>JGI24703J35330_11748779_pt1 | contig 34900 bp, 36 predicted proteins | sample TergutNt197P1_FD_35330 | JGI IMG/M metagenome (IMG submission 35330)
CTTTTGGATTGAAAGCGTCTGCAAGTCCTTCAACTTCAATCTACCAAATTCTCGGACAAGATACCCCTCGATAATATCCTGATATGATTGAAAAGTAGTAGGAGATTTTCCGCGACAATAAGCATCAACCCATTCGCGTAAAAATTCTGATACAGTGACATTAGAATCCGTCACATGCTCTTGATTCTCAATCTCCAAAATCATCTTTTGTAAAATCCGTTCGGCTTCCTTTCGCGTTGTGCCAACTGGAAATGTTTTGTAATTCCTAAGACGTTTTCCTTCTGGGTCAATCCCTGTGTTGACAACTGCCTGCCATACATGACCACCCTTACGGTTATTTTTCCTAAGATATCCACCCATAAAAAAGCTCCTCTCATAAAAGTTAGCAGGGTGAAATGTAGCCCTGCTAACAAAATTAAGTTGTGGTAATCACTACTTTTCAGTATCAACACGGCGTGTTTTGTCGGCATTGACCCATTCGATAAATCGCGCTTTTGAAACGAAAAAATGATTGCCCGCCTGAATGTGAATGATGCCGCCGTGCTTAATAAGATGTAACGCCTTTGCATACCCCACTCCCAAAGCAAGAGAAATGTCTCGCGGAGTCAGAACGTCGGGGAGGGAGGAAAGACTTGCTCGAACCAAGAAAATCACCTCACAAAAATTTTTCAAAAATTCTCCAATTGTGCGTCAGTGTCGCCCCAAAAATTCGCCCAACAGACAGCCAGAACCGCCCCAAAGAGACGCGTTTTTTTGTCGGGTGGAGGACAATTCCAAAATGGGTGGCTCTGCCCAGAAAACGCGGGAGAATCCCTCTTTTAGGCATGTTGCCACATAGCAAGGAAAGCCTTGGAGGGTGCGACACTCTATATAAAAAGCTCTCGTTTTCATCGCGGGAAAACGTGGTTGGGCAGAGAAACGCCTTGCCGAACAAGGGGTTTCCCTGCCCCGCGAACCACAAGAAGCACGCTGTTTTTCCCGTTGGCTCTCGTGGTCGTTAAAATTCTATCAATTCTATCTATAATTTAAGCTAAATTCTCAATAGGCTTCTCTTTTACTTGAATCGGTTTTCTTACTCTTCCTGTACTTTCTCCAGGGCTGAACTCATCTTCTTTCGCCTCGAAAATGCGTATAGCATAAACGGTAACAGCAGTACCACTTTCTTTTATTTTTCGCGTGCGCGTATATCTATCATTTTCGCAGTCAAGCCATTGCCGTTCTTTGAACTTCTTAAAAACAACTTTTGGCTCTTGAAAGCCGCCTTTTCGTAACAACTCTTCGCATTTTTCTTTTGCGATGCATACATTCATGATACACTTATTGCCGTTAAACATGGGTTTATTATTTTGAGGTATTCGGATGCCCCATACTTCCCTTGTAGCTGATGATTCAGACAGCTTTACACTTCCAGTAATAGGATGATGAACAATGGTAGGACTGGCAAGAGAAAATTTATCAATGTTCACGTTAAATTGCTCCATTAGATAGTCGTAGGCTTTTTTGGCTATATCTCGATTGTCCTGTGTTTCGGCTTCATTTTGCACGAGCGCGTCAAGTATAGTTTCAAATGGTAAACATAAATCCATACACTCGTTTGCCAGTTCGGTTGCTGTTAATATGAAAGCATACTTTCCTGATGCGCGGGCTGTGAAACTATCGTTCACAAGTGACCGCGAAATAAATAATTTTCGATTGGCTTCATATCGCTTCAAAACTTCATTAATTCCAAGTTTTAACATATGCCGTGCAAGGTAATAAATTGGTACAGCATAACATTCTTCTGTCACAAAATGGTTTACTGTTTCGGCGTGTGTTGCACTTTTCGTCCACGATATACTGTCAAATGATAAAACGCGAATTTCTTTTCCTGTGTTCTGATTACTGTTTGCTGTTAGTCTTTTCTCGCCATTTGTTAAAATTGTAGTTCTGTAGGTTACCGTTGCCTTTTGGTGTCCTTCTTTTGTTAGTCTCTTTTTCTCCCGCCCGCTTGTCATTCGATAAATAAATTGGCTTAAATCCTTCCTGTCGTTGGCATCGGCTTCATCAAAGCACGCAGGGAATCCAAAGTTGTATAATAGGGTTGCAAGTAGTGCGTTCTCTGTACCGTCAAACGTGTTCATAAGAGTATGCGGCTCCAAAAATGATGGCAGACTTCCCATGCTCACAGCTAAACGCGTCGCGGTACTTTTACCCGTTGTCGATTCTCCACTTAAATGTATAACCAAGGATTCTGTTTGCAATCTATCGCCCAAGAATCCGACCACAATAGCAGATAGCCCAAATGCCACTGCCAATGATAACGGATTGTCGATAATATACTTTTGTGCGAACGCCTTGAACATTTCCAAAGTACCTTTCGGCTTAACAACCAAGTCCCCGATGTATTCCGATTTCACCCCAATGGCGCGATGACCCTTGAAAATATGCTTTCCCTTTCTAGTGTCATCCTTGAATACATCCATTCCAACGCCCCTGTGAATTAGCTTAGGCGGCTCGTCTCGTTCGGCTTCCTGTAATGTGATAAAATCAACAACGTATTTTGCGTTGGATTCTGTAGCGTTCAAACCTTGCGATGCGTATTTTACCAGCTCACTTTTTTTCAAATCTCCACGCGGTAATTTAATTTTTTGCGTAATTCCCATGTATTCGTATTCCAATTCAAGGATAATGCTCCCATCTTCTAAAACGCGCCACACGTTTGAAAGATAGGTCGGACTACCAAGATACTGCATAGAAGTATTATTTCGGTGGTCTGAAATTTCAGCCCATAAATTTCCATCTGCATCGTCATGCACTGTGTATGAAGTAGGCATATTACAGCTCCATTTCAAATTAAAATAGGGGGACTGCCGCGTTGGACAGTCCCCATTGTTGCAAGCATTGTTAAAGGCTGTACCTAACTCGAAAAGTCAATAACAGCGAACGTGATTTTTGCCCCTTCAACATCCTGCGTTTCAATTCGGATATTACCGTATGAGCGACTTGTGCGTCCACTAGGAAAGTCTAAACTGAAGGTATCAATAAGCCATTTAGCCAAACCCGCATTATAAATAGTAGTCGAATCTGAACGTGGAGCAAAGTCAAATGTTTTTGAAGCACCAGATAATTTTTCAGCGATTATGAGCTTATCACCTTTTTTTGCAACTTGGAGTGTAGAGGGGGACTCCAATTTTTCATGAAGAGCTTTGCTGAGCTTCACGCGCCTTCCGTTCGATTGCGAATAAACGACATTTAGCCTAAGCGCACCACTGCCACCACGTTGAACAATTTTTGCGAAGTCGTCGGGCGAAACATGCTCAAGCGTAGAGAGGTCAAATCCTTGTGACTGCTCCTGTCCTGAACCCAAGAGCGAATCTGCCTTTACCGCAACAGGTAAAGTACCCTGCACCTTATCTGCCATAAAAAACCAACTTTCTAGCGCATTTGCGCGTTAAATTTGGAACGTGCCAAAACAAGGCTTCACGTTCCCTAAGTAATTGTTCTTTGATAAAGTTGTACAATACTTTTTACATAGCTAACCCATAACATCAAGCAATTCTTTGACATTTCACTGGATTTGTTGCAAAATTTGATATAATGACGGTAATATTTGCAAGTAAAGCCTTGGGGGAAGCGGTTTGAGTGATTATAGTAAGCGCGAAAAGGAAAGGCAGATTAAGGAAATATTACGCTTGCGCCTTATAGAATCGTGTACCTATGTAGAAATTACAAGACAAATTGGTGTTTCTCGTCCGACCGTCCGAAAGTATGTTGATTGGTTCACGCGCATTGCTTCCCGCGAAGATATGGCGTTAATGGACACCTACAAATCTATGAAGCGTAGAGTTCCGTTCCCTGTTCGTTGGAATAAATACGTCAAGATAATGGTTGACAGTTACGCCCGGCATCCTAAGAGAGTAGCCACTTCTGACATGCGTAAAAAAATTTTACTAGCGGCTACCTCTGGTCTGCCACCCGATAGTATACGGAGTGCAATGGAGACGTATCGAAATTTGCGTATTATAATAGGAAGCGTTCCATCCTATGAATTGGTCGCTAAGGTTTTGAGAGAATATAAAAGCAAGCTAAAGCCGCCCACTACTTGATAAATGAGCGGCTTAGGCAATGGCGTTTCTATTCTTTTTTCTTTGGCTTGTTCGTTGGCGCGGGCTTGCCGTCCTTGGCTTCGGATTCCGTTTTGTCGGCGGTCGGCGCGGGTAGTGCGAACGGTACAAGCTCCCACGGCTTATTTCTCAACGATGGTGAGAGTGGATGCAGACCCTCACGCCCCGAAGCGTCTGCGATTACAAAAATTTTTTCCGCGAATGGACGGAGCGAGTCAAACAATTTAGCTTGAAACGGAAGAACCTTTTTGTAGGTCTGCCCGATAGAGCCCAACGCCCAGATAAAGGTATCGCTTTCGCTTGCGTGTGTTACAATCTGCTCGTAATTTTCGGGACATGTGAGTTCTGCCAAGTCACCCGACAAGTTCAGTTTTGGTGTCATAAATGAAAACAGATTGACGATACAGCATGAGCCGTAACCTAGCGAAGATAGGGCATTGATGCAGAAAAGCGTCGTATAATCCATGTGATAAATGCTTGGCATTATGCCCGCGTTGCTCATACATATTGTGGCCTTAGGCAGTTCCTCGTTCCACACCTTTTCAAGCAATAGGCGATGCGTGTCTTTATGAAAAATAGCGCGGGTGCGCATGGTAAATTGATTTTCGTTCATGAGTTAAAACTCCTTTCGTTTCTCTGAAATAGAAAAATGGACTAATTCCATAATCGGAATTAGCCCACAGACAATATTATTAAACTTCTCTTTCCAAACACTCTTCAATGTTAGCAATCTTTACTTCGCAACTGGCAAGCATTTTTTCAATGTTTGTCATACAAAGATACCATTGCTCCATTAGGTCAAGTTCTCGTGTCCAGCGATTGCATTTTGTTTCGTTTTCCACAATACAACACCTCTTTGTCAAGATAAGATATTGTATTGTTTGCGATGGTTTGCGATATCGAATACGCTGAATGTGGCGGTAATGCTGATGTTGCTTGCCCCGGTAATCATTTGAGCTTTGCTAATTTGGAACATAATCAAACGGGCGAAAGTTTTGATAAGTGATGGTTATTTGGCTACCAGATGTAAACAGCGTTAGATAATATCCACCCGATTCCCATGCGACAGCCATTCCTCCGATTCTTATTCCTGTAGGGTTGCCGTATATTGCCACAAACCTATCCGCAATGTTTTGCCTGTGTTCGCTTGTGAGATTTTGGAATCTGCCACCTGTCATTTCAATCAAGGCAACAGCGGGCATGGTTGCCATGTCGTTTTCAGCTACTATTATTGAAGTGACCTCTTCATTGAATCTGATATGTGCGCCAAAGTCAACTCCTTCAAACGTAAAATCCATAGCGTTTGAGAGGCCTTGCACATGGATATATCCGTCCCCAAATGGCATTGTGGATATCCAAATTTCAGGAATTTCGCTTACAGTCATGCCAAGCCTTACATCCAAGTCAGGGAGTATTCGCAAGTGACCTGTTGCAAGTGAAGCGGGGTTGCCCGACCTATTGCCAAAAAATAACAATAGCCCACCGACAACAATGACTACCGCAACAACTGCAATGATGATATTTCTCTTTGTCAACAGGACTTTTACGCCGCCGCTTGACACTTGAGCATTCACATTATCGGCTGTTTGCATTATCATGCTTTTTACTTCACCTCTTTTCACTTTCTCACTTGCGGTATCGACTGTTTGTTTCACTGTCGATTTTGCTTTATCAAAAACATCTTTCATTTTGAATCACACCTCTCGATTTATTTGATTTTTCAAAGCCTACAACTTCAAGGCTTCCACTTTCTTTTTGTAGTCCAAGAAACACCTCATCCCTAAGAACATCAATATTATTATGGAAATCCATTGGCTTGTTGAAAATCCAAAGAAGATACCCCTTGCCAAATCGCCTCGGAAAAATTCGATTATGAAACGAAACAAGGCATATGACCATAAGTAACTTCTTAACAGTTCAATTTTACTGCTTTTTTTCTCTACAATAAGAAGGGCAGCAAAGAGAATAAAATTGAAAATGGATTCAAACAGGGGTATGGGTAGCCTGTCAAAATGTATTGCTCCCAGCAGAACAAACGGCTCGACTAATTGCCTGCCCGAACAACAACCACCTAACAAGCAGCCGATTCTTGCTATGCTGTGAAACAAGGGAATTGCAGGAGTAGACATTTGAAACAGCTCGTTTGCAGATAGTTTCCTGTATTTGGCAAGCATTTTTATTGCAAAAAGTACCCCGAATAATCCGCCGTAAAATACGATGCCCCCTCTTGTAAAAAAGTGGATTACGTTTTGAGTGGAAAAGTTGTTAATAAGATGCGGTAATCGGGTTAGCAGGAATAAAAACCTACTGCCAATCGCCCCAAAGACTAACGCCGCAACAAGAGCAGTCAACAAATCTCTAAATTCCACATGAAACTTAATACTTCGACCATACATATAAAACAGCGTTACTGCGCCACCGATAAATGCCACAAGTGTAAATGAAGGGATTGAAAAATTGATGTTGTCGATTGAAAACTGTATGTGTGGATGCATCGTTAAAGCCCGATACATCCAACGCAGTCCATGCAGTCGTCAACGCATGAACCACAATCTTCAACACAAGCTCTGCATCCTAACTCACAGTTCCCGCAGGTTACACAATAGACACATTCGTCACAAACGCATCCAACGCAATAAGATGTGCATACGATGGGTGCCAAAATTACACAAGTGAAGCACCCCGCGAAACCTCCGATATCACTCCCATAAGCCAATACTTCTTCGCTGGTTATTGCAGATGAGAAAAGTATACATGCTGAAACTGCAACAATCGCGATTAAGACTGATAATTGCTTCATCACTTTCTTGTTTTTCATTGTAATTTACCCCTTTACCAGATATTATTTTATTCAGATTTGAAACTCTCTCTAACCATGCGCTCTATCCATTGCGAGGTATAGCCGCATGTCATAGCAATATGCTCTCTGTCGCGTCTGTTGGAACACGTTGACGCAATGGACACAACGTATTCGGGTCTGTAGAAATGTTTAGGAAATCCAAGACTGCAACCTCGGAAGTGAATGTACATCCGTACAGCAACCTCAATTCCAAACACTTTTACAATCTCCCCGTAATCACCGCCGACAATTCCGCGGAAATCATCGGGATTGTTCATTTTTTCACCCGCCAATTCAATTAAATCTTGAATCAAGATTCGCTCTTTTTCGTCAGAAATCACAAGCAATGCGCTCACTCCTTTCAACATTATGGATATTTTAGTAGCATAATTTTCCATTCGCAAATGTGAGAGCGAATCGAAAGCGGAAGTAATAATCATGGTGAAAATCAAATGCGTTTTGCAAGTGAAAACACCATGTAAAAAGCACAATCCACGCGGAACATAGAAGCCTCTGTTTCATCGCCATTACCCTTGCCCTACTGGGCTATACCTATGTCCCTACGCTAAAAAGTCTTTGATAATGGTAGTTCGCTCTGCTCCGTCCTTGTCCGCGTCCTGTACGCATAGCAGTAGCGCGTACTCGTGTAACTCCTCCAGTACCAAGGTAAGAATACGCTCGGTTGTGTCGGATTGGGTATCGTCTGCATTGAAGAATCCGCACATGGTAATAAACTTGCTATCGTCCGCGAAGCGTTGAAAATAGTTTTCGGGAAAAATACCATCGATTTCTTCAAGACAGAATAAATGCCCTTCTTGGAATAAAGATTCTCCGTCATCTAATATGAAGCCTTTGAAATGCGCGGTGAGATACTTTTCCAGTTTTTTGCTAATTTCGACTGCGTTCATTCCTTTAACGCTCAAGCCCTTGCCCATAAGTTCACCTTCTCTGTATAAAAATAAGCCCGACAAAAAATCCTTGTCAGGCTGTACAGCTACTAAAAAAATAATATACGATTGATTTTTTGATAAATACGGTTTAGTATGCGCGGCAAAGCCGCTACAGCCCTATTTTGGCTCGTGCCTCGCCAAAACAGGGAATCCATGACAATATGTAGACAAAAAAGGTGACGAGCGTTAACGCCGTCACCAAAAAAATCGCGCTCAATCAGAATTTTTGAAGCAAGCACCCCAAAGCGACGTCGCTTGCGTCGCTCGTTGGTCGCTTCCTTGAAATTATTGGACGAGTAAAATGATTTTTCAGCGTCCATTCGTCGCCGCAATAGGTGAAACCAATTGAAAACAAACGCGAATACATACGAATGAGTGACAAGAATTTCCATAATTCAGGACATGAAAAAAGGTTAAATTACTGAACAAACCCAGTAAACTCAACCTTTTTCATTTTCCCCGATATTACAGGGGCAGAAGGATTTGAACCCTCGACATTCGGTTTTGGAGACCGACGCTCTACCAGCTGAACTATACCCCTAAAGCGGGACAGGGGGGTGCCCCGCAAATTTTATTATAGAATGGAAGTGATTGACTGTCAATTGAATTTTGAATATTATTGGAGGGAATACATATTGAGGGAGTGGAAGCGCGTGGAAAAATCTAACGAGCGGATTGCTATGCGGGTTGCGCGGAACAGTATCCTGATAAACGTTGGGTTGGCGGCGTTTAAACTTTTTGCAGGGCTTGTTGGCGGCTCGGCGGCGATGGTTGCCGACGCGGTGCATTCTATTACGGATTTGGTCGGCACGGCTATCGCGATTGTCGGGATAAAATTGGCGGGGCGCAAGGCGGATAAGGACCATCCCTATGGACACGAGCGGTTCGAATGCGTGGCAACGCTTGCGCTGGCGGTGCTGATTTGCGTTGTGGGGCTTGGCATCGGATGGAGCGGTGTGCAAACTGTTTTTGCGGATTTGGCGGGAGAGCTTGAAACGCCGGAGGCGCGCTTGCTTGTTCTGCCGCTTATTGCGGCGGCGGCTTCGATTGCTGTGAAAGAGGGCATTTTTTGGTACGTGCGGGCGGCGGCGAAAAAAATTGACTCCGGCGCGCTTATGGCGGACGCTTGGCATTCCCGTGCCGACGGGCTTTCATCCATCGGCAGCTGTATCGGAATCTTGGGCGCGATGCTTGGGCATCCCGTTATGGACGCGGTTGCCGCCGTTGTTATTTGCTTGTTTATCGTGAAAACCGCGGTGCAAATTGCCGTGGAATCGCTGGGAAAAATGACCGACCGCGCTTGTGATGACGAGACCGTTGAGGCTATGCGTGCGCTTATTTTGGCGCAAGAGGCGGTTGCGTCCGTTGATGTTTTGCGCACGCGGATTTTTGGTAATCGGATTTATGTTGACGTTGAAATCGGCGTTGACGCCGAGGCGACTTTTCGTCGGGCGCACGATGTTTCGCATCGTGTGCATGATGCGATTGAAGCGGAATTTCCAAAGGTGAAGCACTGTAAAGTTCATGCGAATCCGGTGGAGCCGACCACGGCGGCGGGGGACGCCGAGGGGGTATAGTGTCCCATCCCGCAAAAAAGCGAAGTTGCCGCGCGGTCTTTTCGCCGAAAGCCTGCGTCAGCACTCTCCTTGCGTGCCTAAAGGCACGCGGCGTCGGTGCTTCCTTGTCTTTCGACGAAAATCCTCGCGCGGCAACTTCGCTTTTTTGCGGGATGGGACAATAGTCGAATGCAAAATTTTGAAAGCGAGTGAAAAATGTGATAATCGACAGATTGATTGGGCGTATTCGCGAAACCGCGCCGATTGTTGTGGGGCTTGACCCGCGGCTTGAGCAGATTCCTTCATATATAAAGGAAGGGCGGACCGCGCCGGATGCTTTTTTTGAGTTTAACAAGGGGATTATCGACGCGGTTTGCGATATTGTTCCCGCCGTTAAGCCGCAAATTGCGATGTACGAACAGTATGGAGAAAAAGGGCGTGCGTGTTATCTGCGGACGATTAAATATGCGCAACAAAAGGGTCTTGTCGCACTCGGTGACGTCAAGCGCGGCGACATCGCAAGCACGGCAGAGGCGTATTCTGCAGGACATTTGGGACGATTGCGTGCCAGTGGAAAGCCTCCCGTGCGCGCTGATTTTATCACGGTCAACCCGTATCTCGGCCTCGACTCGGTTAGCCCGTATTTTGCGGACATGCAAGCACATGACAAGGGGATTTTTGTTTTGGTGAAAACGTCGAACCCCGGCAGTCGCGACATACAGGACTTAATTTTGCAGAACGGCAAGCCGCTTTACGAGCATGTTGGCGGGCTTGTGGAAAAATGGGGCGCGGATTTTGTCGGCGCGGAGGGGTACAGCGCGGTTGGCGCGGTTGTCGGCGCGACGCATCCCGAAGAAGCCGCGCGGTTACGGAAAATTATGCCGCACACGTTTTTTCTTGTGCCGGGCTACGGTGCGCAGGGCGGCAGCGGGAAGGATTTGGCGGGACTTTGGGACGGCGATAAATTCGGCATGATTGTGAACAGTTCGCGCGGGATTACCGGCGCGTATCTTTCCGGCGAGTTTAAACGCGACGAAAAGGATTTTGCCTCCGCCGCAAGGGATGCCGCTGTTGAAATGAAGCGGGATTTGGAGGCGTTTATGTAGCGCGCCAAGCGCGCAGCGGAAACCGGAGGAGCATGTGATACTTTTGCCGCGCATGTTCTCGAATCCGGGCACGATTTTCGGATAAAATGGGGTGGCTTAATGAGCGAAAAAATTTTTGCGTCGGCGCGGGTTGTGCAAAATTTGCAAATTGCGCCGGAGATTTTTTCGATGGTGCTTCACGCGCCGGAGATTGCGGCGACGGCGAGGCCGGGGCAGTTTGTTATGGTTTATTTGGAGCGCGGGGACTTGCTTTTGCCGCGACCCATCAGTATTTGCGATGCGGATGCGGGCGCGGGGACTGTTGAGATTGTTTATCAGGTCGTCGGGAAGGGAACGGCGGCTTTGGCGCAGATAACGGCGGGGCATGTGAATATTCTCGGCGCGCAGGGTAATGGATTCGACACCGAGGGCATGTCGCCGGGGACGGTTGCCATTGTGGGCGGGGGTATCGGCACTCCGCCTCTGTTGTTCCTTGCTAAAAAATTGGCGGAAGCGGGTATTTCTGCCGATGTTTTTCTCGGTTTTCGCGACGCGCCGATTTTGGTTGAACGTTTCCGTGAGGTTGTCGAGCCGTTGGGCGGGAAGGTGCGCGTTGCGTCGGAAAGCGGAAGCCATGGGATACGCGGATATGTAACGGAGCTTTTTACGATTAACGCACAAACCGAAAATTACACCAAAGTTTTCGCCTGCGGCCCCGCCCCCATGCTTCGCGCCTTAGCAGAAATTTCCCGCGCCGAAAGCATCCCCTGCCAAGTGTCCGTCGAGGAGCGTATGGCGTGCGGGCTTGGGACTTGCGTGGGGTGCGTGGTGCAAGTCGGCGGAAACTACGTGCGCGTCTGTACGGAAGGGCCTGTTTTTGACGCGTTGGATTTGTACGGATGATGACGACTTTTCGCGTGGTGCTTTTCGTTATCGGCGTTTTGGCGGCGGCAAATTTTTTTGTGTCGCTGCTTTTTTCGTGGCATTTTGGCAGTGTTTTGCTTGGGCTTTTTGCGGCGGATTTGATTGCTTGCGCGATTTTTTTTGAGAAGTTGCCAAAGTGGGTGCGGGGCGCGATTTTGGGGGTTTATTGTGTGCCGATTGTTTTTGCGGCGTTTTTGGCGGGGTATGGCAATACGAGGCGGCCGCCCTCTATTGACTGCCCGTGTTGCGAATATGTTGTGATTGTGCTTGGCGCGGGGCTTCGCGACGGCGAACCCGGCGGGCATCTTGCGCGGCGGCTGGATACTGCCGCGGAATTTTTGCACATTCATCACGTACCCGTTGTCGTAACCGGCGGACTTGGCGCAGGGCAGGCAATTACCGAAGCCGCGGCAATGGCGGCGTATCTTGAACGCGCGGGAATCGCGGCGGAGCGCATTTTGCTCGAAGACGCCTCGACGTCCACATACGAAAATTTGAAATTTGCGGCGCGAATTCTGCGAGAACGGGAAAGGTCATACAGCGATTTACTTATGATGCCCACAAACGATGTGCATGTAATCGTCACAAACGATTTCCACATTTTCCGCGCAACGCGGCAGGCGCGGGCGTTGGGGCTTCCCGCATACGGTCTGCCCGCGCCGACGCCGTGGCACAGCCTCGCGCCGAATTATTTAAGAGAAATGGCGGCGGTTGTGAATTATTGGGTATCGACGATTTGAAGGCGGTCAGATGTTACGAAAACTGTTCGTATCCTCTCCTTTATTTGCCATTTAATTGGGTTAAATCTTGACATTTTGTAATATTTTGCGATATTTACATAGTTTCGATCATAGTTTCGATGATGGTCTTAGGAATCAACAAACTCAAAAAAATAATGCCCCATTGATTCAATAGGGCATTGGCTTTTCGCGCCATTTCAGCGTGAATGTTTCATGGTAAGCTGCTCCCGGCTTCGAGGGAATACGTCGCCGCCGACACGTGTCCCCGGTGTCCAATGCGCGCAGTGCGCGCTTTTTTATTTTTGCAAAAAAGAGTCGGCGAGTGACACTCGCCGACTCTTTTTTTATGGGCTGGGAAACTGCTCCCGGCTTCGAGGGAACGCGTCGCCGCCCACACATGCCCCCGGTGCCCACCGCGCGCTTGGCGCGCTTTTTCAGCCAACAGTAAACTGCTCCCGGCTTCGAGGGAACGCGTCGCCGCCCGCACATGCCCCCGGTGCCCACCGCGCGCTTGGCGCGCTCACCTCGCTCCGAAAATTGAAAATTGCAGGCGGAGCGAGGTGGTTTCTTCAATTAAAACGGTGAACGAGCGTATGTAACCGTGCGTATTTTGAAAATCGCGCAAAAAGTCGATTGTTCCGTCAAAATTGCCGTCGTATTCGGCGGCGACGCGTATTTCGTAGAGATTTTCATTTGGCGAGATTTGTGATAGATTAGAAATCTCGTCGGTGGAAAATTCCAAAATTTCAAGCCCGAACTCCGCGCCGCGAGAGGCTGTTTCCGCGAGGGCGGACAAAATTTCTTCGTAATTCAAAAAGACGACGTCCGCGGAACTGCGAAATATTTCGCTCGAGGCGGCGTATCTTTGCTCCAAATTTCGCAGGCTTGAGAGTCCTGTTTGAAGCGAAAGCGCAGTCGGCGCAAGCCAAAAAAATCCCGCGAAAACGAGAAGCGCAAAGTTGAAAAGTCCAAAAATCCAAAATATTTTTTCTCTCATACAAAAATTATATCATACGGGAGCATGTTTTGAAACTAAAAGAAGCAGATATGTATGGGCCAATAAAAACCTTGCTTACTTCGCAGGGTTTTATTGTGCGTGGGGAGGTTAAGGGCTGTGATATTGCGGCGGTTCGCGGCGAGGAACTTTGGATTGTTGAGATGAAATTAAGCGCGAATTTAACGCTGATTTTTCAGGCGATGGCGCGAAAGGAAGCGGCCGAGAACGTTTTCATCGCCGTTCCGCGTCCGAAATCCGGTCGGGACAAAAATTTTCGCGCGCTTAAAAAACTTGCGAAAAAACTCGAACTCGGCCTTATAACCGTCGCCCTTGACAGCCCCGCCAAACATGCGGAAATTTTGATTTTCCCCGAAGGCGCGGGCCGAGAAAACAAAAAATCCGCCGCAATAAAAAAAGAGATTTTTGGGCGTACAACGGACAGTTTAGGCGGAACATCGGGCAAAAAAATACACACGGCGTATCGCGAGCGCAGTGTTAAAATCGCGTGTTTGCTTGAATCGCGCGGCGCGCAAAGTGCGAAATCTCTGCGAGCAATGGGATGCGCGGACGACGCGTATACAATTTTGCGCGGAAACCCCTACGGCTGGTTTAAGAAAATTGCAAAGGGAACATACGATATTACCGAAATCGGCCAAAACTACTTAAATGATAACGAAAACGTCTCGTTAATTACATATTACCGCATGAAAGCGGCTGAAACATTGTAAAATTTCAGGCAAAATCTATAAAATGTTTTGCATTGCCCTTTTTTGCGTGTTATACTTGGACACAAAGAGGTGGATTTTATGCTGTGCAACACCGCAATTTTCTATGATATCGAGAATTTAACCGCAATTTTCGGCGGAAAATCTAATACTGTTTTGCATTTGGACGAAATTTATCGCCGCGTACTTGAAATGGAAGGTGTGCATGGCGTTTCCGTCCAGCGCGCCTACGCGGACTGGGCGATTCCCCAGCACCGAAACTTGAGAAATTCGGTACTTCAGGTCGGCATCGAGCCCGTTCATATTTTTAACACAAATATCAATGACAAAATGAAAAATTCCGCCGATGTCAGCCTAATCATTGACGCGGTGGATTTAATTTCGCGCCGTCCCGAAATCGAGAACTATGTAATCGCGTCCGGAGACGGTATTTTCGCGTTCTTGGCAAAAAAACTCCACGAACACGGAAAACGCGTTATCGGATGCAGTTTTGACAAAATTACAAATAATATTTTCAGAAATTCCTGCGATTATTTTATCGCGCTTGAAAAATCGGATACCACGATTATTGCTACGTCGTCCGTTCGCAAGACCAAAGCGGCGACCGCCGTTGTTCCGCCCCTCGCTCCGCCGCCTGTTCCGCCGGAACCCCCGGAACCCGAGCCGCCGCAAAAGCAAATCCCCGCAACGTTTCCGAAAACAAAATACACCGAAGCCCTCATCGCCGCAAACGTAGAAATTTGGCGCGACAAGGGCGATTTATCGGGCTGTTTCCACACCATGCGCCAAATGATTGAGGCGATTTTTGTGCCGGAAACAAAGGTCATGTCCGGCCTTGAGGTTAGCGTTTTTGCAAACTATCTGAATCACTATTTGCCCGACTTTAAAGTCACGAGGCACGGATTCAAGCGTGTAAGCGAGTTTATCCGATTCGGTCTTACGTCAAGCCCGTTTTGCATACATTCAATTTCAGATAATGTTCTGCTGATTTCGCCGCGCGAGTCTGCAAAAGGCACGATTATGGAGGACGTGAAGGGGCTTGTAATAACCGCGCAGGGCAATAAATACAACTCCGTGTTCAATGTGCCGCCAGGCGAACCGTTTGTTTACTCGCTTCTGCCCGACGCACCGTCGCCCGCATCGCCCGCGCCTCCCGCATCGTCCGCGCCTCCCGCTCCGGCGAAGAAAAAAGCCGCTGTTAAAAAGCCCTCGACTCCGCCACAACCCGCGCCGAAAAAAATCGCACCTGTCCCCGAACCGGCAAAAGTTGAAAAATCTCCGCCGCCCGCACCCGAAATGTCGCCGATTTCCGGCTCAATCCGCAAATGGATTAAGGACCGCTTCGAAGAGCTTTCCGCCGCCGATTCACTGCCCGCAGCCGAGGTTCGCAAGCTGACAACGGTGGAACACAGCGAAAAAACCTTCGGTGTCCGCACGCCTGTTTTCAGGGAAATTGAAACGCGCAGCAATTTAACCGAACAACGAACCGCAAACGGTAAAATAAAATATTGGAAAGAGTCCTTTCGTTTTAATGGCAAAATGTACCTTGTTTACAAAGAGTGGGTCGCCAGCCTGCACGAAAAACGCTTTGCGGCGTGGCTCGAATCCTTCAAGGCATGACGCCGGACGTTCAGGAAAAACAAAAGAAAACGCTCGATATTAATCGTACGCGTTTTTTTTTAGCGGGTATTATCGCAACGCCGACGGTTTTGGCACTGTTTTTCCTGTTCTCGCCGTACTTTCATATCAATACCGTTGTAATTGACGGAAATTATCGAATCACGCAAGATGAAATCCGCGAGCGACTGGGAATCGGCGACAACACACATATTTTACTTTTCAACGCACGCGCCGCGCAAACCGCTCTTTTGCAAAATACGTATATCGGCGAAGCGCATATCGAGCGCGTTCTTCCCGGCCGCGTGGACATTACAATTTCCGAACGCCGCCTGACCGCCTACGTTGAACATATGCCGGGCAGTTTTTTATTTTTGGACGATTACGGCCGCGTCCTCGAAGTTCGTACATATTTTTTCGAACCCCTTCCCGTCCTCGAAGGTCTGCATTTTACGCGTTTCCAGCTTGGCGAAGTCCTCGAAGTCCCCGACCCCGCCGCCTTTAATGTAATAGTACAATACGCACAAATCCTGAACCAACACGACCTGACCGCACGCGTGTCGCACATAAACGTCGCCGACGCCGCAAACATCCGCATAATAATCGACAACATCGAGTTCAACGTCGGCGGAGTCGCGCACGCCGACGAAAAAGTTCGCACAATAATCGAAATTTTGGATAATCACCCAAGCCTCGGGCTCGTTCCCGGATTTTTTGACTTGCGTGAGCTTAGGAGGGATTTTATTTTTGAGATTTTGTATTAGGGCGTGTTGCCACTACGCCCTAAGGCGTGGGAGCACACTCCTCGCATCCTCGCTACATATCGTACGATTGCGATTTTTTTTATACGCCGGGAAACTGCTCCCGGCTTCGAGGGAATGCGTCGTCGCCTACATATGTCCCCGGTGTCCAATGCGCGCTTGGCGCGCTTTTTTGTACGCCGGGAAACTGCTCCCGGCTTCGAGGGAATGTGCCGCCGCCTACATATGTCCCCGGTGTCCAATGCGCGCTTGGCGCGCTTTTTTTGTACGCCGGGAAACTGCTCCCGGCTTCGAGGGAATGTGCCGCCGCCTACATGTGTCCCCGGTGCCCAATGCGCGCTTGGCGCGCTTTTTTTGTTGCCGAGGAAACTGCGCAAAAAAACGAGTCGGCGAGTGTCACTCGCCGACTCGTTTTTTTTATACGCCGGGAAACTGCTCCCGGCTTCGAGGGAATGCGTCGTCGCCTACATATGTCCCCGCGCAAAAAAACCTTCCCATTTTTTCATTTTTTTTCTTAACGATAAATTCTTGCCTCGCAATGAATATTAGGTTATACTGTTATGAGGTGTTTGTAAAAATATATCCCCATCCGGGAGAGTGAACGCTTAAAATGAAGAAAAAAGAAGCAATAATCGGCATATTTATAGTCGCGATGGTCGTTATGATTATGCGCCCGTTACCGCCAATTGCTGTGGACTTTCTTTTGATGGTAATTGTTGGTCTTGCCATAATCATCCTGCTGAACGCGCTGTATGCCAAAGAAGCGTTGGAAATGTCTATGTTTCCGACTATTTTGCTTGTCATTACGCTTTTCAGAATGACTATGAGCGTAACGACAACGCGCCTTATTCTCGGCGGAGACGGAACCGAAGCCTCCGCGGGCGAGGTTATTCGAACGTTTGGGCAATTTGTTGCGGGGGGCAACTTGATATTGGGTCTGATTTTATTCCTCGTAATTTTGCTTGCGAGCTTCCTTGTTATTATCAAGGGTTCCGAGCGCGTTGCCGAAGTAACCGCGCGCTTTACGCTCGACGCGATGCCGGGTAAACAAATGGCAATCGACGCCGACCTCAACACCGGACTTATTAATGAAGAAGAAGCAAAAGCACGCCGCAAAAAAATTCAAGATGAATCGAATTTTTACGGCGCGATGGACGGTGCGGTAAAATTCGTAAAAGGTGACGCGATTTTCTCGATAATTCTCGTTTTCGTTAACCTTATCGGCGGCGTTGCAATGGGCGCGCTTTACAATGATTTGTCCATCGTTGAGGCGTTGGAAGTTTACGCGCTTTTGACAATCGGTGACGGGCTTGTTTCCCAAATCCCCGCGCTTCTTATCGCGCTTTCGACGGGTCTTATCGTAACGAAGGCGACCGTTGAGGACGAAGTGTCCGGCTCGCTTGCAAAACAGCTTTTGACGCACCCGCTTGTTATGCTTATAACCGGCGGCGCACTTGCTTTTCTTGGCGTTGCGACGCCTCTGCCGTGGTTTTTTGTCCCGTGCGGGCTGATACTTATGTTTGTCGGCTTTAGAAAAAGCAAAAAAGAAGAGCTGGAGTCAATTGAAACGGAAATCACGACCGACGACGTCGAGGCTGAAGAAATGCGCCGTCCCGACGATATGTTGCCGCTTACCGACGTTGATATGATTCGCCTGTGCTTCGGCTACGGGCTGATTCCGCTTGTCGCGGCGGACCAAGGCGGTGACCTTCTCGAGCGCGTTGTAATGATTCGCCGAAATATCGCCCTCGAACTCGGCGCGATTATTCCGCAAATCCGCTTGCAGGACAATATAAAACTCTCCCCGAACCAGTACACGATTTTTATAAAAGGCGTAGAAGTCGCCGGGGGCGAAATAATGTTCGACCATTATATGGCGATGAATTCCGGCTATGTAGAGGAAGAAATCGACGGAATCGAAACCGTCGAACCCTTTGCCGGTCTGCCCGCGATGTGGATTTCCGAAAGCCAGCGCGAGCGCGCCGAGGCCCTCGGTTACACCGTTGTCGACCCCCCCGCAATTATCGCAACGCACCTAACCGAAGTAGTACGCCAGCACCTCCACGAGCTTCTTTCCCGCCAAGACGTACAAAAACTCGTCAATCACGTCAAAGAAACACATACTGTCTTGGTTGACGAATTAATTCCGAAGTTCATGAGCGTGGGCGAGGTTCAAAAAGTTTTGGCGAAGTTGCTGAAGGAAAGCGTGTCTGTTCGCGACCTTGTAACGATTTTGGAAACCCTGGCGGACTACGCCCCAATTACGCGCGACACCGACATGTTGACGGAATATGTACGCGCCGCCCTTCGCCGAGCAATTTCCAAAAAATTCTTCGGTCAAGGCGTAAACACGGTAATCACCCTCGACCCGTCGCTCGAGCAGACCTTGACCGGAAATATCCAAAAAACCGAAATCGGTTCATTTGTAAATATCGACCCCGCGTTAAGCCAAAAAGTTTTCGACAGTCTCAAAAAAGAAGTAAGCAAGCTGACATCCCTTGGCGTTATGCCGATTATATTAACGTCGCCGTTCGTGCGCATGTATTTCAAGCAACTTGTTGACGAAATCGCGCCCGATTTGGTTGTGCTCAGTTACGGCGAAATCGATCAAACCGCTGAGGTTCAATCGGTGGGAATGGTGAGTGTGACGACATGAAAGTAAAACGTTACGAAGGAAAATCCGAAGCCGCGCTAATGCCGATAATTTTGGAAGAAATGGGCGAAGGCGCGACGATAATCAGCGTGAAACAGAAGCCCGCAACAGGTTTTTTCGCGTTTTTCCGCAAGCCGACCGTAATAATTACCGCCGCCAGCGAGGACGAAGCGGAATTAATGAACTTCATCAATACACCCGAGGAAAAATATGTTCCTCCGCCCCTAGTCGAGCGCAAGCCAATTGCGGCCGAAGTCATAGAAAGCAAAGCGGAATCGGGTGCGATTGAGGAATCAATGACGCTTCTGTTACAAGAGGCGCGAAAAGCCGCAAACCAAATCGAAAAAGACGAGGCAACAAAACGCACGAAAAGCAAGGCAGAAAACAAAACCGACGCATCAGTTCCCGCGTCCGACGGAAAAAAATACAGTCACAGTATGGTGCAAATGTTTTACGACACAATGCTTGCCCAGCATGTCCTGCCCGATGTCGCCACCCACATCTTGCGCGAACTCGAAGACGTCGAGGAATCAAGCAAAGCGGACGTGCGAATTTTAATAAAATCGGTATACGGAAGCATTGTCGATATTTTGAAAAACCCAACCCTCATCGATACAAATAAAGCCGAAAAAGGCGAAGCGCAAGTCGTAGTTTTTATGGGTCCGACCGGCGTAGGAAAAACAACGACGATTGCGAAACTTTCCTCGATTTTGACCCTGAAACACGGGCTTCGAATAGGCTTAATCACAGCGGACACCTATAGAATCGCCGCCGTGGAACAGCTTAAAACCTACGCCGACATCTTAGGCTTGGACATTCGCGTAGTCTATAATCCCGACGAAATGAAAGACCATTTGCGCACACTTCGCGCAAAAAACGATATTATTTTAGTAGACACTGCCGGCCGCAGCCATAAAAACACCGAAAGCATCCAAGAGCTTAAAGCCCTTTTGGACACGGTGCCGGACAGCAAACGCTACCTCGTCGTAAGCGTAACCACGCGATATGAAGACCTGTGCAAAATCGTAAACGTATTCGACGGCCAATCCGACTTCGATTTGATTTTTACAAAGCTCGACGAGGCGGAAACATTGGGCGCGCTAATGAATATATGTTGTCTTGCGGGTAAAAAAGCCGCCTATGTAACTTTTGGGCAAAACGTACCCGACGACCTTGAGTCAATCAAGCCCGATAAAATCGCAAAATCACTGCTCGGGCTTGCGGAGGGTGAAGTACACCCCTATGCGGAAGGCGGCAACTCATGATGGTGATGGACCAAGCGCAACGCCTTCGCGAGCTTATGGCGCAAAATGCATATGCGCCCGAGCCGATTGCAGAAAAAACAACTATGAACGCGCGGATTATTGCCGTCGCGAGTGGCAAGGGTGGGGTAGGAAAGTCGAACTTTTCGATAAATTTGGCAATTCAAATGCGCAAGCTGGGCAAGCGCGTTGTAATAATCGACGCGGATTTCGGGCTTGCGAACGTTGAAATACTGCTTGGCGTCGCGCCAAAGCATACCGTTGTTGACGTTTTAAACGGCACTGTCGATATGGAATCCGCGCTTACAATCGGGCCGATGGGATGCATGTTTTTGTCCGGCGGCTCGGGAATGGCTGCACTTGCGGAGCTTGATGACCGCCAAATTTTGCGCTTAACCGACGGATTTGCACAGCTCGACTCACTGGCAGATTTCATTTTGATAGATACGCGTGCGGGGATTTCAAACACTGTTGTAAATTTTATACGCGCAGCGTCCGATACAATTGTAGTAACAACCCCTGACCCAACCGCAATCGCCGATGCATACACGCTTATAAAATCCGTAAAAACAACGATGCCCGATGTCGGTATGTTAAAACTCGTCGTAAACTGCGCAGTAAACGATGCGGAAGCACAAGAAGTCTTTGAAAAACTCAACGGTGTATCCGGCCGTTTTCTCGAAATAAAATTGAAATATCTAGGCTCGATACCGTTTGACTCATACCTCGTGCGTGCTGTTCGCAAGCAAAAACCTGTTTCGATTCAGTATCCCTTTGCGGAAAGCGCGAACAGATACGGCGAAATTTGCGCAAATCTTTTGGACATGGAAGCCGGAAAGAAAAACAGCATCCAAAACTTTGTAATGAAATTAATAGGAAAATTCAGCTCTTAAAAATGTGGGGGAATTTATATGTTTGTGAATAATTTAAAATCGGGGTCACGGGTGCAAATCCAACGCCCCCAAGACGGAGCAAACGACGGATTCGTTTGCAAAGTAGAGGTACTTGTGCCGGACTCGCGTGAAATTTTGGTACACGCGCCGGTCGAAAATAACAGACCGGTTGACCTAAAGGATGCGGGACCGCTTACGCTCCGCCTCTTGACCGACAACGCCATTTATGTTTTTAAGGCAACCTTCCTTGCGCACGGCGATATCGACGGATTTGACATAATAAAACTTCGCGTCGATGACGACGGCGAAAAAATACAACAGCGTTCAACCTTCCGTTTCAATTGCGCAATACCCATTACGTTTACGGTTATATATTCAAGCGGACAAAAGGCCGAGCGCGACGCCGGGGTAATTTCCGATTTAAGCGCGGGCGGCGCGAAAATTTTTACCGATAAAAGCCTGCAAACCGGCTATTTATTAAACGTTTCGATTCAACTTGGCGATGAACTGGTTGTTGCGTTTGGTGACGTGCGGTCGCGAACGGAGCTTCCCGAAGGTTCCGAATTTGCATACCAATACGGAATCCGCTTCGCAATGATGCCCGAATCCGACCAAGAGCAAATCATACGATATATGTACAAGATACAACGTGATGAACTGAAAAAAGTGCGCCCGCGGTAACGTGCGAATAATTCTCAAAGCGGATTATTCGCACCATCCGACAGTTACCGCCGCCGAAGGCGGCACGAATTGGAGAGATTATTATGGCTAAGAGAGCGGAAGATTTATTCACCGACATGCATTTGGACATTTTGAAAGAAATAGGGAGCATGGGTACGGCATACGCCGCGACCGCGCTTTCGAAAATGGTGGATAAAAAAGTAACAATGCCTGTGCCTCGCGTTTCGTGGCTTGATTTTCATAATGTTGCGGACTTCGTCGGGGGTCCGGAGAGCATTGTTGTTGGAATTTTAGTTTCGCTTTCGGGAAACATTCAGGGCATGATGATGCAAATAATGTCCCTTGAGGCCGCGCATAATTTAGTTGAACTTGTAATCGGTACACCGCCGCCTACGAAAGAGGAGGACAAATTTTCATTCGGCGAAATGGAGCGTTCTGTTGTCGAGGAAGTCGGCAATATAATGATAAGCTCCTATCTTACGTCAATTTCCGGGCTGACCAATTCGCAGATAAAACCATCGATTCCCTATATGTGCGTGGACATGGCAAATGCTATACTGTCTGTGCCGGCGAGTGAGTTTGGACGAATGGCGGACAAAATGCTTTTTATCGAATCCCAGCTTTCTGTCGAAAATGTTGAAACTACGGGTTGCTTTGTAATGGTGCCGAATTTGCATTCGTTTTACAGGATTGTGCGTGCCCTAGGAGTGGAATGATATGCCGAGGAATATGATTGTGGTGGGCATGGCTGATTTGAATGTAACAAAGGCCCCCGGTGTTTTAACGACGCTCGGGCTTGGTTCGTGTATAGGAATTGCCTTGTACGACGCCCGCGCAAAAGTTGCGGGGCTTGCACACATAATGTTGCCAGACTCCACTGCGATTCAAAACAATACGAATAGGGCAAAATTTGCAGATACGGCGGTTATCGCCTTGGTTGCTGAGATGGAAAAACTCGGTGCGAAGAAAATAAACATGAAGGCTAAAATCGCGGGAGGCGCGCAAATGTTCGCGTTTAACGCGACAAATGAAAACCTGCGCGTCGGTGACCGAAACGTTGACGCAACGAAAATAGCACTCGCGAAAATGGGGATTCCACTTATGGCGTCCGAGACAGGAGCGAGCTTCGGTCGCACTGTCGAATTGTACTCAGAGGATGGAAAGTTTCTTATTAAAGCAATAGGTCAGGGGATCAGGACATTATAAAAAAATAAAAGAGGCGGTGTTTTTCATGCCATACCAAATTAACAGGGTGCATTTGCTAATCTGTGTTTTAGCCGGAACGGTAATTACCGGCGGGTTTGTTTGGTTAATATTTTTCGATTTGCCGCATGCGACTTTCCGTATGATATTTTGGATAAACGTAACGTTGGTTGCGTTTTACTTTATCGGTCAATTTGCCCGAAGTTATCTTTTGGCAAATGTTTTTGTGCCGATTGAGGACGGATTTAATCTCGAAGAAGACGAGGAATACAAGGCTTTTGTTGCCCAGTTGGAGGCGCAGGGTGCGGATTCGATAGACCTTATGGTGGAAGAGCCGCTGGAGCTTGTTGACCCGCTTGACGATGACTTTATCGACGACTTTCAGGTTCCCGAAGAGGCGTTATGACGTCGGTAAGCCTCGAAAAGATGTGGGAAGCATATATTGAAAGCAAGAATCCTGCACTCAAGGAAAAACTGATTTTGTACTACGCGCCGATTGTTAAGTATGTTGCGGGTCGGATGATGATTCACGTTGGTCAGCATGTCGAGCTTGATGACTTGATGGGCTACGGAATTTTTGGACTTTTGGACGCGATTGACAAATTTGACAATGCGAAGGGTGTTAAGTTTGAAACTTATGCGTCCTTTCGAATTCGCGGCGCGATAATCGACCATATTCGTAAAATGGACTGGGTTCCGCGTACGCTTAGGCAAAAAAACAAGCAAATGGAACAGGTTTACATTTCGCTGGAGGATGAACTGGGTCGTCCTCCGTCTGACGAGGAGCTTAGCGAAAAATTAGATATGTCCTTGGAGGAAACAAAGGATTTAATAAAAAAATCGTCGGTGCTTTCCCTTGTGAGTTTGGACGATTACATGGAGCAAAATTACGAATCGTCTTTCGCGCCGCTTGTCGCAAGCCGCTCGGACTCCCCGGAAGAACAAGCAGAACGGCAGGAACGGAAACAAATGCTTGCCGAAGCAATTTCAGACTTGACAGAAAAAGAAAAACTTGTCATCACGCTATATTATTTTGAGGACTTGACGTTGAAGGAAATTAGTAGCATTATGAAAGTGTCTGAATCAAGGGTTTCGCAGATTCACACCAAGGCAATCTCTCGTTTGCAAGGCAAACTGGGGCGGTACAAAAATTTGTTATTCGCATAAGTAGGAGAGGGGATTTTTTATGACGGCGGGAAAAAATTTCAACATTAAGGTCAAGGAAGACGGAATCTATCTAACCCTGCACAATGTCGAGGGAGAGGAGCGCGTTGCGCGTCAAGATGTTATCGACGCGATTGAATCCTACGGCATAAAAGATGTCGATTATATTACAATCGGCGACGCGCTTAAATCAGACGATGAGACAATTGAGGTAAAAATTTCAAGCAGTACGGCAATAATGCAAGTGGCCGAATCCGCAGCAATTGAAGTTTCCGAAGACCGTATGCAGGCTCACATTATTTTTCAGGAGCCTATTAACAACGGGAAACTTTTGACGCCGGAGGAGGTCATAATTTTATTGCAAGAAAAGCGGGTTGCGCCGGACGCAAAGCTGATTCAGGCCGCGCTTGCAAATAAACGATACGGCAGGAAAATTTTAATCGCTGAAGGCCGCGAACCCCTTAATGGCAGCGACGGCTTTTTGAAATTCCATTTTGACAAAAGCAATATCAAGCCCAAGCCGAAAATTATGGAAGACGGAACGGTTAATTTTAAACAGCTCGATATGTTTAAGCTGTGTAATCGCGGCGATGTTCTCGTTACGAGCGTTCCTGCACAGGAAGGAAAAGATGGCGTTGACGTTTACGGCAACGTTATGCCCGCGCCGAAAACGCGTCCCGCCGGAGCTATTCCGCGCGGAAAAGGCACGGTGCTTTCGCCCGACGGACAGCATCTTCTCGCCGACGTAAGCGGACAGCTTGTTCTTAAAGAAAACAAGGTAAGTGTGTCACCGCACTTGGAAATTCCCGGAAATGTTGACAACGCTACCGGAAATATTGATTTTAACGGGCAGGTTACGATTCGCGGAAATGTTATTTCCGGGTTTACCGTAAAGGCTGTTGGAAACATCGAGGTTTTCGGCGTTTGTGAGGCGGCTAAATTGGTTTCGACGGAGGGCAGCGTTGTTCTCGGGGGCGGAATCCAAGGTGCGGACAAGGGCGAAGTTTCCGCCGCAGGTGACATCACCGCGAAATTTATTGAAAGCTGCAAATCCGTAACGGCGGGCGGAAACGTTATCACGGACTCGGTTCGCAAAAGCAATATCAAATGCGATGGCAGTGCGATGCTTGTGGGCAAAAACGGATTGCTTGTTGGCGGAAGCGTTACGGCAGGCGAAAAACTTGTTGCTACGACCGTTGGTTCGCCGATGGGTACGCTTACGGAAATTGAAGTCGGCGGCTCGCCTAAGGAATTGAACAAACAAAAGGACCTTGCTGCCGAATTTAACAAGCTCAAGGACGAATATGAAAAGTGTGATAAGGGCGTTGAAACGCTGAACATTTTGCGCAAGCGTGACCAGCTTCCGCCGGATAAAAAGGCCCTTTTGGCAAAGATGATTAACATGAAAATGGTTTTGCGCGACAAGATGACCAAGATGCAGGAAGAAATCGACGGCGTAAACCGTAACCTTGCCGTAAATGTCGGAACCGTCAGCGTTAAAAACGTGATTCGCCCAGGGGTTCGCATAACAATCGGCAACGCACAAATGACCATTCGCGACGAACTTTCAAATTGCAGGTTGCGCAATAACGGCGAAAAAATTGCAATAGGTCCCAATATTTAGCACCGGGGACATGTGTTGGAAGCGACACATGCTCTCGAAGCCAAATTCGAAGCCGGATTCGAGAGCCGGACTCAAAAGGAGGGATTTTCATGTTAAGACCGGTTGATTTAACATTAACGATACAAAATGCCGCAGACGCACAGCGCGCGGGTTTCCAAGGCACGCAGGCGGGTCGCCCGGAGGTTGCCAGCCAAATGTTTGCCGACAGACTTCACAAGGAAGTCCGACAGCAGGAACAGCAGGTTGGGCAGACCTCTTTGGCGGAAAAAGCCGACGTCAACCCCGATAGACAAGGGGACGGCAAGGGCTATCAGCCTAATCGCAAGCCGCCGAACAAAAAAACCGAACAATCTAAAGTTAGGCCTACAAAAATGAACGTCGGCGAAAGTATGTATGATATCAAAATATAAATGAGTGCGCACCGGACACCGGGGACATGTGTCGGAATCGGCACATTCTCTCGAAGCCGGGAGCAGTTTTTTAGCGAATAAAAGAGGGGGCGCAAGCCCCTTTTTTTGAAGGAAATTTTCTTGCCTTGGGAGGAATTCTCTTGCTTGTAACCGTTATTCTTGTTGCGCTTATAATTTGCTTTATGGTTGTGACGGTTTTTTCGCTCTCTGCCATGCTTATTGTGCGGCGGCGCGAGCAGAAATACGAAGGCGCGCAAAAGCTCGAAAAGGCAATAAGCGAGCTTGACTCCGCGCTTGATACCGCGCTTAAAGAAATAAACAAAATGGGCGGCTTGGTTCAGGCCGATGTTGACGAAAAATACAAATCCATGCTTTTTTTGTACAGCCTTGTTGAGGAAAAACAAAAGGAAATCGGCGAAATTGAGGCGAATGGGGTTGCGCCGCGCGTTGTCGCGGGCGAATCGCAAGCCGCGCAGGGGCAGGCGTACGCGCACGCACAATCGCCGCCGCAACCGGTCATAACGTCAAGCGACGTCGTAACCGCCGCCGAAAAGGAAATGCTTGCCGTCTCTCCCGCCGCGCCTCCGCCCGAACCCAAGCGGCCTCCAAAATTCGCAAATTCCAAGCACAAACAAATTTGGGAAATGCGCGAAAGCGGCAAGGCCGTCTCCGATATCGCACGGGAATTCAGCATGGGGCAGGGCGAGGTTAAACTTATTTTGGAAATTATTGATAGGGGATAGATGGTTTTTTGCAACACGCCCTAACAGCCCTTTGGTATTCGGTCTGCTCGACGCAGCAGCGATACTGTCTCCACCTTGCCCGTGTGGGGGAACATATCGACGGGCTGCACCGTGTCGAGGCTGTAGCCTCCGGCGGCAAGGATTTTCGCGTCTCGGGCGAAAGTTGCGGGGTCGCATGAGATATACACGACTCGTGGAATTTTTGCAGAAATTATCGCGTCCAGCAGGATGCGGTCGCAGCCTTTTCGTGGCGGGTCGAGGAAGATTATGTCGGGAATTTTGGCGGGAGACGTCATGAGTTTTGGCAAAACTTCCTCTGTCGCGCCGCAAATAAATTCCGCGTTTGTTATGCCGTTTTTAGCGGCATTTTTTTTTGCGTCGGATATCGCGGCGGGAACGATGTCGATGCCGAGGATGGGGTGCGCTTGGCGCGTTTTTTCGTGAGGCGGGAGAGCGCGTCCGGCTTCGAGAGCATGTGTCGCCTCTGACACGTGTTCGCGGTTCCCACTGTGCGCTTGGCGCGCTTCTTCGTGAGGCGGGAGAGCGCGTCCGGCTTCGAGGGCATGTGTCGCCTCTGACACGTGTTCGCGGTTCCCACTGTGCGCTTGGCGCGCTTCTTCGTGAGGCGGGAGAGCGCGTCCGGCTTCGAGAGCATGTGTCGCCGCCGACACGTGTTCGCGGTGCCCATTGCGCGCTTGGCGCGCCGCTGCGTAGAGGGTTACTGTGCCGACGCCGCAATGTGCGTCTATTGCGTATTGCGTGCCGTTAAGGTCGGCTTGCGCGATTGCGATTTCGTATAAAATTTTTGTTTGCACCGGGTTTACTTGAAAAAATGACGGCGCGGAAAGCTCAAACTCTATGTCACCGATTTTTTCGCGAATAAATCCCGTTCCGTGTAATATCCTAAAATTTTCCTCTGCACCGTCAAAAATCGTGTTGTTTTTCGCGGTGTTTTTGTTTGTAAGAACCGTTGTGACGCCTGTTGCGGCTAAATTCTCAACAAGCTCCCCGCTGTGTGGGAGTTTTTTTCCGTTCAAAACAATCGTGACCATTACCTCGTGCGTTGCAAAGCTCGTCCGAACAACTATGTGTCTCACAAGACCCTTGTGCGCGATTTCATCATATGCCGAAATTTTATGCCTCCGCATATGTTCCTTTATGACGGCAAGTACCCCGACATGCGATTCATGCTGGATTTCGCAGTCGTCGACCTCGATTAAACGATGGCTTCGCGCCGCGTACATTCCGATGGAAAAATCGCTGATGTTACTGACGCTAACATCAACGATTTTTTTATGGGCGAGGAAGCTGCCCCCGGCTTCGAGGGAATGTGTCGCCGCCGACACATGCCCCCGGTGCCCACTGCGCTCTTGGCGCGCTTTTTTATTTTGCAAAAAAGAGTCGGCGAGTGACACTCGCCGACTCTTTTTTTCATGCGCAGGGAAACTGCCCACGGCTTCGAGGGAATGTGTCGACTCCGACACATGTCCCCGGTGTTCACTGCGCGCTTGGCGCGCTTTTTCATGCGCAGGGAAACTGCCCACGGCTTCGAGGGAATGTGTCGACTCCGACACATGTCCCCGGTGTCCACTGCGCGCTTGGCGCGCCGGGACAACCGGGAAAACTGCTTTATTGCGGTAGCGAGAGGGGTTTTCCATGCCGATTACATCCAAAACAGGCGGAGCAACAAAGCCGCCGATTTTTTCAAGCGCGGTTATTACAAATTGTTTTTTGAAGGCGAGTTGCGCGGAATATTCGCAGTGCCGAAACTGACATCCCCCGCAATTTGCCGCCACGCCACACGTACTTTTTACACGAAACGGCGAAGGTTTCACGATTTGCATAATTTTCCCGTATCCGTAATTTTTTTTCACTTTTACAATTAGCGCGTCAATTTTTTCATCCGGCAACGCGCCGTCAACAAACACAACGAAGCCGCCAATTTCGCCGACTCCGAAGCCTTTTTCGGTCACGCTTTTTATCTCGACCATGTGTCGCGAATTTTTATGCACGTTTGGCATTAGTCCGTCTCCCTTTACGCTCGGAATTACGCCCCGAATGCGTTTTCAATTTGATTTACAAAAATGCGACCGTTTTCTTCAAGCACCTCGATTACATCGAAGCGAAAATCGTTGTCGCAAAGGTTATTTTCGGCAATGTAATGCATTGCGGTTTGGATAATTTTTTGCTGTTTCGCATAGCCCACGGCTTCGGCGGGCGAGCCAAAGCCCGCCCCTCTGCGGAATTTCACCTCCGCGAAAATAATCACACCGCTCGCGCGGCAAATCAAATCGATTTCCCCAAAACGCACGCGATAGTTTCTTTGCAAAATTTCCGCGCCTTTTTCGCTAAGGAATTTTTCCGCCTCTTCTTGCCCGCGAAACCCGACGGCAACCTTGTTCAAAGCAATGCCTCCTTGGTGTTCAAATTCGGGTCGCGCATAACGGCGTCCAAAAATTTTTCCAGGGCTTCGCCTGCCGCCTTGCCGGTTATGCCGATTTCGGCAAGGTCGTCGCCGTTTACAGCAAGGCCGCGCAAGGTAAAACACTCGCCTCGCGCCAAAATATCGCGTGATTCCGCGCGGATTTTTTCAAGACAACCCCCCTGCGAAATCTCTTTCAGGCGCAACAAATCTTCGAATTCCTCCGGCGGAAAAATCCGCAACAATTTCTTAATTTCGTAGCGCGACTCCGCAATTTTTTTCGGCAAAAATTCCACAAAACGCGAAACTATTTTTATAGTCCTGTTATCAAACCGCAAATCCCGCAAAATACACTCGCACTTGCCCCCCGTCCACGAGAAAAACAGCGCGAGTAACAATGAAAGGGGCGGTCGTCCCGCGTCCGAATCGGAGCCCCCAAGGTCTTCAATCCACGAAATCACGCGCTCCAATTCCCCGCCAAACGCCCTCCCTCGCAAAACGTAATACATTAACCCCGTTTCGTGTAACAAACGCACAGCCTGCGGATGCTCGCCGCAAAGCAGTTTACAAAGCTCCTCGCGCACGCGCTCCGCGCTGATATCGGCGAGATTCCCCCGCAATTTCGCAATTGCACCAATCGCGCCTCCATCAACCGAAAACCCCAAAACCGCAGCAAATCGCACGGCACGAAGCATACGAAGAGCGTCTTCCCCAAATCGCGTTTCCGCGTCGCCCACGCATTTTATAAGCCCTCGCGAAATATCGCCGCGCCCGTCAAACGGGTCAACAAATCCGCGCGACGGCGCGTACGCAATCGCGTTTATCGTAAAATCGCGGCGGCTCAAATCCTCCTCAATTTTGCCCGAAAAAGTAACTTCCGACGGCCGCCGATTGTCCAAATATTCGCCGTCCACGCGATACGTCGTAACCTCGCAAACATCCCCGCCGCTAAGCACCGAAACCGTCCCGTGCTTAATCCCCGAGTCAAATGTGCGCGAAAATAAGGCCTTAACCTCGTCGGGCAAGGCCGATGTCGCAATGTCCCAATCGACCGGAATCGCGCCGCGAATCATATCGCGCACGCATCCGCCAACGATAAATGCCTCATGCCCCGCGGCGGCCAAAGTGTTGATTATTTCTTTCACGTATTCGGGGATGCTTGTCACGACACACCTCAAATCGTTCTAATTGCAGTACAATTTACCGCGAAACAGTATCACACAAACTTCACGCTGACCAGCTTCGAAACGCCCTGTTCCTCCATTGTTACGCCGTATAAATTGTCGGCGGCTTCCATTGTTCCCTTGCGATGCGTGATGATAATAAATTGTGTGCCGACGGCGTGTTGCTTTAAAAATTTCGCGAAACGTGTAATGTTGGCGTCGTCGAGAGCGGATTCGATTTCGTCCAGGACGCAAAACGGCGACGGCTTCATGCGGAGGATTGCAAAAAGCAGTGCGATTGCCGTAAGTGCGCGCTCGCCGCCGGATAAAAGCATTAAACTTTGCAAAGATTTGCCCGGCGGCTTTGCGATAATTTCTATGCCGGATTCGAGGACATTTTCCGGGTCGGTTATACGAATGCTTGCGGTTCCGCCGACGAACATTTCCGCGAAAACATCCTGGAAATGGCTTGCGATTAGTTTGAATTTTTCCGCGAACTGTGCCTCCATTTGCTCGGTAAGGCCAACTATTAGCTCGTCGAGGGCGGCTTCGGCGGCGAGGATGTCGTCGCGCTGTGTTGTTAAAAAGCCGTGGCGGGTTTGGATTTGCTTGAAGGTTTCGATTGCGCCGACGTTTACATCACTCATTTTTGCAAGTTCGAATTTTAACTCGCGGCCACGCTTGCGCAGCGTGCTTTCGTCTAAATCGGTGCGCTTGAAGACTTCGGCGGCGGCGAAAGTTAAGCTGTATTCTTCCCAAATTTCATCGTGGAAACGGCGGCTTGCGGCGTCAAGATTTTCTTTGCGCGCCTCGAGCCGCGCGGTTTCGCGCTCAATCAGAGCCGCCGCGTCGGCATGGGTGCGCTCGTCGCTTTCGGTTTCGGTTATTGCGGCGTCGAGGGTGGCTTTTTCGGTTTCGCTTTCCGTAAGGGAGATTTTTGCGGCGTCCAGGCGGGTTTGAATTTGCTCGAGTTGTGTAATTTTTTCCGCGCGAGTTGCGGCGGATTTTTGCGCGGCGGACTCGTTCGCGCCCGCTTCGGCGTCAAGCAATTTTTTTTCTTCATTTAATATGTCAATTTCCCGCGTGAGCCGCGCGATATTTTGCGCGGAGTGAGCGATTGCGTCGGTTTTTTGGGTGATTTCGATGCGCAGGTCTGTTAAAACGTCGCTTTCCTCGGTTACGGATTGGCGATTTTTTTCGATTTCTTTTTGATATTCGTCGAGTGCGACCCGCGCGGTTTCAACGGATTTTTCGCGGAGAGCGAGTTCGATTTTTGCCTCGCGAACGGTGGTGTTTGCCTCGAGTATTTGCGCCATTACGGCTTTTTCGCGCTCGTCGAATTCCTGCGCGGATTTTCGCATTTTCGTTAAATTTTCGTCGGCATCGGCGATTTTATTTTTCAGCGCGATTTCTTCGTGGGAGCCGGCGGAAATTTTTTCGCGCGTTGCTTGCAAAATTTCGCGGGTTGACCTGCGGCGTTCATTCAATGCGTGTAATTCTTGCGACAGTCGCTCCTCGTCTGCCTGTAGCGCGTCGACCTGCGCTTTAAGTGCGTCCAATTGCCGCGCACGCCCGATTATTCCCGCGCTTTGGCGCGCGATACTGCCGCCGGTAATCGCGCCGCCCGGGCTTAAACGCTCGCCCGCTTTTGTCACGATTTTGTAGGAGTAGCGGAATTTTTTGTGCATGGCAAGCGCGTTTTCAAGCGTGTCAACGAGTACGATATCGCCCAAAAGCTGCGAAATTACAGGCGCGTAGACCCCTTCGCATTCCGCGATTTCGGAGGCGATTCCTATGTAACCCGGCTCGTTTTTTATTCGATACGTGTCGATATTTCGCCCTTTTACGGCGGTAAGGGGCAAAAACGTTGCGCGGCCTTGGCTTGTCCGCTTTAAAAATTCGATTGCGTGCTTCGCGTCTCCTTCGTTTTGTGTAACAATATTTTGCGCCGCGCCGCCGAGGGCGATTTCGATTGCGACTTCAAATTCACGCGGCACGCCGATTAGCTCGCCGACCGCGCCGCAAATCCCCGCAAATTCCGCGTCTTTTTTGCGCGAAAGTACGGCCTTTACGCTTCGGTGGTACCCTTCGCGGGCGGCCTCGAGGTCCGACAACGCGCGAAAACGCCCGCGAGATGCGGTCAAATTTTCCGTGAGTTCTCGCAGGTTTTTTTCAAGCGCGTCGGCGTCGGCGCGCATTTTATTGTACTCGGCGGTGTAGGCTTCCTCGTTTTTTCTCGCGGCGGCAAGCTCTTTTTCGCAGGATGCGAGCGACGCTTCGCTTGCCGTGCGTGCGGCGGTTTGCTCGGCAAGTTTTTCTTCGTGCGCGTCAATTTCGGTGTTTAGCCGCTCCATATCCTCCTCAAGGCGAGAGTACGCGTTTTCCGCCTCAATAACCGCCGCGCGCGCATCGGTTGCGGCGTTCATTGCAGTCATTACGGACTGATTCAGCGCGTCGGTTTCCGCCGCGCCTTCGCGGAGTTCGTCCTCGTGCTTGGCGTGAAGGGCGAGTTGCTCGGCGAGTTGCTCGTTAAGGGCGTTTAGCTCGTTTTGTGTAACTTCGGCGGCTTGTTCTTGCTCCGTTTTTTCGCCCTCGCGCAATAAAATATTTTCGACGCGTTTTTCCGCCTCGCCTTTAAGGCGCGAAATATCCACCTCGAGCTGCTCTTCTCTATTTTGCAAAATTTTTATCTCGCCTTGCTGCTTTTCAATTTCCGTCGTTGCCTCGAGCAAAATTTCATTTGCGCGGCGATATTTTGCGTCGGCGTCGGCGGCGCGGGCTTTTAGGCGTTCTGCCGCCGTTCTCGCCTCGGAAAGGAGGCGTTTTCCGTCTCCGGATTGTGCCGAAATGTCCGCGAGGGCGGCCTCGGTTTGTGTCAAATCTTCGTTAATTTTGCGGATGTCCTCGAGGAAAATGTTTATGTGGATGCTTTTGTATTCGTCGCGGAGTTCGAGGAACTTTCGTGCTTCTTCCGCCTGCGATTCCAGCGGCTCGAGCTGTTCCTCAAGCTCCGAAATTATATCATCGACGCGTTCGCGGTTTTGTTTTTCGCGCTCGAGTTTGTTTAACGCTTCGCTGCGGCGCGCCTTGAATTTGCTTATTCCGGCGGCTTCTTCAAAAACATGCCGCCGCTCTTCGGAGCGCAGGGATAAAATTTCGTCGATGCGCCCTTGCCCGATAATCGAGTACCCGTCCCTGCCGACGCCGGTGTCCATAAAAAGGTCGCGGATATCCTTCAAACGGCAGTTTTCGCCGTTAAGCAAATATTCGCTTTCGCCCGAACGATACACGCGACGTGTAACCGCGATTTCGTTAAATTCAAGCGGAAGCGCGCCGTCGGAATTATCCAAACGCATGGCAATTTCCGCGTATCCCAGCGGTTTTCTGTGCGCGGTTCCGGCAAAAATTACGTCCTCCATTTTGCCGCCGCGCAGTTGTTTCGCGCTTTGTTCGCCCAAAACCCAGCGAAGCGCGTCGGCGATATTCGATTTTCCGCTGCCGTTCGGCCCGACAACGGCATTCAGCCCCGGGGCGAAATCCAGCGAAATCCTGTCCGCAAAGGATTTAAAGCCCGCGAGTTCCAGTTTTTTTAAGTACATGAAGCTCTCCATCAGTCTCGCAAATTTGTCGCAAATTCGCTCGTATATCATACTAGCAACTACGTTACCAGTATGATACAATTACAATTGGATTACAAGTTTATTTCAATTTACATTTTTTAGGAGGAGATTCCGATGGTGAAATTTATGGCAGGGATGAAGGGCGAGGGAAAAACGCGCAAGCTAATAGAAATGGCGAACCAAAACGCAAAGGTCACAGACGGTAATCTTGTTTACATCGACGACGACATGCGACACAGCCGCGACGTGAATCGCGACATTCGGTACGTTGAAGCAGGCAGGGGCGAGCTTGCGAATTATCGTGAACTTATCGGCTTCGTTTTAGGCATTTTGTCGCAAAACAGCGACATAAAACATATCTACGTTGACGGAATAAATAACATTTTGCAAGACGGCGCGGTGACGAATGAGGCTTTGTTGAAATTAAAACATCGTTTAGACGCGCTTGTCAAAACCGCAGATGTCGCGTTTACAATCAGCGTGCATTGCGATAAGGAGACGTTGCCGGAGGAGATTAAGTCGGCGTTGGTGTAATTTTGCGCGCATTGGGAACCGGGGGGCATATGTCGTAGGCGACACGTGCCCTCGAAGCCGGAAGCAGTTTCCCGGAGCATCAAAAAAACGAGTCGGCGAGTGACCTCGCCGGCTCGTTTTTTTTTGTTCGGCGAGGAATCCCCCCGCGTTGTGCGCACCATGGTGAACGAAGCGGGCGATATTTGGCAATAATAATATTGTCCGAGTCGTGTTGGTAGTCTGCTCCTTACA
>JGI24703J35330_11748778_pt1 | contig 34709 bp, 33 predicted proteins | sample TergutNt197P1_FD_35330 | JGI IMG/M metagenome (IMG submission 35330)
CTTTCGTACCAGGTTTATCGAGTGGTTCGTTGTTAACAAGAACGATTCCAGCCATAATAGCACGTTTTGCTGCCTCTCTTGAATCAAATAACCCAATACTTGTTACCAAAATATCTAAACGTTCTTTACTCATTTTTTGATTCCTGCCATATTTAAAATTTCTTTTTCTACATCACATAACGACAATCCGATAGACTGCAGAACTTGTTCAACATCACCATGAGCAATCGGTGCATCAACAACTCCCATGCGATGAACAGGCACTTTATCACCAACATACTCTAAAACCGCACTCCCTAAACCACCAATTAACGAAGCTTCCTCATAAACTAAAATCTTCATCTTTTGATCAATTAAAGAATCTAACATTTCTGTATCGATTGGTTTAATAAAGCGACCATTAATAACTTTGATATTTATCCCGTAAGTTATCTCTATTTTATCCGTAAGGGATATTAATTCTTTCAAAAATGGACCGATTGAAATTAGGGCCAGTTTATCACCACTACGTAAAACTTCCCAAATTCCTAAAGGGATAATCTTCCAATCATAATAATTAGGTTCTATTTTTGGTACATCTCCACGTGGATATCTAATTGCTACTGGACCGTCAATAAGATAAGCTGAATATAACATATTAAATGCTTCAATAGCATCCTTTGGCATCATTAAAACAATATTGGGAAATGGACGAAGCATTGCTATATCATAAATCCCTTGATGGGTTTTCCCGTCAGCGCCAGTAATACCGGCGCGATCAATACCAAAAACAACGTTTAAATTTGAAAGACAAACATCATGTTCGATTTGGTCATACGCTCTTTGTATAAAACTTGAATAAATTGAGACAAATGGTTTCATTCCTTGAGAAGCCATTCCTCCTGCCATTGTAACAGCATGCCCTTCTGCTATTCCTACGTCTATTAAACGTTCAGGAAAAGCTTTTAAATAATCATATAGTGCACTTCCATGAATCATTGCTGGAGTTATAACAGCAGCACGATTTTGATGATTTGATATCTCAACCATACCACGACTAAAATGCTCGCTCCATGAAATAGTATCACTTTTTTTATTAACTACCTCTTCACTTTGTAAATCAAAAGGACTCACACCGTGCCATGAACCATCGGTATCCGCTTCTGCTTTCGCAAAACCTTTACCTTTAATCGTTTTAACATGGATAATAATGGGTTTATCGACTTTTTTGGCGTATTCAAAAGTTCGTACTAAATCTTGTAAATTATGCCCATCAATGGGACCAAAATATTTAAATCCCATTGCTTCAAAAGGCTGTAACTCACTAAAGACCAATTGTTTAATGCTACTTTTTGTCTTCGCAATTAAACGACCGAGTGGTGATTTTGTACCTACTACCTCTCGCAAGTGCTTTTCAACATTAATATATGTATTATTTCTTCTAAATGTTGTAAACAAAGAAGAAACAAATCCGACATTAGGTGAAATTGACATGTCATTATCATTTAAAACAACAATCAATTTCTTTTTAACATTTCCAATATGATTAAGTGCTTCAAAAGCTAAACCGCCAGTAAGTGAACCGTCACCGATAATTGAAACCACTTCATAGTTTTCGTTGTGAAAATCGCGTGCATAAGCCATTCCTACTCCGACTGAAATTGAAGTTGAAGCATGCCCTGCTATAAATGCATCATGAACTGACTCCTCAGGATCAGGAAAACCACTCATACCCATAAATTTACGCAATGTTTGAAAATCTTTTGCACGACCGGTAAGAATTTTATGAACATAAGCTTGATGCCCAACATCCCAAATCAATTTATCAACTGGTGAGTTAAAAACCTTATGAAGAGCAACAGTCAGTTCAACAGCGCCAAGATTTGACGAAAAATGACCACCTGTTTTAGAAACAGAATCAATTAAAAATTCTCTGATTTCTTGGCTTAAGCTTTCTAGTTCTTTAATAGACAATGATTTGATAAAATCTGGATTTTCTATCTCCTGAACGTTGAATTTATTTTTCATCGACACGGTGTTCCCTACTTTCTTAATTACAGTTGTCGCTGTGCGATAAAGTTTACTAGTTGAAATAACTCATCACTCTCAATTGCTAGCTCACTTAAACTTTTTAAAGCAAAATTAATCTCGTTTTCTAGAGCAACCTTTGCTTTTTCAATACCAAGCAACGAACAATAAGTAGTCTTGTGATTTATCATATCACTACCTACTTTTTTACCAGTCACTGACTCATCTCCTATCACGTCTAGAATATCATCCTTAATCTGAAAAGCAAGTCCAATCGACATCGAAAATTGTTTTAAAAGTTGTATTTTTTCTGAAGAGAGATTAGCAATTACACCTGCTGCTACGCAAGCAAATTCGAGCAAAGCTCCTGTTTTTTGAGAATGTATTTCTTTTAAATCATCAAGAGAAATGGATTTTTTCTCAGATATCATATCTAGCACCTGTCCATTAATCATACCTTGCTCAATACCAGCATTAGTGGATAACATATCAATTAATTTGATGCGGACTTGGGGTGTTAATAGCTGATCGGTGGCGATAATTCGAAATGCTTCAGTTAATAAAGCATCACCAGCTAAAATAGCAATATCTTCTCCATATACGATGTGATTAGTTGGCTTACCTCGTCTCAAATCATCATTATCCATTGCTGGTAAATCATCGTGAATCAGCGAATATGTGTGAATCATTTCTAGTGCGATTGAAGTTTTATATCCTAGTTCTACTTTACAGCCACATGCTTTAAGAATCGTTAGTAGTAAGGTTGGGCGAAGTTTTTTTCCCCCGTTTTTTAAAGAATATAACATTGAATCTTTGAGAATTTTTTCAGTTTTTGTCTTTGCAAAATGTGAATCAACGAGATTATCGATTAGAACTTTTTTTTCGGCTAGATAATTTTCAACGTTCATTCTAGTTCTCGCTTTCGTTAAAGTTTGAAATTTTTCCTTGAGGATCGATTAATTTTACAAATTCTTCCTCTATTTGTGTAAGTTTTTGATGACAATTTACTGATAATGTCATCCCTTTCTTATATAGTTCGATAGATTCTTCTAGTGGTAGATTTCCCGCTTCTAAATTGCGGATAATTGTTTCTAATTCGAATAACGCTTCATCGAATTTTAAATCTTTTGTATCATTCATTGTCGTTACCTACTTTTATTTTTTTTTATGTCAGTAATTTTTGTTTGGATACTACCATCAAAAAGTGTCGTGAACGTCGTGTCCCCTACCTTGAGTGTTTCCACGCTTGTAAGAACTGTACCTGTTTGATCCGTAACAACTGAATAACCTTTTTTTAACACAGATAACGGGTTCAACATTTCAATTTTTGTTATTAGTATTTGAAGTGAGTTCTTTGATGTTTTTATATTTTGTTTAGCACCATCAACTAGTTTAAGATCTAGCCTTTCAATTCGTAATCGAGATTGATCTACATATTTTTCAATTGCATTTTTCATGCTTGTTTCTAAGTGACTCAGTTGAAGCGTTCTTTGTTCAATAAGGGAGTGCGGATTTTTCATAATATAATGTTGTGTTATTCTAGTTAGATTATTTTTTTTATATTCTATTAGACGCGACATAGCTTGAGTTAATCTTGATTGTCTAGTGTTAATAAACTCAACAACCTCGATAATATTCGGTGCAGCGAGTTCAGCTGCGGCGGTAGGAGTTGGAGCTCTTAAATCCGAAACAAAATCAGCAATTGTCGTATCGGTTTCATGCCCTACAGCTGAAATTACTGGAATGTTTGAGTCAAAGATTGCTTTGGCTACAACTTCTTCATTAAAAGCCCATAAATCTTCAATTGATCCACCACCGCGACCAATAATAATCGTATCTACTCTATTTTCGAAATTTACCTGTTGCAGTCTATTCACCAAATCTGTTGCTGCTGTATCACCTTGCACAATCGCAGGATAAAGATAGATTGTTACGTTAGGAGCGCGACGTTTTAAGGTAGTAATTATATCTTTTACAGCTGCACCAGTCGATGAAGTTATGACTGCTATGGCTTTTGGAAATTTAGGAATTAATTTTTTATGATGAGATTCAAAATAGCCTTGTTTTAAAAGTTTTTCTTTTAGTTGATTAAACGCAACATATAAATTTCCAACTCCATCTTCTACCATCTTAGTGATGTTAATAGAATAAGTTCCTGCCGGTTCATAAAGTGAAACAGAACCGGTTACGATTATCTGCATCCCATTTGCTGGTTCAAACTTAAGATTTTTAGCCATCCCTGCGAACATGTTTGCTTTTATTTGGGTATTTTCATCCTTTAACGTAAAATACAAATGACCACGAATATTTTTCGTTAAATTTGATATTTCACCTTTAAGCAACAGACCTTGCAAATTACCATCAACGTCTATTTTTAATTTAATATATTTTGTTAAAGCTGTAACCGTTAATGGTGCTTGATTAATCTGACTCACGTTGTACTCCTTAAGCGTTGTGTTCTAGTTGATTTGCTATTTTATCGAGAAGACGATTATTAAAATTAGGTGACTTTTTATCACCAAGATCAGTAAAGTTTTTAGAAAGCTCAATTGCTTCGTTAATAATAATTTTTTTAGGTGCACTTTTTTCTAACAACTCGTAAACCGCGAGTCTTAAAATTGCTTTGTCAACTTTATTTAAACGAGTTAAATTCCATCCTTCTAAGTTCTCAGAAATTAACGAATCAATTTTTGTTATATTTTTTATCACGCCTTCAAGCGTAGTATAGTAAAATGCATCAATAGTAAATTCAGTTTCAAGTATATCCTCTGTTAAATTGATTTCAGGATCTTTAACAGCTTTTTCTTTTAGTAGCGCAACATAATCCGAAATAGAATCAACCGCAGCCACTTTAGCTTCTGATTCATTATTTGTATTTAATCCAATTTCCATGTGATATAAAGTTTGGACAATTAGTCCACGTAGTGCATGACGATTCAAAAAAATTCCTCATTTCGTTTTTAATATAATACTCTTATTATATCCAATTTCCCTTTATTAATTTTAACACAAAAAAAGACAAAATACAACGTCATTTTGTCTTTGTGTTTATTTTAGTATTTCAAAAATTAACTTCTTGCTTCCACAATTAGTTTTATCGCGGTTCTTTCAAAACCATCAATATAAATATCTGTGAAGGCGGGGACACAAATTAAATCTTTACCAGTTGGTGCAACGTAGCCTCTTGCAATCGCAATAGCTTTAACAGCTTGATTTAAAGCCCCTGCACCGATTGCTTGAATTTCCACCACTCCTCTTTCACGAAATGTATTTGCTAAAGCTCCTGCTACTGAGTTGGGGTTTGATTTCGATGATACTTTTAGTACTTCCATTCCTAGAACCTCCTCTAATATCGTGTATACGATTAAAGTCTATGCTAAACTAACAATGAAAATGACAAACATAAAAATTTACACCCTAACTCTTATTTCTTTGTTGATTTTTTCCATGCAGAAAATAAATTATAGATAAGACCATTTTATCTAGGAATTTTATTACAAAAAAGTGACCTATAAATTTTAACATGAATAATGTGTTAAAATATAGGACACTTTAAAATAATTTTATTTTTTTATTTAGCTATTTCGACCACACGAGTTTCCCTGATAACTGTAACTTTTATATTACCTGGATAATTTAGTTCAGCTTCTATTTTTTTACGGATTTCTCGCGCTAGTTTGTGTGTTTTAGCATCATCTAATTTATTTGGTAGTACAATAATTCGTATTTCACGACCTGATTGAATCGCGTATGCTTTATGAACTCCGTAAAATTCAGCTGCAATATTTTCTAGTTTTTCAAGACGTTTAATATAATTCTCGAGTGATTCACTACGAGCTCCCGGTCTTGCCGCTGATAATGCATCTGCTGCTGCGACAATTACAGCTATAAGACTCTTTGGTTCCACATCGCCGTGGTGAGATGCTATAGCATCAACTACTGTTTCGTTTTCTTTATATTTTAGTGCAAGATCCACACCAATATCAACATGCGATCCTTCGATTTCATGATCAACAGCTTTACCAATATCGTGTAATAATCCCGCTCGACGAGCAAGTCTAACATCTTCCCCAATTTCAGCAGCAATCATTCCAGCTAAATATGCAACCTCCATGGAGTGTTTTAAAACATTTTGACCATAACTAGTTCGATATGATAAACGTCCTAAAATTCGTAAGAAATCTTTATGCATACGCCCTACACCTAAGTCAAATAGGGTATTTTCTGCGATATCAATCATTTTTTGTTCTAGTTCTTCACGCGTTTTATCTACAACTTCCTCAATTCGCGCTGGATGAATGCGTCCATCGCTAATTAAAGTTTCAAGAGTTAAACGAGCAATTTCACGTCTTACTGGATCAAAACAAGAAAGAACAACCGCTTCAGGAGTATCATCAACGATAACATCTACGCCAGTTAAGGCCTCAAGAGAACGGATATTTCGTCCTTCGCGACCAATAATACGACCTTTCATCTCGTCACTTGGTAAATTAATTACGGTGATACTATAATCGTTTGTTTGTTCAGCAGCATAACGCTGAATTGCTGAAACTAAAATATTTTTTGCCTTTTTACTCGCTTCTAATTTGGCTTTTTCCTCAGCGTCTTTAATATACTTTGATACTTCATATTCAAGTTCTTGTTCAGTTGTTTTTAAAACAATATCACGGGCAGTCGAGTAATCTAAGCGCGCGATTTCCAATAATTTTTGTTCTTGTTCTTGTTCATAAATTACTAATTTATTTTGTTGCTCTTTAATTAGTTCTTCCACTTTGTTTTCACGATCTTTAATGGATGATTCTTTTCTTAAAATATCATTATCTTTTCTTTCAAGAATTGATTCACGTTTCTCTAAATTCAAAATTCGACGATCGACATTTTCTTCACGAGTAACAACACGTTGTTCTAAATTTGCCAAATCTCGTTTTCTTTCAGATATTTCTGATTCTGCCTTATCCTTTATTTTTTGAATTTCTTCTTTCGCGTCCAAAAGCGCTTCTTTTTTACTAGCTTCAGCTTCTTTTTGTGCTTTTTCCCTAATATCGTTAGCAGATGACTTCGCTTGTGATAACTTTTGTTCTGTAATTCTATTAGAATGATTATATGCAACAAAACCAGTGATAGTAGCAACCAAAATGGAGACAATGATGAGAGCGAAAATATATAATCCTATTTCAGGCATCATTAATCCTCCTATTTTATTATGTCAGGATATTTCCTACTTTATATTTTAACCCTTTTCATAAATGTTGTCAATTCTTTTAGTAACATTTATTAGTAAAATAAAAATTTAATTAACGAGATTTTATCAATTCTCAATATTATTCGACAAAAGCTAGTTATACCCCACTACATAATGGATTTAATTACTAAAAAACATTCACTTACAAAATAAAATAAACTATTAAATATGGTTTTTTTTATAGTGGATATAAATATTTTTGATCTAAAAAATAAAATCAAAGAATTCACAATAATCAATTTGCAAATCTCTGATTTTATAATTTATTATTTAATTTATAATTGACAACATTTTTCTAAAGGTGGAACGATTTGTTTCTTTCTTGAAACAACTCCTGGTAAAAATGCTGTGTTTTCTTCTAATTTTACATTAAATGCTTGATCAACTAAACTACACTGATTTCCTAATGCAATAACTTGTGAATCACTATTCATTACATCAGTAATTACACATACGAATAAATCCAGTGATTTTTGATTAATTATTTCATGCATTTTATCCTCAAGTTCTGTTTTACGAGACATTACTCCAGGAATATCGACTGTACTTATTTGTGCAATTTCTGCAACAAAGTTGCCAAGAGAAAATTCTTTTGCATCGATAGATAACATTTGCTCCACTGTTAAATCAGATAAATCTGTTCCCGCTTTCAACATTTCAATACTATAAGATTCATAGTCAACATTTGCAATCTCAGCTAACTTCAAACATACTTCTTTATCGATTTCGGTACAAGTTGGCGATTTAAAACCAAGCGTATCAGATGTTATCGCACTCAACATTAATCCGGCGATTTCGGGTTTAATTTCAATATTAAATTCTTTATACATCTTATAAAGAATCGTTGCGGTACAACCAACAGGTTCAACTCTAAACCATAACGGCATTGAAGACGAAAATCCAGAAACACGGTGATGATCAACTACCATATAAACTGATGTTTTTTCAATTCCATCAACACTTTGTGAAAATTCGTTGTGATCCACAAGAATCACATTTTCATCGCTTTCTACGCTTGTTAGTAATTCAGGAGCTGTCATGTTAAAATAATCTAACACAAAAGCAGTTTCTTTATTTATTTCACCGAGTCTATACGCAGTTGAAGGATTTTGTAGCTTGTTTTGTAAATCTGCTAAAACTATCGCCGATGTAATAGTATCTGTATCAGGATTTTTATGTCCAAAAATTTTCATCATTTTAAATTACCTCTTTAGTCAAATTTCTTCTTAAGATTAAACATTTCTAATATTTCTTTTGTATAGTTAGGTGTTGATTCCTCATAAATAATAAGCGGAGCCTCAAGACGCATCCCACCTATTTTTCCGTGTAAAGTTGCTTCTATTAACACCCCATTTGCTTCTTTATCAATGCGAGGATAAACAAATCTTACGCGTTTAGGTGTCAATTTATATTTTTGTAATGTCTCAATAATCTCTAAAAAACGATCCGGTCTATGCACCATCGCAAAATTCCCACCAGGTTTTAATAAAATAGCCGCCTCTTTCACAATATCCTCAAGCGTAACAGTAACCTCATGACGTGCCATCGTTAAAGCATCATTTTTATTTAGATTGCTATTTGGTCCAACTTTAAAAAATGGCGGATTACATGTAATAACATCAAAAATTTCTGTGCCGATTGATTCATGAATGTTTATTAGATTTTCATTTAGGATTGTTATTTGACTAGATAAGTTATTTAATAACACGCTACGAGTGGCTTGGTCAGCTGAATCAAATTGCAATTCAATGCCTGATATCTCGGAAGTGGTTCTTAAAGTTAACATTAAGGGAATAGGAGCATTTCCTGTACAAAAATCTGCAATTTTTTTACTATGATTATTTATCTTTACAAAATGAGCAAGCAAAGTTGAATCGAGTGAAAAATTAAATCGTCCCGGTTCTTGAATGATTTTTAATCCTTCATAGCCTAACAAATCATTCACTACTTCATTTTCTTTAATTTTCACTTCCATGTTTGTCACCTTTGCTTTTTAACATTTCGCGGGCATTTTTAAGCGATGCTTCTGTTACAACCTCATCGCTCATCATTACAGCTATTTCATGTACTCGCTCTTCTCGTGTTAAATATTTCACTTGTGTAGCTGTTCGATTATTTTTTTCGATTTTAGTTACGTGCAAATGATAATGTGCATATGATGCAACTTGAGGAAGATGAGTGATACAAAACACTTGTTTAAAACTTGCGATTTCTTGCATTTTAGCACCAATACTTGTTGCTACTTGTCCACTAACACCGGTATCGATTTCGTCAAATATAATTGTTCCTAAGGCTTGACCTCTAATTAGTATGGATTTTAAACCAAGCATAATACGTGACAATTCTCCACCTGAGGCGACTTTATTAATAGGTTTCAAAGGTTCACCGCGGTTAGTTGATAAATACATATCAATATCATAAAGCCCATTAATTGAAAATGAATTTTTTGTAATATCGTCTGACACACTTCGTTTGAATCCAATTTCAAATTGCGCATTTGGAAGCTTAAGATCCCGTAATTCTTTAACTAGTGCTTCTTCTACTCTTCTAGCAATTTGCACGCGCGCTTCATTTAATGTTTCTCCTGTAGATAATACAAGGTCGTAGCTAATTTGTAATTTTAAAGTTAATTCATCAATCTTATTATCCAAATTTTCTAATTCATCGCGTTCATTGCGGATTTCTTGTAGATATTCTATCATTTCATAGGTATCCATCTGGAATTTTCTACCCAGACGTTTTAATACGCTTAATCGATTATCGATATCTTCTAATTCGCGAGGATCATAATCTAATCGTGCTTGTTCTTTTTGAATTGTTTGATTAAAGTCTTCTAAGTTATAGTAAATATCTTTAATTTGCGTTTGTAGTTCGATGAGTTTAGGATTAATCTCTATTAAATCCTCCATTAAGTCAAGAACTGGATAAATTAAATCAAGTGCGCCATCTCGATTCTCAGTTGATTCAAGTATTTCTGCATAAATTGTATTTATATCATCACTTGCTACGATTAAATTTTTTTTATACAAGAGTTCTTCTTCTTCACCCTCAACGAGTTCGGCAGCTTCTAAATCTTTTAATTCAGATTGAATAGTGAAAAGTCTTGAAGTAGAATGTTTTGCGACTTCGTTAAATGCATTTAAGTTTTTTAAATCCTTTTTATATTGAACAATTGCTTCATAATAGTTATTTTTAAGCTTAATTATTTTATCATTTTGAACAAGATTATCAATGATGTCTGGATATTTTTCAGGTGTAAATAAACGAAAACTATCATGTTGTACATGCACATCTACTAGCATATTTCCCAATTGTTTCAACTGAGTCAATGATGCAAGTGCACCATTTATTCTTATTTGAGAACCACCTGTTGATTTAATAATTCGCTTTATAATCAAACTTTCATCTATTTCATAATCAATATCATTAGTTTCTAAAAACTGCACAATTTCAGGTTTGTAGTCGACATCGAATACACCTTCAATTACAGCTTTATCCTCACCATGACGAATGATATCAGCTTTAGCCCGCTCACCGAGTAGAAGAGAAATTGAATCAATGATAATCGATTTACCAGCTCCAGTTTCACCTGTTAAAACAGTCATATTTTGCTTAAAATCGAGGATTATTTCATCCACAATGGCCATGTTTTTGATTACCAGATGTGATATCATAAACTTTTCCTCCTCTACTTAATAACAATGTTTAAATTTCACGTTTGACTTTAGTCTTCATTGTTCTCAAGCAACAATAATTCTTCTTCACTCATACCACCATTTTCAAGTATTTCACGAACTTTTCGTTCAACTTCTTCAGCAATATCAGGATTTTCTTCTAAGAATGTTGTAACAAGTTCTTGACCTTGCCCAATTTTTTCACCTTGATATGAATACCATGAACCTTTTTTTGTAATTAAACCGTACTCTATTCCTAATGCGATAACCTCGCCTTTAGCAGAAATACCTGATCCCCAAATGAGGTCAAGTTCGATCTTTTTAAATGGTGGAGCAACTTTATTTTTTACAACCTTAATCCTCATTTTATTTCCAGTCGGTTTATCGCGATGATTGTTTTCACCTCGACCTACCTCAATTCTAATTGTTGCATAAAACTTTAAAGCACGGCCACCAGCGGTAGTTGTTGGAGGCGGTGCACCTGCTGGTGAATATGCACCAATATTAACTCGGATTTGATTAATAAATATAACTATTGTTTTTGAAGCATTAATTTGTCCAGATAGTTTTCTAAGAGCTTGAGACATTAAACGAGCTTGAAGTGCCATATGTGCATCTCCCATACTTCCTTCAATTTCGTTTTTTGGTACAAGTGCTGCGACTGAATCGACAACAATCATATCTATTGCGCCACTTCGTACAAGAGCATCAACGATTTCTAGTGCTTGTTCACCATTATCCGGTTGTGATATTAATAGTTCATCTACATCGACACCTAATTTCTTCGCATAACTTGGGTCAAGTGCATGTTCAGCATCAATAAATGCACAAACTCCACCAGTTTTTTGCATTTCAGCAATTGCATGAAGTGTCAAAGTTGTTTTACCTGAAGATTCTGCTCCATAAATTTCGATTATACGACCTTTTGGATAACCTCCAACGCCGAGCGCTCCATCTAACAACATAGAACCTGTTGGAGAAACTTCAATTTGGATATCAGCTTTTTCTCCAAGACGCATAATTGCACCTTGTCCATAATCTTTTTCGATTTGTTTTAATGCTTTTGCAAGAGCATCTTTTCTCCCTTTTTCATCGGTAATTCTTTCTTGCAATCTTATATCTTCTTTTTTCTTAGCCATCGAATTTCACACTCTCTTTCAAACCAAAACATATACTTCCATGATACTACAAAAATCGCAAAAAATCAATTGAAAAACGATTATTTTAGTGCTCATGTGCTGTATTTGTTTAGCATATAATTTTAATATAATCTAATAACTATAAATCTTCAATACACTAGGGGTGCTAAAATGAAAATTATTTACTACGATGAAAAATACTTAAATATATGTGCTACTGCAGTTATTAAACATTACAATAATGATGATTTTGGATGTAATTTCACCCATGAACGTGCTAGGTTATATTTAAACGAAATTATAAATAAGCCTCGTTTTATTGGTTTTTTGTTACTAGACAAAGAAGTTTTAGTTGGATTTGCTTTATGTCATTTAAAAACATGGGATACCACTGATGAACTCGCGATTGATGAATTTATTATAAGTGAACATTATCAAGAAAAGGGTTTAGGAACACGGTTACTAGACTTTATATCCACCTATTCTGAGGAACTTAATCTTTCAGGCATAACGACGTTTACTAATGTTATTCCGTTGTCTGATTTTTATCGAAAAAACGACTTTATCGAACATGATATCTCTTTTTTGTACAAGGGTTTCAAGCATAGTTAACGAACTCAATTTTTATTTTTCTACAAAACACAAAAATATTTGTAATCAAATCCTTAATGTGTTAAAATAGTATCATCAAGCAATCTTATTGATGGCATGAAAGGAGATATTTATGAGTTATTTAGTACCAACAGTTATTGAAAAAACATCAGGTGGCGAACGAGCATATGATATTTATTCTCGCCTTTTAAAAGATAGAATTATAATGTTAAGCGGACCAATTGATGACACAGTTTCTAATATAATCGTCGCACAATTATTATTTCTTGCCGCGGAGGACCCAGATAAAGACATTCATCTTTACATCAATTCACCAGGTGGTTCTGTTACCGCAGGAATGGCAATATTTGATACTATGAATTATATTAAACCCGATGTTTCAACAATTTGTATCGGAATTGCAGCATCTATGGGTGCACTCCTGCTTACCTCAGGTGAAAAAGGTAAAAGATATGTTTTACCAAATAGTGAAGTAATGATCCATCAGCCACTTGGTGGAGCACAAGGTCAAGCCTCAGATATCGCAATTGTTGCTGAACATATATTAAAAACCAAAGCAAAATTAAATCAAATTTTATCTAAAAAAACAAACCAACCACTTGAAAAAATTGAACGTGATACTGATCGCGATACTTTCTTATCATCTGCTGAAGCAGTAAATTATGGACTTGTTGATAAAGTAATTGAACGAACAGATCAAGTTGAAGAGTAATAATAAATAACAATCAAAACCACCATTTGGTGGTTTTTTAATTCCTACACTTAAATAAGCATTTTTCGTAAATATTATATCATATTTTTTTTGAACAATTTCATAATTGAGTAGATGTAAGCTTTTGCATCAGAATTTTTTTTTTACAAATAAATAAAAGAGCTATCATAAGCTCTTTTATTTATTACTAGACAACGGTTTCACGAAATTTCTATGATCCTTTATAATCAACACGGTGACGATTGTCACCTGACATACCGCTTGATGTTGATCGTCTTATTCTACGAGAAAGAACGTCATTACTCTGTAAATTTCTGATGTTTGCCATTGCTTCTTTTTCATGCTCAAATCTTGCAGATTTATTTCTGTATTTGCTCTTTATTGAAAACCAATATATCAAAGCAATTACTACAAGCAATATCGCCCATATAATGAAAAATTCATCACCATATAGGTATAACCATTCATAGACAAAAAACGTAATTAATGCACTAATTGGAGTTGAAATTAAGAATGAGAATAATGCGAGTTTAGGAGTATTAATAGGTACACTTCCCATTGTTTTTTCCGTTTGTCCATTTACCGCAACGTAGTGGATAGCTCCATTATCGCTTTGATAACTGTATAACCAAATCGGTGCATAAACAGCTTTCCAATCCTTACCAATAACATTTAGACGCTCATTTTTCCAACGAACACCACGATCATATTTACTAACTGAATCTAAAATATTATGACGTGCGATATCTTTTAACTTAATATCAACGAATTCCTGTAAATCATCAACATTAGTATCTCGTTTTTGGGCGGTATAACCAGTCATAAAGTTGGCGTCCCAAACACGAGCTTTATCCATATCAAAAGGCTTAATAGCGTTGATAATATTGTTAGTTCTACTTCCACTTCTCATTTGTAACTTTTCTGAATTTGACTCAATTGTTAAACCTTCTACCGTCATGTCAAAATCTCGCGCGATTGTGTAACGATCGGCATCATAATAAGTAGTTGTTACTGTTCTACGATTTTTTCCCGAACCAACTGTTCGCGTTTCAGTCCACCATCTAAGTAATAACTCACCGTCACCTGAATATGATCCTTTAACATTGGCATCAATTACCATGTATGGCATATATACGCCCATTATATTTTCCGTACAAAATTGAAACTTAAATTGTTTATCGGCGTAAAACTTTCTTTTCGAAACGAAATACTCGATTTTTTCTCGAGCAACATTTTTTTTGACCATAAAAGGTAGTACTTTATCCGGGACCGCGCCACTTGGAACTTGATTATTTATCGATAAGGTATTGCGACACCAGTGACATCGTGATTGTGTTGAAATTGATGTATCTACAACGACTTCAGCAGAACAACTTGTACAAGCAAGTGTCATTATATTATCAGAATCAAATTTTGCAGAACTCGCACCAATCCCAACATTTTGACCTTTTAGTTGTTCAATTGGTGTTTTTCTTTCTAAAACGACAACCGGCTCTTGTTCATGGCGACACCAGTGACATCTAAGTTTTTGAGAATTAACATTCAATGAAATTTCAGTTGAACCACAGCGTTCACATTTCGTTTGTCCGTCTTCTTTAAATTCTTTCGGTAAATCCGAGTCATTTTCAAATAAATCCATAACTCACCCTCCTATTTGAAATTGCAAAAAGAAGTTTTAAAGATTAAATTCCTAAAAATTGTGATTTTGCTTTATCAAATTCTTCTTGTGATATAATTCCAAGATCCATTAATTCTTTCATTTGTTTTAATTTTTCTACAGGATTTTCCTTAATCACCGTTTGATCCGCGTGTGGTGCAGCGCTCTGTGCGGTTTGAGCGACGAGTGGTTGACCTGTCATCGGATCAAACTGCGGTTGTAGTGGTTGGCCTGTCATTGGATCAAAGCGTGGTTGTTGTTGTGTTTGTTGTTGTAAACCTTGCATCATTCCACCTGCTGCTTGCATCCCCATATTCATAAAGCCCATCCCCATAGCTCCACCACCTGGATTAGAGCCCATTGCTTCAATTCCACGAGCAGCCGACATTTGCATAAATGTATTTGCACGAGCACCACCCATCGCATCCGCTTCGCGAACTTTTGCCATTAACTGTTTTGTCCCAGCGTCATATTCAATTGCTTTAATTACAACTCGCTCTATAAATAAACCACGACCAGATTGCCATCTAAAATTCTCTTCAACAGCTTGAGCTAAAGATTGTGCAAATCCTACAGAATCTCCTTGAATTCTCGACATGCGATTTCCTTTACTAGAGTCATTTGTATAGTTAGAAAATGCTCCAGCTAAACTACCTACAACTTCGCTAAATAACTGCGCACCAGCATCATTGTCCATATCTGCAAAATCAAATAATGGACCATTTTCTAAGAGATATTTATTTGGAACAAATTGTTTAATAAAAAGAATTGGATCGACGATTCTTAATGTGTAAGTCCCGCGAGTAACGGCACCAACCTGAGTACCAAAAAAAGCATCATCCCAATAAATTTCTGACTGTGTACCAAATTTATTATTTGGTATTTCGCGTAAGTTTACGTAAATAACTCTCTGATCAACAGAAGCAATTCCACCAAATTTGAATCTTTCCCACGAAGTTTTAATTGTAGAAGATAAAATACCATCGCCTGCAAAGATAGATTTTGAATTTTGTTCATCCGTTGTATAAGTATACCCTCCAGGTTCTGCGATTAAACCAGTAATCGCACCGTCTTGAAGTGTAATCATTGCCATTCCTTCTGGAACTATAATGCGAGAACCGTTACTAATAACATTCGAACTTGACCTATTTCTTGAACCTCGACCTCGACTATGTCCGTGTTGTGTACTTGGAATAATTGCAACCGTTGCTGCAACACCCGCAGTTGGACCGATAAAATCTAGCCATTGATCTGCAAATGTACCAGCAATAGCTCCTGTAAATGCTCTAATAAATCCCATAAAAATCCCTCCACTATTTAATCATTTTATCAATTATACCATATTTACATCTATTATAAATGAATAATTTGTCGAATTTCTTAAATTATTTTTTCATATGCAAGTCGAGTTTCATTGTTATCAATATGTACAACTCCACAATACTTAAATCCATGTTTTAGAATCCAGTTTTTCATTATTTCATTATCAATATGAGTATCGATTTTTATACTTTTTATCCCTCGTTCAAGACATAATTTTTCTGCCTCTTCAAGAAGAAAACTAGCAACATTTTTTTCACGAAAATCTGATTTTGTAGCAATACGATGGATAACTAAAAAATCATCATTTGTTAACCACGCACCATCATAAATCTCGTCGTACCATGGTTCACCCGCAAATGATAATGCAACTGTACCAATTACAAGACCGCCCTCCAGAGTCGCAACGTAGCCAGTTTCATCCATAATATCAAGTTCGATTACCTCTTCGTTTGGATAACCAAGATGCCATTGTAAAACATTATTCTCTCTTAAGAATTTTTTTCCATCATCAAGAATTCTCACAACATCAGGAATATCTTCAAACCTTGTTTTTCTAAAAATCATCTCAACACGCCCTCAATTTCATAAATTCGTTCAAAAACCTCGCACGCATCCCCAAGAAACCACGCATCAAGCTCAGGAATTTGAAGTGGCTCTTTATTCACCGCAAAAATTCGCGCATCAGGATGAGTATCATGAATCAATGCAGCAAACGGATAAACTTTAAAAGTCGTCCCAACTATCACCACAACATCCGCTTGTTCGATGGCTTTCACCGAAGAAATAATGTTTTGAAATTGGATTTGCTCGTCATATAAAACGATTTTTGGACGAAGCAGACCTTGACATTTATCATGAATTATATCGTTTAAAAACAGGTCTTGTTCAACCTGTTCACCACATTTTTCACAAAATACTGACGCTAAAGATCCGTGAAATTCTATAACACGAGAACTTCCCGCTTCGCTATGAAGCCCATCAATATTTTGCGTAATAACGGTCACTTCACGGTTATTTTCAAGGGTTACTAACGCATCATGAATAATGTTTGGATTTGCACATTTATGATAGAGTTTTTTCACAAAATTATGAAACTCTTTTGAATTTTCAATTAATGCTCGTCTAGAAAGTAGATATTCAGGCTCCTTTTCACCACTTTCAGTATATACCCCTTTTAAAGAGCGATAATCAGGAATTCCACTTGCAACTGATACTCCTGCGCCCGTTAAAAACACAATATTTTTTCCTGCTAAAATTTTTTCTGCCATTTCTGTTGCAGATACTTGCATGTTAGGTCCTCATTTCTAGTCAAATTCTCGATAAATCGAAATAAAAAAGTTATTTACAAAAGTTGGATTCCCTTTGAACGACAAATTTCTTTTGTTTCATCATCCCATAATCCAGCTTGAACTTGTCCGATATGAACTTTATTTAAGAAAAACATACATAATCTACTCTGTCCAATTCCACCACCTATTGTTAGTGGAAGTTTATCATTTACTAATAATTGATGATACTCAAGATGGAGTCGATCTTGAACATCTTTTTTTGACATTTGAGAGAGTAATGATTCTTTATCGACTCTAATTCCCATTGAACTTAACTCAAGTGCTATATCCAGTTGGTCATACCAGAATAAAATATCTCCATTTAAATTCCAATCATCATAATCAGGAGCTCTTGTTCCATGAGGTTGTCCATTTGTAAGATCATGTCCAATTCCAATAATGAATACAGCTTTGTATTTTTTGGTAATAGCATGTTCACGCTCTTCAGGTGTTAAATCAGGATAGAGTTGTTCTAGTTCTTTTGTTGTAAAAAATGTTATTTCATTTGGTAAATTTTGTGGTAACCAAGGATAGCGTCTTGTAACTAAGTCTTGAATACGGCGAAAAGCTCGATAGATTTTTTTAACGGTTTGCTTTAAAAAGTCTATTGTACGGTCATTTTCTGTGATAATTAACTCCCAGTCCCATTGATCTACATAAATTGAATGTGTATTATCAAGTTCTTCATCCTTTCTAATAGCATTCATATCTGTGTATAACCCTTCTCCACTATGTAATCCATAATCAGCTAGGGCTTGTCGTTTCCATTTTGCAAGTGAATGTACAATTTCAACAGTCTTCCCAACAACATCTTTTGAAGTAAAGGTCACTGCGTGTTCTAATCCGTTTAAGTTATCATTGAGTCCTGTGTCTGTTGTTACAAATAAAGGGGCACTTACTCGCATGAGATGTAATTCAGATGAAAGAAACGCTTCAAAACTATCTTTTAATAATTTGATTGCCACCTGAGTTTCTCGTAAATCTAGACAATCGTTGTAATCTTTTGCTTCAATAAATTGCATTTTAAAAGCCCTCTTCCAATATTTTTTAACAAGTATTATACCATTTAAGGGGGCATTATACTAGTATTTTATTACACTCGTTTTATTATTCCATTAAGTTAGTATGTTATTTATGCGTAATCTTCTAATAAAACAACACGATTTTGTTTAATTGAAGCAACCACGTCAATTATTCTTTGATTACCGCTTCCTTTAAATTTTAATTTAAAGTCTTTTTGTTCTTGAATAAATAGTCCATCGACTAAAACATCTACGTTTAATAGTATCTTTTTACGTTGGGGATGGGTAATTATTTGCTCGAAAGTGTATCCAGAATAAAGCCAGATATTTTTTAATGTTTCTTTTTTTATTCTTTCAAGTAAATTTACAAGATCATCATCTTGGACTTGATCCATTGGTTCACCACCAAGAATCGTAACACCTTTTACTTGTGGATTATGGACATAGCTTAAAAATTCTTCAGCGCTGTTTGAATCCCATTTTGTGCCATACGAGAAACTCATGTATTTATGATTAAAACACCCTAAACAACGATGAGTGCATCCTGAGACAAATAAGGAACTTCTAATTCCAGGACCATTTGCAATATCAAATTTTCTCATTTGTGCATAATACATTTTTTCGCCTCCAATAAAAGCAGTATCTATTACTATTGTAACAAATACTGCTTTAAATTTCTAGTTTTATTGGTTTATTTTCCAATCACATTCTTTGTTTGGACATGTTTTAACTTCGTCTTTACCTTTTAATGTAAGTATGTGCGAACAATTTGGACATTTTTCGTCTATAGGTTTATCCCAGAATGCTTGATCACATTTTGGATATTGATTACATCCATAAAAAACACGTCCGCGTTTAGATCGTTTCATTATTATTTCGCCTTCATGGCACTTAGGACAAATAACACCAGTTCCAGTATCAATAGTTATTCCTTCCGTTGCCTCTTTTTTGATATGTCGACAGTTTGGATAATTACTACAAGCTACGAATTCACCAAATCTTCCTCGACGTACAACTAATGGATGAGAACATTCGGGACAATCTTCACCAACTTCTTTAGGAGCAATTTTCTCCATTTTTTCATTAGCATTCTCTACTAACGGAATAAAACGATCATAGAAATCTTTTAATTCAACGTGCCAAATTTTTTCACCACGAGCGATTTCATCTAAGTCATCTTCCATTTTTGCTGTATATTCTACGTTTATTAAGTTTGAAAAATATTCATCTAATTTATCACTAGTTAAGGTCCCTTGTTCTGTTGGCTTAAATCGTTTATCATCGAGATCTACATATCCACGAGCTTTTAATGTTTCCATTGTTTGAGCATAGGTTGATGGACGACCTATTCCTAATTCTTCCATCTCTTTAATTAAGCGAGCTTCTGAATATCGTGCCGGCGGTTGAGTGAAATGTTGTGTAGGATTGATTTTTTTGTTATCAAGTTGCATCCCCTCTGCTAGTTCGGCAGGTAGCATTTCATTTTTTGTATTTTCAAATGAATAAACTTTTAAATAACCGTCGAAAACAAGAATTTGACCACTTGCTCTAAACGTGTAAACTCCTGATGTAATGTCAATTGACGTTGCTTCAACCGTAGCATCTGTCATTAAAGAAGCAACTGCTCTTTCCCAAATAAGTTTATAAAGTTTAAATTCATCAGGCTTTAAATATGCTTTAATAGCCTCAGGCGTACGAACGACCGATGTTGGACGAATCGCTTCGTGAGCTTCTTGCGCATTTTTACTCTTTTTCCCATCACTTCTGGGTTTACCGACATATTTTGCACCGATTTTGTTATTAATAAAATCTTTTGCATCGTTTATAAATACATCTGATAATTTTGTTGAATCGGTACGCATGTAGGTTATAAGACCAACTGCTTCACCACCAACACTTACCCCCTCATAAAGTTTTTGTGCTGTTGACATAGTTTTTCGTGCATTAAACCCTAGTCGAGAAGAAGCTTCTTGTTGTAATGTTGATGTAATAAAAGGAGCTTTCGATGATTTTTTTCGATTCTTTTTTTCAACTTTACTAATCATATAAGGTGGTTTTATTGCTTGTAAGTGAGCCATAGCTTCTTGTTCATTTGCTATTGTAATTTTTTTGCCATTTAATTTTGTTAATTCGGCTTCAATTTTTGCGCTTCCTGATGAAAACAGCCCATGAATATGCCAATATTCTTCAGAGATAAATGCCTCAATTTCTCTTTCTTTATTCACAATTAAGCGTAAGGCAACTGATTGTACCCGTCCAGCACTTTTGCTTTTTATTTTATTTTGTAGAAGTTTTGACAGTTTAAAACCGATAATTCTATCCACTATTCTGCGACTTTCTTGAGAACGTACTAAATCCATATCAATTTTGCGCGGTTCTTTAAAGGCATTTATTACAGCATCTTTTGTAATTTCGTTAAAAACCACACGATTTTCTAAATCAATATCAACATCTAAAACGTCCGCTAAATGCCAGCTAATTGCCTCACCTTCACGATCGGGATCGGTTGCAAGATAGACAAATTCAGCATTTTTTGCCGCATGTTTTAACTCTTTAATAACTTTTGATTTTCCAGTTGCATTTTTATAATTCGCGGTGAATTGATTCTCAACATCTACTCCAAGACCTCCAGGTCCAGTAGTTGCCAAATCCCTAATGTGTCCAACACTTGATAAAACAACAAAATCTCTTCCTAAATAATTCTCGATCGTTTTTGCCTTCGCAGGCGATTCTACTATAACTAATTTTTTTGACATATTCATACTTCCTTTGTTAATCCCCTAAATTTCAAATTGGTTAAATTATATCGCATTTGCTAACACTTGTCAAATAAGTTTGATAAAAAAAATTAATTTTATATCAAAAATATTTCTTTTATTGTAATGAAAATCTATATCCCTACCGCAAAATCTTAAAAAAAATACTCAACTTCCTCTATTGGTTCGATGCTTTGGACAATGTTGGCAATATCTTGAATAGGGATTAATTGATAGTGTTGTTCTTTATTTTGCACAACAATCCCGATTGGATTCATCAAGTAGTTCTTAATTGTTACAGGCCCAACTTTAACAGAGTCTTTTTTTAAAAAAATATCGACCCAAGACTGTCTTTTAATTCCTAAATTAACACGTTCAAGTAATTCCTCATATTCTATAACATCCGAGGCTTCTTCTTCTACATAGTGGCGTTTTTCCCGATGGACTGCATTTAATTCGGCAGTAGCAAATGGATTCCACTTCATTTTACGTCTATCAACGTATTCGCGAATCGATTTATAAGGACTATAGCTTCGATCAACTGTTTGCATTTTATCACACTCCTTGTACAATATATTTGTACTTTATCTAATATAATACCCTATCTCCGGAAAAAAATCAAGAAAAAAAGCCTAACTTAGTCAGACTTTTTAACATTTTTAAACAATTACAGAGATTCCTGTCATATCACTCGGTTGTTCAACATTTAACAATTTTAATAATGTAGGTGCAACATCTGATAAACGTCCTTCATTACGTAAGTCTACACCACTTTGCGTTACAATAAATGGCACAGGATTAATTGTATGCGCCGTATGAGGTACTCCGTCAACTTCCATAACTTCTGCGTTACCGTGATCTGCAACAATCAGAGCCACGCCACCTTTTGCTAAAATCGCATCAACAACTTGCCCTAAACACTCATCTACTGCCTCGATAGCTTTGATAGTCGGTTCTAACATCCCACTGTGTCCTACCATATCAGGATTAGCAAAATTTAAAACAATAGCATCATGAATGTCTTTGTTGATTTCTTCAACACAAGCAGCCGCTACCTCATAAGCTGACATTTCAGGCTTCAAGTCGTAAGTCGCAACTTTTGGTGAGTCAATTAAAACTGTCGTTTTCCCTTCTAGGTCGAGTTCAACACCACCATCATAGAAAAAAGTGACGTGTGGGTATTTTTCAGTTTCAGCAATGCGTAACTGATTTAACCCATTTGCTGCGAGTACTTCCCCATAAGTATTTGTTAATTTCTGTGGTTCAAACACTACAGGTCCAACAACTTTAGGTCCATAACTCATCATTGAAACAAAGTGAACATCAACGGGTCCACGACTTGAATCAAGCACGCTTGCTTTAGCATCGCTTGCGACATTAGCAGGGTCTGATAATGCAATTGAAATTTGTTTTGCGCGGTCAGGACGGAAGTTTGCAAAAATTACAACATCACCATTTTCAATTAAACCATTTGCATCTACGATAAACGGTTTCACAAATTCATCAGTCGTATCATTTGCATACGCACTTTCAATTCCTGATAATGCAGATTCAAAAGTATCTCCAGATCCAACAGTCATTGCATCATACGCAAGTTGTGTTCGATCATAGTTCGTATCACGATCCATTGAATAATAACGACCTGAAACTGTAGCAATAACTCCTGCTCCTATCTCGTTTAGTGCATTTTCAAAATCTGTAGCAAATCCTGCTGCTGATTGTGGTGCTGTATCACGACCATCTAAAAATGCGTGAACATAAATATTTTCAATACCTTGCCTTTTTGCTGCCTCAACTAATGCTACCATATGATTTGAGTGTGAATGCACACCCCCATCTGATAAAAGTCCTAAAATGTGGACCTTTTTTCCAGTTGACTTAGCAACATCGAAAGCCTCGACTAAACGAGGTAATGAATAAAAACTTCCGTCCTTAATTGCAACATTGATACGTGTTAATGATTGATAAACAATTCGTCCTGCACCGAGATTTAAGTGACCTACTTCCGAATTCCCCATCTGACCTTCAGGTAAACCAACGTCTTCACCGTGCGCGATTAATGTAGTGTGAGGGTAGATATTCCAATATTTTTCGTAATTCGGCATATTTGCCCCCGCAACTGCGTTCATTTTCTTCTCATCTCTTAAACCAAAACCATCTAAAATAATAACTGCAACAGGTGCTTTTGACATGTTCATGACACTCCTTATACTCGACTGTCACTTGTGACAATCATAATAGTTATACCCATATTTTACCATAATAAGACAGAAAAAACTATCATAGTCGATAGTCTTTTTTTGTCTCACATACGTTTTCATATGTGTTTTGTTATCTAACTTATTTTATTTGGTATGTAGCAATTAGCGAAGAAAATAAGAATATATATTAAGAGCATCTTGAATATGTCCACCAATAGGATAACCCGAGGGAGCACCAAATGTAATTAATGTGTATTGATTAATGCCGTTTGTTGCAAAGCTTGCTAAACAAAAACCAGCCGGCGTTGTAAACCCTGTTTTTCCACCTTGGATAAATCCACCATCAAAATAAACATCAGGTAATCCTCTAAAGAGGATGGACTGCATAAGAGCATTTTGTCCTTCACTATTTATGAAAGGATATGTTGGTGTTGATAACAACTCTCTTAAAAAAGGAATATTAAGCACATACGCCATAAGTAAACCGATATCGTATGCGGTAGTATAATGTAGTTCGTGGTGAAGGCCAGATGCATTCATGAAATTCGTATCATACATTCCCAATCTTCCCGCTGTTTCATTCATTAAGCTAACAAATGCTTCATAACTACCAGCAACATGATGTGCAAGTGTTGAAGTAGCATCAGCTCCTGATGATAATAAAGATCCATGTAAAACCTCAGATAAGGTGCGAATTTCACCTGAGGCAAATCCTGTCATCGATGCTTGGGCTAAATAAAGCATATTAAAATCAGCTTCAACCGGGATTAATTCTTCTGTGGCATGTTCAAGGCCTACAAGAACAGTCATTATTTTTGTGACAGATGCTGGAAATGCACGTTCTCTTGCCCTGTGTTCAAAAACTACTTCATTCGTGTCTAAATTAATTAAAAGTGCATGTTGGCTATTAAAATCCACAGAAGATGAAAAGATTGTATGTGCATTTTCAAAATTGAAATCTACAGGTTTTTGAACAACATTAATATCAATTTCAAAACTTTGAGTTGTTAAACTGGTTGGTGGAGGTGATACGTCACGATTTCCTAGCCATAAAAAAATTCCATAACTCCACATTGATATGGTTAACACCACTAGTAATAGAAGTAATTTATCATGCTTTTTTCTATAAATATTTGTTTTTTTCATTACATAATTCCCCTACCCCTAAGACTTTGCTTAAAAAAATAGCACATGCTAAAACAGTGCTAGATTTAATATTTATCTTTTATTTTTTGAAAGAACCGATGCATACTTTGTAATGCTTTTTTTAAATCTTCACGATTTTCAAGATCTGAAACTGCAGCTTCAACTAAATCTCGATGAAATTCTTCATGTAATTGAAAAACTGATTCACCTTTTTGAGTAAGACTTAGAGTCACAACTCGTCGATCAACTTCACTACGATGTCTATTAACATATCCTTTATCAATCAATTTATTAACAGAAGATGTAAGTGTACCTGGAGTGATTTGTAATTTCGCTGCAATTATTCCCATAGTTGGTGGATCACATTTGCGAACCGCTTCAAGAACATGAGTTTCAGTCATACTAACATCACGAAAATTTTTATCTTGTTCAAATATTTTCTTTTCTAAAGCTAACACTTGGTTGAAAATGTCAACAAATAAATCATTTAAAATGATTTTTGTATCTTCCATTGTTGCTTCATCTAGTACTTCCATTTGTATTCAACCTACATTCTGATTATATTTTTGATTCTATGTATGCTGTGATATTTCCAAGGCTTGTAAACCCTGCAGCATCTGACTCATTAATTTCAATGTCATATGCCTCTTCGATTGCCATAATTAACTCAACAGCATCTAGCGAGTCTGCTCCCATATCTGATAAAGTTGATTCAGAAGTTAAGTTATCTACTTCAAACCCTAGTTCTTCTTTAATAATTTCTTTTAATTTATCAAAAACCATTACCTCATAATCCTCCTAAAAATTTTATTCGAAATCAACATCCACGACGTGTACATAGACTGCTTTTGCTTTCATTGAAGTCATTTTTTCAATCATCTCATGCACTGATTTTTGAACATTTTCAGCAACCTCGATGATTTTTTGACCAATTTGTATACTTAAATACACATCAATCACAACTCCATCTTCTTCAAATTCAACTTCAACCCCATTACGATGTTTCTTGTTATTAAACATTTCTGTTATTGTAGGGTTAATAGTTTCGAACGTTTTACAGATACCTTTAATTTCTGCAAGCGCTCCCCTTGCCATGATTTTGAAACTTTGAGCATTGATTGCGATGTTTCCATCATCTGTTGTGCTTACTTTATAATACTTTACTGGCATTTCGCTCACCTCTTATATTAACGTTACCCTAATTATAACATATTATCATACTTTTGAGAACTCTTAATTCAAGATTTTATCAGTTTTTTTATTGTTTTACTCGACTTAATTTACCAAATTTTTTAGTTTACTAACAAAGACCATTAAAGAACGACCTTCATATAATATGTAACATGAATTGTTTTTAAAATATCCGCGAGTTTTATAATCGCGGTAGTTTTTTTAATTGGCTTGAGTTAAAAATAACGCACGAAGATAAACAACTCTTACATGCGCTATTCTTTTTTTAGACGATTAATTTACTAACGTTTTTCGCAAATTCGACTGGATCTTCAATTTCTAATCCTTCAACGAGGCGTGCTTGATCATATAAAATATTTGTTAATAGTTCAAAGCGTCCCCCATCAGTTGATTGAGCTGATTTTAAAGCGCTAAACACTTCGTGATTTGTATTAATTTCAAGCACTTTCTCTGCACGTACATCGCCACCATTAGGCATTTGCCTCATAACTTTTTCCATTTCAATTGAAACTTCACCAGTTGATCCGAGTGCTACAGCATGCGATTTTAGACGACTACTTGCGATAACTTCTGTTACTTTTCCCTCTAAAATTGTGCTCATTGATTCGAATAAGTCCTTAAATTCAACGTTGGCTTCTTCATCGGCAGTAATATCGCCTTCTGCCTTGAATTCAGATGCTGGTTTGAATTCTTTATCCGAATAATTTCTTAAAGTCTTAATTGCAAATTCATCCACATCATCAGTAAAATATAAAATCTCGAATCCTGCATCAAGTAATGCTTCTGCTTGTGGTGATCGTTTGATGCGTTCAACACTTTCTCCTGTTGCGTAATAAATTACTTCTTGATCTAGTACCATTCTTTCTACATAACTGGCAAGCGTTGTATATTTGTCCTCGAAACTTGATTTAAAGAGTAATAAATCTTGTAGTAATTCTTTATTTGCACCAAATTCAGAATAAGCCCCGAATTTTAATGTACGACCGAATGCTTCAAAGAATGTTACGTATTTATCAAAATCATTTTTTAACAATTTCGCTAATTCATTTTTCACTTTAGTTTGAATATTTTTTGCGATTAACGATAATTGACGGTCACTTTGTACAACTTCACGTGATAGATTTAATGATAAATCTTCTGAGTCAACAATTCCTTTTACGAAATTAAAGAAATCTGGTAATAAGTCTTGGGCTTTTTCCATAATTAATACGCCGCTTGAGTATAATTCTAAACCTTTTTTATAGTCAGGAGTGTAAAAATCGAATGGAGTTGATCCAGGTACGTATAAAATCGCATTATATGAAACATTTCCGTCTACAGAAATGTGAGTATGAAGAAGTGGTTCATCAAAACCGAAATGTTTTTCGCGATAGAAATTTTTGTAATCTTCATCTGTGAGTTCAGATTTATTTTTTTTCCAAATAGGAACTTGTGAATTTATCGTTTGTTCTTCTGTTACTTCTTCATATTCGTCTTCGCTACCTTCTTTTAACTTACTTGTTGTAACATCGAGTTTGATAGGATAACGGATAAAGTCAGAATACTTTTTAATTAACGAACGTAAACGATAAGTTTCTAAGAATTCGTCGTAATTATCGTCCTCGGTATTATCTTTTAACGTTAAAACAATCTTTGTTCCTTTTACTGATTCGTCACTATCTGTTAATGTATAACCTTCTGTTCCTTCTGATGTCCACTTATTTGTAGCATCAGTAGAGGCTAGAGTTGAATATACTTCAACTTTTTTAGCAACTAGAAATGCTGAATAAAAACCTACACCAAATTGACCGATGATTTCATGGTTTTCTTCGATTTTTTCTTCGTTTTTAAATTTAAACGATCCACTATTAGCAATGATTCCAAGGTTATTTTCCATATCCTCTTTACTCATTCCAATTCCTGTATCTTCAATAGTGATTGTTCTTTCTTCAGAATTCGGTGTTATTTTAATAAAATAATCTTCTTGGTTAAACGAAAGATTTTCATCACTTAAAGATTTGTAATACATTTTATCAATCGCATCACTTGCGTTAGAAATAAGTTCTCGTAAGAAAATTTCGCGATTTTTATATACTGAATTTATCATTAAATCTAAAATTCTTTTAGATTCCGTTTGAAATTGTTTCATATTTTCACCTCATATAAATTTTGGCACTCTTTTGTTGTGAGTGCTAATAAGTCCTTTTTATTATATCCTATCTTTTAAAAAAAGTCAACCTGTTAAAGGAAAAAACGCTCGATTTTTTACCGGAATTTTTACCAAAAAACCCGACAATTCTTGTTGAAAAGTCAAAATATTCAAAAATTACAACTTTAGTCTTAGAATTTTAGACTCTAAATTGAAAAATTGCCACATATTTGCCAAGAATTTTTACAAACCTTATGCTATAATATTAATATATGAAGATTTTCATATATTTTAAAAATAATAATAAAGGGTGAAAATTATGAAACTGGGAAAAAAAATAATTAATGTCTTACTTTGTATTGGCCTTCTTACTATAAATACGATACCTGCTTTTGCTGAAGTAGATGAGTTATGGGGTGTTCCATTTTTAGCTTACGGAGCTTCGTTAAATGAGTCACAACGCGATGAAATCCTTGAACTTTTTGGTTTAACGGGTCTTGTTCAAGATGAAGATTTTGAGGCAATTTATGTTACAGGTGATGATTTGGTATATTTTCTCGGGATGGGAAATCCAAATTCCAATATGTTGTCATCAGTAATTATTCGTCACCGTGCACCAGGAACTGGTGTCGAAGTAGATATTTTAACTCCCGACTATATCACACGTGTTACAGCAACTCAATATGCAACTGCGATGATAACAGCAGGTGTAACAGATGCTCTTGTTGAAGTCGCTGCACCTACTGCAGTAACTGGAGAAGCAGCTTTAACAGGTATTTACAAAGCATTTGCTGAGCGTGGTGTCGAACTTGACCCAAAAAGAATGGCTGTTGCCCAAGAACAACTTCAAATAATGGCAGGAATAGCGAATGATTTAGCGTATCATCGCGATTTTGATTCAGAACTTCTTGACTCTGCTGTTATGGAACTTCAAGGTAAACTTGCGGATCACTATGAACAAACAGGCCGTGTTGCAACACCTGATGAAATTGCTGAATTTGTATCTAATGTTTTATCACGACACAATCTTCAAGATTTATTAACTCATGAACATATTGAACGTCTTCGCGGATTTGCTGGTAACTTCCAATTAACAGATGCAATTAGGTCACAAGAATTCCGTGACCAATTATCAAGTCTTGGAAACAGAATCGGAAATGCGATCGGTAATATTAACCTCGACCGAGTAAATTTAGATATTGACCGAGGAGTAATTGCAAATTGGTGGCATAGTATTGTTGAATGGTTTAGAGGATTATTTAACTAATATGATCCTATTACAGTATACTTCGGATACCCACATTCTATAGAAGCTTGTAGTGTCAATAATTCTGAATGTCAAACCGATTTACCTCATTATATTTTTGTACATAATAATTTACCTGAATTAGCGATTAAGTTGGTTCAGTAATCGATATTATAGTTTCTAAAGATCAAATTACTCCACTGCCAGCACCACTTCATGTATTTGGATGGCGATTAGCAAAATAATTTAAAACAACTTCCGTTTATTATTAAGACGGAAGTTGTTTTTTTAGGTGATTTTAGTTTGAATCAGTCAGATAAGAAACAAATTGATAAATCAAATCAGTTGATAAACGGATAATTTTTTCTAAGTTTTCGATTTGCTCCACAGAAAAACCTTCGATATTTTCCCAATTATTATCTGGTAAATAACAAGTTGCGTTGTTAAATCCTTGAAAAATCGGTTGTTCCTTATAAACTTTCACAACATCTACTTCTCAAATTTCGGAATGACCAATTTTAGTTTCATCAATTAAAGTCAAAAATTTATAGGTCACTTTTTAATCAAATTTCCTAAACGCCTCTTGCATAACAGCTGTTACTTCTTCACAAAACGCTTCATAATCTTCATCAATAATTTGCATCTCTTTATTATCAAGATAGTATTTTACATTATGCTCCATAGCTTGATCAAAACGGATACTTGGATTAAAATTCGGCACAGCTTTTTTAATTTTACTATTATCAAAAATAACAGTATTCGCTTTATCGCCTAGAAGTGCTCCTTCAAAATCATAACCGTATTTTTTTCCTGCGTGTGCTAATAAATCCGACGGTACGAAAAGTGGTCGTAATTTAACTCCTAATTGTCTTGCGATAATTTCGTGGATTTGCGTCCAAGTAAGATGTTCTTCGTTTGTAATATGAAATGTCTGACCAATAGCATGAATATTACCAAGAAGACCAATAAATCCAATCGCAAAATCTGAATTGTGCGTGACCGTCCATAATGAAGTCCCGTCTCCAGGTATTAAAACAGATTTTCCTTCAATCATTCGTTTCATTGTTTGCCATGAACCGTTGTTGCCATGCAGAGCTAGTGGTATATTAGTATCTCCATAAGTATGAGAAGGGCGTACTATTGTGATAGGAAACCCATCTTCAAGATAACGATTAATTAAATAATCTTCACACAGCGCTTTATTTCTTGAATAACCCCAATATGGATTTTTGAGCGGTGTGCTTTCTGTGATTATCGGATTTACTGGAGGTTTTTGATAAGATGATGCTGAGGATATAAATACGTACTGATTTGTGATATCCTTAAATAAACGGTAATCTCGTTCGAGTGCTTTAACATCAAATGCAATAAAATTGACAACGACATCAAAAAATTTTCCTGAAAGTTTTTGTGCAATATCTGCCTCGTTGTAAATGTCACCGATTATTACCTCAACATTTTCAGGAATTTGGTCGTTATTATTTCCCCGATTTAGTAAGGTTAATTGATGCCCAAGTGTTGGTAATAAGTTTGTAATCGCTGTACTAATTGTTCCTGTGCCGCCTATGAAAAGAATTTTCAATTTAAACTACCCCTTTACCTTAAGTCCAAACAATCAAGACTTTTTTTATTTATGTGACGCTAAGTATATTTTACTAGAAAAAGCGGTTTTATTCAAGAGGTAATATTAAGTAAATGAAAAAAAAGACCAAATTGACTAAGCAATTTAATCTTTAGTTTTAATTTAACCGTTTGCGAGTCTTTCTTTTTGTTCTTCAGTAATTAGAGCTTCAATTACAGCGTCAAGTTTTCCCTCGATAACACGGTCAAGTTGTTGTAATGTAAAACCAATTCTATGATCTGTTACTCGGTTTTGTGGATAGTTATAAGTACGAATTTTTTCGCTTCTGCTTCCAGTTCCGATTTTCGATTGACGTTCAGCCCCCTCAGCCGCGAGTTTTTCTTGTAAAATCGCATCAAATATTCGCGTTTGTAATAATTTCAAAGCGCTAGCTTTATTTTCATGTTGGCTTTTTCCGTCCTGACAAGCGGCAGTTATTCCAGTTGGAATATGTGTAGCACGTACAGCAGATTCGGTAGTATTTACTGACTGTCCACCTGCGCCTGATGATCTAAAAACATCAAATCTAATATCGGTCATCGCGATTTCGATATCGACCTCATCTGCTTCTGGCATTACTAAAACAGTAGCAGTCGATGTATGTATACGTCCTTGACTTTCTGTTGCTGGAACACGTTGAACACGATGAGCTCCAGATTCAAATTTCAAATGAGAATAAACTGATTCACCAGACATCATAAATTCAATTAAAGATACTCCCCCACCTTCTGAATAATCAGCATTCATTAATTGTACCTTCCAACCCTTTGACTCTGCATATTTTGTATACATACGGTATAAATCCAAAGCAAAAATATTAGCTTCATCGCCACCAGCAGCACCGCGAATTTCTACAATAACATTCTTCTCATCATTTGGATCTTTAGGAATAAGTAAAATTTGTAGCCTTTCTTCGAAATCAGGAATTTGAAGTTTTAATTCAGACAATTCCATTTCAGCCATTTCTTTAATTTCAGGGTCATCTTCATTTAACATCTCGGTTAAATCTACAATTTGAGCAAGTGCATCTTTATATTCACGATAAACATTTACCGCAACTTCCAAACCACGTTGCTCTTTCGATAACTCCGTTAACTTCTTGATATCCGTAACGACCGCTATATCACTCATCATTTCGTTAATTTGATCATAACGTGCTTCCATTACGTCGAGTCTTTCAAACATTTATAAATCATCCTTTTTCTTGTGTTTCTTTTATTATTTCGTTAAAGCATTTCTAAAATATGATGTACTTATTTATCTCAAGCCACATTCAATAAAGCTTGCTTATGCACCTGCTGGAATTTGATTATCAGGAACGTAAACGACATTTTCAAATCTTGCATTTTCTCCCCTAAAACCTAGTTTTACAGAGCCTGTTGATCCACTTCGATGCTTAGCAAAAATTACTTCCACCATGTTGTCTTTAGGTTCTTCTGGTGCTCGGTAATAATCTTCGCGAAGTAAGAAGCAAACAATATCTGCATCTTGCTCAATTGAACCTGACTCACGCAAGTCAGACATTATTGGCCGCTTATCCTCACGTGATTCAACGCTTCGTGATAATTGGGCAACAGCGATAATCGGGATATTAAGTTCTCGAGCAAGTAATTTTAAAGATCTTGACATTTCCGAAATTTCTAATTGTCTGTTTCCACTATTTGCGCGACTTCCTTCCATCAACTGTAAGTAGTCGATAACAACAAGACCTAATCCTTGCGACCGGTGTAAACTTCGACATTTAGCTATAATTTGTGCAACTTTTCGTGATGTATCATCTAAGTATACCCCAATTTGACTTAAAGAATCAGTCGCAATTTTTAAAGAACGCCAATCGTCGCCATCTAAATTACCCGATTTTAGTTTTCCAAAATCAATACGACCTTCTGATGAAAGAATACGTCCGACTACTTCTTCTGCCCCCATCTCTAAGTTGAAAATGGCAACATTTGTAGAATTGAGCCTGGAGGCATTTACGGCAATATTAATTGCAAACACTGTCTTTCCCATCGCAGGTCGTGCAGCTACAATGACGAGACTCCCTTTTTGTAATCCCGCTGTTTTTTTATCAAATGCATCAAACCCAGTTTCAAGACCTGTAATTTCACCAGTTGATTTGCTACGTTCCTCGAGTTCTTGAATATACGTTTGTAGTACATCTGCAATAGAACGGAAATCATCATTTACTGAGTCTTTTTCTAGTGTATTAAACTGGCGTTTTGCTTCTTCGAGGAGATCATCAATATGGATGTCGGGGTCGTAACTTTGTTCAATTAACTCTTGGGCGCGTGTTATTACTTTTCGGGTCGTGGATTTTTCAAGTACGAGTTTTATATAATATTCGGTATTTTCTAGCGTAGTTACCGATTCAAAAACCGCTAAAATGTACTGAGCACCACCGATTTCTTCTAGTCGTCCATAATCATAAAGATGTGCTGCGAGTGTTGTTGAATCCACCGCCATTTTCCGGTCGAGTAGTAAAAGCATTGCTTCATACATAATTTGATGCTGAGGGTGGTAAAAATCTGAAATTTGGAGTCGTAATTTGATGTCCTCGATCTGCTGGGTCCCATGCATCATCGCACCTAAAACAGATTGCTCCGCTTCAGTATTATGGGGTACAGTTCTAGTATTACCAAAATCCATTTTATTCAGCCTCTACTTTTACAGTCAACATCGCTTTAACCTCAGGATGAACTGTAATCGGAACTTTAACTACACCAAGACCTTTAATATCTTTACCGAGATCCATTTTTCGTTTATCGATCGTAATATTATGTTGCGCTTTGTAAGCATCAACTATCGATTTAGAGCTTACTGAACCGAAAACTTTACCTTCTTTTCCAGCTTTAACTTTAATAACAACCTCAAGCTTCTCAATATTTTCTTTGAAAGCCTTCGCATCTGTTAACTGAGTAGCCGCAAGTGCTAAATTTTCCTTTTTCTCACGCTCCATTTTCGCAACATTTCCTGGAGTAGCCTCAATCCCTTTTTTGTTTTTCATTAAAAAATTCGCATAGCCCGCTGCAAATTCTTTAACTTCACCTTTTTTACCTTTACCTTTTATGTCCTCAAGTAAAATAATTTTCATAATTACCACCTCTTAGTCGAAAGTTTTTTCAAAGTGCACCAACACTAATGGGAAATATTTTAGTAAATACACCAAAAATACCAAAAATGATGTTGTAAATAATTAAATAATCCATTTTTTAAACAAGCTGATGCCCAATGAATCTATCCCTTTATTATACATGAAAAAAATAAAAAAAACAATGGAAAAACTATAATCTATAAAAATAGATATTATAAACATTTCCATTAATAATAAAAAATTTTAACCTCTGGACGTACCTTTAATCCAAAGGAAAATCCATGCACTTAATAAAGACAGTGCGAATTAAAAAAGACCAGAGACAACAAGTACGAGAAATCTTTGATAACCACGTTTTCCTGATTCTCTAATTTTTATTCGAACAAAATGTGTTTTTGAAATTAATCAAAAACACCTGACAAACTTGCAAAATCTACAAGTAATAAGGTGTTTTCCTTTTGTGAAAATTATCAAGTTTGGGTAACAAATCCAGTGTTTCCCTATTCACCACGTTCTTCAACCAACCGTGCCCGCAAATTTTCAAACCATTCAAGGCTAAATTTCATTTCCGCAATGGCGTATTCCAGTGTGATTAACGAATATTTGGCAACAT
>JGI24703J35330_11748777_pt1 | contig 34675 bp, 25 predicted proteins | sample TergutNt197P1_FD_35330 | JGI IMG/M metagenome (IMG submission 35330)
GGCGGAGCGGAAGTGGGCTTTGCCCACTGTAGCGAGGGGGCTTGGGGGCGTAGCCCCCATTGGCGACGGAAACTGCGAGAGCAGTTTCCTAGCAAATAAAGCAAAAACCGCGCAGCATGGAATTTCAGAAATAACAATTTTCACGGGAATGGTAAGCAATATTTACGATTATTTTCAGGCAGTGGATGTGCTTTTAATTCCGTCGTTTCACGAGGGTTTTCCGGTAATTGCTATTGAGGCACAGGCTTCATCGCTACCGGTTATTTTATCTGACACGATTTCTGCCGAAGGCAAAATTAGCGAGCTTGCGCATTTTGAAAGTTTAAAATCCGGCGCAAGCGCATGGGCAAAAAAGGTTCTTGAAATAAAAAATTCCGTACAAGAACGCACGGCAATCGATTTATCCCATTCCGGTTTTCACATAAAAACCGAAGCTGAAAAGCTTCAAAGAATCCTAAAAAAATAATTACGAACCGATACATATTTTTTTTGTAACACATTATCCCTCCACGGCATATCTTTTTATTAGACCAATTGAAAAGGACAAGGTTTGGAAAGCATTCGCTGAATAACCAAGGAGGAGAGTTTTATGTCCATGATAAACCTAGAGAAAGTTTCGAGAGATGAAGCCATAAATCTCATTTTGTCCTCCATTGCGATGGAAGAGGCAGCCTTGAGTCACGTAATAAATGCAGAAGGCGAGAAAATTCAATACGCGCTTGGAACTTTAGAAGGCAAACCACCGACCCCTGCAAGCATCGACGATATATTGAAAATAAACGCCAGTGTGAAAAGCACATTGGAAGCGTCGAACAAGAACCAAATAGTACTGACTCAAAAAATGGGGGAAGCATTAAAAGCACCAACCATGCAAGGACCTACAGGCCCCCAAGGTCCGCAAGGGGACCCGGGTATTGAAATAATATCTATAACCGAAGAAGGTTATATAGTTTTGCCAGCTGAACAAAAGCTCGATGCCGGCATATTATGGGTGATTTATCCGGATAGCATCAATTAGGTTATACAAATAAGTTATACAAAAATAAAGGAGTGATTTTATGGCATCATCGGTATCATTAGAATATTTACAATCGAAACAAGGTGTAGCAAGTGGTTTAGCAACACTAGACTCCACAGGTGCAGTACCTTTATCCCAGCTTCCTTCATCTGTAATGGGGCTGTTCCAAGGCACATTCGCAGACGATACTGCCTTAGAAGCAGCTGTTCCCACAGCCTTAATAGCAGATTTCGCATTTGTAACATCTACAAATTCATTTTGGTATTGGAACGCAGGATTAACAGGCACAGATACGCCAAGCGCACCCGCATGGGTTAATCAAGAAATTTCCGACACAGACTATCTCGCATTATCTGCCACAGCACAAGCAATGGTTCCATATATTATAACCCCCTAGCTCTGGGACGATTTAATATAAGGCATACAACAAAAGGGCTGGTTTATATAATCTAGCCCTTTTGTGTATTATTAAAATGGAAAGAAGTGAAAACATGGCAAGTTCGGTAAGCTTAGAATATTACCAAAGCACAAGCTCCCCCTTGACTGTATTTAGACCCGATTTAAGCCAAGTGGGTTCATCATTGCTGATTCCGTTAAAGGATATTAGCCTAAAAGTTGTATATTTAAGCAGTAGTCAAATTGATTATTATTTAGAGCCGAATCCTAATTTCAGTACAGTCATAGATGTGTATAAATACGCCTTTTGGGGTGGTGGCTCTATACAAGACGGCACCTGGGACACCTATACATTATCTGCTGAATTGCACATTGATGATGGCTCGTACAGCCAGTCCAACGAAGTATGGAATGCATTTATCAGGCAACAGGCCCAAGACGGAACATGGACAACACACGCAATAACAACATTTAGTTCCGGCAGCGGTGCCAGAACCACTATTCAAGTAAGAGAAATCGAAACGGGGGTGCTTTATGAGTAGTTCAGTATCTTTAGAATATCTAAATAGCATTACACCAAGCAACACATACGCGCTTTGCGCCCAAAACCAAGCAGGAACTTCCATAGCGGTAATTCTGCTTGGCACAGCCATACCCCTTGCAACAATCGGCTACAATAATGGCTTCACTGCAAACGCAGCAAACACCCAGTTTACGGTGGAAAACACAGGCGTTTACAGAATTTCATACAAAGTAAACGTAACAGCATCAGCCTTGCTGTCCACCAGTGTGTACAAAAATGGAACAGCCATCGCCGCATTAGACCAAGTTGCCGCAATTTCCCTTACAAACTTCGGTTGCGAAGCCATCGTTAGCCTAAACCAAGGGGATGTTCTGCAATTAACATTCTATGGCTTATTAGGAACTGCAATCCTTGCCTCGGGAGTCGGCGCAGTTATGACTGTGGTGAGAATTAATTAGGAATTGTCCGAATTTTGGACAGTTCCTTAGATTTGCAATTTAAACGACGCAACTAATTGCTGAAGCAATTCGGCTTGCGAGTTAAGCTCTTCGGATGCCGCGGCGGTTTCTTGGGATGCCGCCGAGTTGGTTTGCACCACCTTGGATATTTGTAGAATTCCATCGCTAATTTGTGCAATTGCATCAGACTGCTCTTGGGACGACTTGGCGATGTTGCTGATGATGGACAAAACATCGTCAGCGTTTTTAACGATAGTATCGAGGGATTTTGATGTGGTCTCTGCAATGCCAAATCCGGCATCTACCTTGTTTATAGAAGCCTCAATCAAAGTTGTGGTTTCGGTGGCGGCAGATTGGCTGCGGCTTGCGAGGTTGCGAACTTCGTCTGCAACAACGCTGAAACCTTTGCCATGTTCTCCGGCGCGGGCAGCTTCTACGGATGCGTTTAGTGCAAGCAAATTGGTTTGGAATGCGATATCCTGAATTACTTTTATAATATTTGAGATATTGCCGGACGATTCTTTTATTTGGGTCATAGCCTCCAGCATTTGTTTCATGGCTTCATTGCCCTCTTGGGCGTTGGACGTAGACCTGTCGGAAAGTCTGCTTGCTTCCGAAGCATTTTCGGCATTTTGCTTTGTTTGTTGGTTAATCATGCCTATATTTGCGTTGAGTTCTTCTACAGAATCGGTTTGCTCCTGCGCGCCCGAAGCTAGGTTTAACGCATTGGCTGAAATTTGACCCGCGCCTGTCAGCACTTGCTCAGAGGCTGTAGAAATTTCAAGCATTGTTTTATTCAAGTTTGTAATAATGCGGTTAACCGATTCTTGAATTCTGAGAAAGTCTCCGGCTTGTTTCATATCCCTAGACATTAATCGGGTCAAATCACCGTTTGCGACGGCACTCAGGCATTCGTCGATTTCATGTATAATTTGTGACAATCCTATAATTGTAGAGTTTACGGAAGTTTTTATATCTAAAAAGTCCCCCGGATAATCGCCGGATATTAAAATGTCGAATTTGCCTTGGTCTAAAGCAATTATGGCTTTTTTAATTTCTGCGATTGGGCGGTTTACAGCTTCAGCTACGCTGTTTAGCCCGGTCATTATCTCGCGCCAATCGCCTTTGTATTTGTCTGTATCAATTTGAAAATTTAGATTTCCCTTTACGGCAGAGGCTTCAATCATTCCGCCGACTTCGGTACTTACGCCTTTTAGATTAGATATAAGCGCGTTAAACGCCTCAGATTTTATTTTCCAGTCGCCATTTCGTTCTTTAACTTTTATGTTAAAATCGCCATCGCTTATTTGATTAAGTGCCTTAACAGTGTCCATAACATTGGCAACTTCTTCATCAAAAATAGCGTTTACGCTTTCAATCATTTCTTTAAAAGAATTTTGATATTTGCTTGAATCAATTCTAAAATTGCTGTTTCCTTGAACATTATAATTTTCTTGAACCACAGACAAATCATCTACAATAGTTTTTATAACATCGGCAAGGCCAAGGATATCGTGGGTTAAAGTCCCGATTTCATCGGTTGTGATTTTTGAACGGTCGATATTTACGCTCATATTTCCTTCTGCAACGTCATTAATATTCCTTGCCAAAGCCCCAAGGGGTTTTAGTGAATTTGAAATTAAGAAGAACATAATGATTGACACAACGAGAAGACCCACAAAGGTTATAAGAATTATATTTTGGATTTGCGAGCCAACAATAGTTTCAACAAGCTCTTCAGATATATCCATATCTTCTACCATAGTGCGAGTAGTTCTTGCTACATAAACAATTACAGCAATCATCATTAAAAACATTGACATAAGAACGGGGAATGTAATCCTGCTTTTCAGAGTATTAAACATTTGGAAAACAACGCCGTAATTGCCGTCAGATAAAGCTAAATGAATAAGAATAACCGCTATTGTTGCCCCTATTGAGGTAGGGTCAATATCCAGCGGAATAGCGTCTATCATATAAAGCACATTACCCATAAGCAGTGCTACAAGAGCTATAATAAAAGAAACGGAGGATGCATGATTAGAATTTGATTTTTTAACAATGCCATACACAGTTGTGACGATACAGGCAATCGCCAGCGAAAAAGCGTAAACCACATGAACAATAAACCAAATCCCCATAGAATATTCAAAATCGCGAGGCCAGACGGTAAGATGTTCGAGATTTCTAAGAAAGGGGTGAAAACCGGAGGTAAGTGCCAAAAGCGCGGTTATGGAAGGAATACCAAAGAGTATGGCAAGCATAAAATTAGACATCTTGCGCCCCGGCAGAACAAATTGATATATAGTCAAGAAAATAGCAAGTGACGAAAATGCTACAAACACTAGAGTTATGTTAGAAACAACCATATTAATGCTGATGGGTCTTATGTGTAGCACAGCGAGGTCGGAAATAAGCCAGCCAAGTGTACCAATACATAAAAACATCAGCATGGGGTTTCGTTGAGTCCTTATGTAATTTATTCGTGCGGCGATAAGAACAGCTACGACGATTAATAATAAAAATGCGTAAATCCCGCTTGCCAACATGTTAGTCATAAAAATCATCCTTTCGTATTTCAAGCGAAAGTTTTAACGTATATGGTCGTTTTCATTGTCGATGAAAAACGCTGTAATGGTAACTCTAACAGAAAGCCAACATAGAATCAACAACAAAAATTCCAACAAAAACCAACAAAACCTTTCGGAGATTTTACCTTGACTAAGTCATTGAACTATTGCACAATGCAAACAGGAATTGACATATGATGGAGATTTCGCTGGGGGGCATAAATAATGAAATCATATCCACTAACAAAGCCGCAAAAATCCATATGGAATATGGAAAAATTTTTTGGTGGAAGCATTGCAAATATAACAGGCTCTGCAATATTGAATGAAAGCGTGAGTATAAACGCGCTTAGAGCGGCTTTGAATAAAACATTAAGCCAGCATGAATCCTTACGCATTCGTATAAAATTGGAAAACGGAATCCCCATGCAATATGTAAGTGCGTTTATAACTAACGATTTTGAACATAAAAAATTTATTAACGAAGAAGCTTTTATAACATGGGTTGAAAATCTTGCGACAACCCCATTTAACTTGGAAGGTGATTTATACAAATTTTTTGTAGCATCTGTGGGTAGCCAAACAAGGGTAGTAATTCACCTGCACCACATAACTGCCGATGCGTGGACTTTGAACATACTTGTAAACAGCATATTAAACAATCTTAACAATGAGAATGTTTCAGAGAGCAATTATTTAGACTACATTGCCGTAGAGCAGGAATATGAAAAATCCTCGCGCAGAGAAAAGGACAAAAAATATTTTATTGCAAATTTTGAAAAATGTAATGAGCCTGTATATATAAGCGATAATCAAGCAGAAAGCACAGCTTCGAGGCGTTTAAATTTTTGCATAGATGCAGACTCTACCACAAGAATTCAGGATTTTTGTGATGCTCAAAATATATCTCCATATTCACTGTTTTTAAATGCTTTGGCAATATATATTTATCGTGTAAAGGGAGCGCGTAATTTTTTCATAGGCACGTCTGTACTTAATCGAACCGGAAAAAAAGACAAGAATACTGCCGGAATGTTTATAAATACCGTTCCTGTTTTATTTAACATAGACGAAGACTTAAACGCCATTGAAAATTTGCAAGAAAACACTAATTCCATAATGGGCGTTTTCCGCCATCAGAAATATCAGTACGGCGATTTATTAAAAGATATCAGAGAGCAATATGGTTTTTCGGGCAAGCTCTACGATGTTATGCTAAATTACCAAAACACTGCTATTTCTTTGGCAAGCCAGTGGCATTTCTGCGGATGTCAGGGCGAAAGCCTCAGCATACATATTAATGACCGCCTTAAAGAAGGGGTTTTTCGTCTGGATTACGACTACCAACTAGAAATATTCAGCGGCAAAGAAATAGAGCGTCTGCATGGTAATTTATTGCATCTTATTTTTGAAATAATTGAAAGCCCCAATAAAAAGCCCCATGAATTAAAATTATTATCTAATGATGAATTCCAACAGGTGATTTTTAATTTTAATAGTACAGAGGCAGATTTTCCGAGAGAAAAATGCGTCCACCAATTATTTGAAGAGCAAGTTGAAAATACGCCGGAGGGGATTGCCGTTGTTTTCGACGGCAGTAGTTACACCTATCGCCAAATAAACGAAATGGCTAATTCTCTCGCGCAAACATTGCGGGATAAGGGCATTAAACGCAATGATATCGTGGCTATTTTTGCCGAACGCAGTTATAAGATTATCGTTGCAAAGCTTGCCATACTTAAAGCGGGCGGGGCGTATATGCCGATAGACCCAAGCTTTCCAAAGGAACGTAATCTCTTTATGCTTGGCGACGCAAAGTGTAAAATTGTCTTAACCCTTGGGGTTGATGCTTCGGATTTTGATATGGACACTATATCCCTCGATGGAGATTTAGCGAAACAGACCGAAAACCTTCGTAATGTAAATACATCGAATGATTTATGCTACTGCATTTTTACATCCGGCAGTACGGGTCGCCCAAAGGGAACGCTTTTGCACCATAAAGGAATAATTAATTTAGTTTACTGGGAGAAAAATTCTTCAGGCATGATTTTGCCCGATAAAGTAGCACTTACAACAACGGTAACATTTGATGTATTTACCCAAGAGGTAATGACGGCATTGTTACTGGGAAAAACCGCGTTTCTTTCCGTCGGCACTGCGAAAACAAATATAAATGTATTTGTTGATTTTATTAGGGATAACAAAATTGAATTGCTTTTTTCCACCCCATCATTTTTTGACATAGTTACATTTGAAGAATCCAATGCTAAGCAAATTCTATCTACTGTGAAGGAAATCGCTTTAGCAGGGGAGGAGTTTTATTTAAACAAAACTGTGTCGGAATTAAAAAGTGATTATAATACTGTTTTTCATAATCAATACGGACCTGCCGAAACACATGTTATTTCCATAGCTACTGTTCAAAGCGCGGATAAAAACATCGGCAAGCCCATATCAAACACGCAAATTTATATACTGGATAAACACGAAAACCCACTGCCAATCGGAGCAATAGGCGAGCTTTGCATATCCGGCGAAGGCGTAGGATGTGGCTATTTAAACCGTCCTCGGCTTACCTTGGAAAAATTTGTGCAAAATCCATTTGTGAAAAATTTGCGTATGTACAAAACAGGAGACCTTGCAAAATGGACTGAAGACGGAAATATAATATATTTAGGGCGAATGGATAATTTGGTAAAAATTCGCGGCTTGCGCATAGAGCTTGGCGAAATAGAATCCGCAATAAGCCGATGGGAAGGCATTAAGCAAATTGCCGTAACGGTTAAAAATGACGAACGCGGACGGCAGTATATTTGCGCATATTACATTGGTGCGGAAGTGAATGTTAAGGCGATTAAAATCGAGCTTGCAAAAACATTGCCGCAACATATGATTCCCCATTTTTTCACGCGCCTCGATGTTTTTCCTACTACATCCAGCGGCAAAACAGACCGAAACGCATTTCCTATGCCCGACCTGTTTAACATAAAATCTGATACGGAATATGTTCCCGCTGTTACAGATGAAGAAAAAGAAATAATAGCACTTATGCAAATGGTTCTTAATGTACAAAAAATCGGCATGAACGATAGCTTTTTCGACCTTGGGGGAGATAGCTTAAAGGCAATTGAATTCGTTTCAAAGGCGCATTTTAAGGGCGTATATTTCGCATTGCAAGATATTTTTACCAACCCAACCGCCGCGATGTTATTAAAAAGCATAGCAGGCACAAATGCTGAATCGATTGAATATAGCACTGCGGATTTCAAGGCTGTACATGAGCTTTTGCAAGGGAATTCAATCGATGAAAATGTGAAAATCCAAAAGCAGTCGACGAGAGATATTTTAATCACCGGCTCGACAGGTTGGCTTGGGGCGCATGTTTTGGATGAATTTTTATCGGCGGAACAAGGAATGGCTTATTGCATTGTGCGCGGAAGTGACATAAACGAAAGCCGCGCTCGATTAAACGCGACGCTGGAAAATTATTTTGGTAAAAAGCATATGAATTCTAATAGAATTACAGTTCTGTGCGGGGATATTGAGGGACGTATAAATTTACAAAACTCGATAAACACAATTATCCACTGTGCCGCGAATGTAAAGCATTATGGCTCTTATCAGGATTCCCATGATGCAAATGTAAGCGGAACAAACAGCATAATTGCGCTGGCAAAAGAAAAAGCGGCAAAATTAGTTCATATATCCACTACGTCAGTATCCGGGGGAGATTTTAATGACGCGGCGGGTTCGCTAAACACGGTTTTTGATGAAACTAGGCTGTACATCGGTCAGTCACTGGATAATATATATGTGCGCAGTAAATTTGAATCAGAAGCGGCAGTTTTGCGGGCGAAAATAGAAGGACTCGACGCAATGGTTGTCCGCGTAGGGAATCTGTCAAACCGACGCGCCGATTATAAATTCCAGCAAAATCACGATACAAACGCAACACTTGCAAGATTAAAGTCCTTTATAGATTTAGGAATGTATCCCGAAATTATGCAAGATTTTCCTATAGAGTTTTCACCTGTAGACGACACAGCGAAGGCGGTTATTACACTTGCCCAACACTATATAAGCAGCTATTCAATGTTTCATGTTTACAATCACAACATGGTAAGGTTTTCAGAATTTGCGGCGGTACTAAGCGCGGAAGGCTTGAAAATGGATTCTGTTCCCTTAGAGGAATTTGTACAGGCGGTACGTGATGCAGGAAGTATTCCGGAAAAGGCGCATATTTACGAATTATTTATTCATGTTATGGGCGAAGACGGAGTATTGCTTCCGGAGAAAGACATTAACAGCAATTTTACAAAATGGTACTTAAACCGCATAGGATTTGACTGGTTAAGCATCAGCGGCGAATATTTAAAAGGGTATATCAAGTATTTTAAAAATATAAAATATTGGAGTGAGGAGAAATGAAAAATTACCCCCTTTACAAAACAGAGCCGATTTTCAGCCTGAAAGAGCTGGTAAATCTTTCTGCCGAAAGATATGGCGAAATGCCCGCTTTCACATTTGAGCGGAAAAAGCAGATTACAAGCATAAGCTACAACAAGTTCAAAGCAGATGTTAACGCACTTGGCACAGAATTCAAATTTTTGGAAATAAAAAGTGAAAAAATTGCCGTTATTGGTGAAAATTCATACGAATGGATTCTCACATATTTTGCTGCAGTAAACGGCGGCAATGTTATTGTACCGCTGGATAAAGAGCTTCCCGCGGCGGATATAAAAAATTTAATCGACGACTCCGGCGCGGAAATATTTGTATATTCAAGCGAATACACCGATATCATGAACCACTTACAAGAATCGGGCGCGAATATTCGGAAATTTATATGTATGAAGGAAATCCCACAAATGCTGGAACACGGCGCAACACTTGTGCAAGGCGGAGATACCTCTGTTATAGATTACAAGGTTGACAATAAAGCATTGGCAGCATTGTTGTACACATCGGGTACAACGGGAAGCGCGAAGGGCGTTATGCTTTCTCATTTCAGCATAGCCCGAAACACGGTGGCATCCTGTGAATATGTAGAGCTTCTGGGGCGCAATTTGCTTGTTTTGCCCGTTCACCATGTTTTCGGCTTTGTTGCAGGTGTTTGCGTAATGCTTCACAAAGGAAGCGAAATTTGCATAAACTCCAGCCTGAAAAATGTTTTGTCTGATTTAGAAAAATTCAAGCCACACTGTGTATTCTTGGTGCCGCTTTTCGTTGAAACATTTTACAAAAAAATATGGGACGGCGCGAAAAAGAAAGGCAAAGACGGCTTGCTGAAAAAACTTATTGGCATAAGCGGCGCGCTTATGAAAATTGGCATTGACCCCAGACGTAAGCTGTTTAAATCTGTTCTTAGCGCGTTCGGTGGTAATTTGGGGCTTATCGTTTCAGGCGGTGCGCCGCTGGACGCGAAATATGCTCAGGGGCTTCGCGATTTTGGTATCCATGTATTAAATGGCTATGGCATTACAGAATGCTCGCCCGTTGTGTCTGTAAACCGAAACAAATATTACTGCGATGGCAGTATCGGCCCTGTTTTAAATTGCTGTGAAGTGAAAATTTTAAACCCTGATGAACAAGGTCATGGCGAAATATGTGTAAAAGGCGACATTGTAATGCTTGGATATTACAATAACGAGCAGGCTACAAAAGAAGTTTTTGATGGGGAATGGTTCAAAACAGGCGATATCGGGTGCTTGGATAAAGATGGATTCTTGCATATTTCAGGCAGAAAGAAAAACCTCATTATCCTTAGCAATGGCAAAAACGTATATCCCGAAGAAATTGAATCTGAACTTTTAAATTACATTCCCTATGTAAAAGAAGTTGTGGTTTACGCAGAAGATAACACAATTGTTGCGGAGGTATTTTTAGATTCCGAAACAGCCCCTCCTAATACTTCGCGCCTGGACAATGACATTGTAAGCTTCAACAAAACACAGGCATCGTACAAAAATATTGGCAAAACAATCAAAAGAGACACAGAATTCCCCAAAACAACAACCAAAAAGATTAAACGAAAGTATAAATAAGGGGTGTATTATGCTTGAAAAACTGCAAGAAATCGTCCGCCAATATACCGACGATGAAACAATAACCATAAGCGGGAATATGGTTTTGCTTACCGACTTGGGGCTTAATTCATATGAACTTGTAGAGCTTGTGTGCGAAGTTGAGGATAAATTTGACGTAGAAATCCCCGATAGGGCAATAAGCAGATTTATTACAGTCCAAAATGTAATAGATTACATCGCCGCAAATACATGATTTATGTTTTTGAGCAGCTTGACTCAGTTACAGACAAATTCGCAAGTGAATTTTTGGCCAATATGCCCATTGAAAGACAAAGTAAAGCGTTAAAGTACAGGCGAAAGCTTGACCGCAATCTTTGTATAATGGGCTATTGGCTTCTTTGTCGCGGACTGCAAAAGGAATATGATATTTGCGAATATCCGCGTTTTATTTATAACGAATACGGAAAGCCAAGCTTGGCAGATTATCCAAATATTCATTTTAATATAAGCCACTGCAATCGGGCTGTAACTTGTGTAATCTCGAAAAAGGAAGTAGGGCTGGATATTCAAAATATCCGACCATATAAACCCGAAGTTGCAAAGCGCGTATGTACAGACGATGAAATGAAGCTTCTCGATTCATGCCCACATCCTGAAATGCTTTTTTGCAGGATGTGGACAATCAAAGAAAGTTATTTAAAGTTACTGGGTTCAGGCATACAATCACTGGAAAATAAAATTTGCACCATGTCGTTTTCGGATAAGAATATGTTTACATATTGGGGTGAAGGGTATCACTTGTGTTGCATGGGAATATCGTAAACATCAAATTGGCTGTTGTAAAGCCTTGTGTAGATGCCGTCGGCTTTTAAAAGTGCGTCATGCGTACCCTGCTCGGCGATATCGCCCTCGTGCATTACGAGAATCATGTCTGCACTGCGAATGGTCGATAACCTGTGCGCGATTATAAAACATGTGCGCCCCTTCATTAAATTGTTCATTGCTTGTGCAATCTGCATTTCGGTTCGTGTGTCTACATTGCTTGTGGCTTCGTCTAAAATAAGAATGTCCGGGTCTGCCAAAATCGTGCGTGCTATGGTAAGGAGCTGTTTCTGCCCTGCGGAAATATTGTCGGCTTCTTCGTTAATTTGCATCTGATAACTGTCGGGGAATGCGCGGATAAAATGATGAGCCTGCGCCGCCTGTGCCGCTTTTTTTATTTCTGCGTCGGTAGCATCTTGCTTGCCATAGCGAATGTTTTCTTCGATAGTACCGCTGAAAAGCCATGTATCTTGCAAAACCATTCCGAAATGCAAGCGCAAATCTTCTCGCGTAAAATCGCGGATGTCTCTTCCGTCCAGCAGAATTTTCCCTGAGTTTATTTCATAAAATCGCATTAGTAATTTTACAATCGTGGTCTTGCCCGCGCCTGTTTGTCCGACAATCGCAATTTTCTGACCGGGCATAACCGAGGCTGTGAAATTTTTAATAACCGGCTTTTCTGCACTATATCCAAAGTTCACATCCTCGAAATCAATTTGCCCTTCAAATAATAATGGCTCTTTGGTGGTGAATTCTTCTTCCTCTTCTTCTTCGTCCAAAAATCCAAATACTCGCTCTGCCGCCGCCGCTGTTTGCTGAAAAACGCTTGCAACCCCCGCAAGCTGTGAAATAGGATGACCAAACTGGCGGGTATATTGTATAAATGCCTGAATTCCGCCGATTGTAATGCGCCCTCTTATTGCAAACGCGCCGCCGAGTACCACGATTGCTACATACCCCAGATTACTTATAAATCCGATTATCGGCATCATCATTCCCGATAGGAAATTTGATTTCCAGCCGGCGCGGTAGAGCTTTTTATTATGAATGTCGAAAGCATCAACGGATTTTTCTTCGCCATTGAAGGATTTTACTATTGTGTGGCTTGTGAACATTTCTTCTATGTGCCCATTAAGCTTACCGAGATTTTCTTGTTGGGACTTGAAATATTTTTGCGATTTTTTCACAATAATACCCATGCAAATTCCGGAAAGGGGCAAAATCGCCATCGAAGCAAGTGTCAAAAGCGGGCTAATCGTCAGCATCATAATAATAATTCCCAGCACCTGAACCGCGCTCATCAATACCTGCGAAAGCCCTGTGTTCAGCGTATTGGAAAGGGTGTCAACGTCGTTTGTAATTTTAGAAAGCACGTCGCCATGAGAATTTTTATCAAAAAATTTTAGCGGCAAACGATGGATTTTTTCACTAAGCTGTGTGCGCAGTCTATACATAATCCGCATACTTACGCCCGCCATAATATATCCCTGAATATAATTTAAGCAAATGTTCAAAGAATGCAGTGCAATCATTTGAAGCATAATAATACCAATTCGCTCAAAATTAATTCCTTCTGCACGCATAGTTCCAAGAAAAATTTCGTCCGTAGCACCGCCAAGCACCCGTGGTGCAAGCACCCCCATAACCGTAGCCGCCACGGCAATAACCGCCGTTAGCGCGATAACACTTTTCTCCGCGCCAATGTACGCCAGAAGCTTTCTCATAGCCCCGCGAAAATCTTTTGGCTTATCAATCGGCTTTTTCATCTATGACTCCTTGGCTGGACGCTATTTCAAAATATTCAGGGCATGTTTTCAGAAGCTCTTTATGCGTTCCGCGCCCTGTGATTTTTCCCTTATCGAGAACAATTATTTGCTCTGCGTTTAAAATTGTACCTACGCGCTGGGCAATAATTATTGTAATTGCACCGGAAGTAATTGTATCAGAAATATGTGATTTTAAGGCTTTGCGAAGTTTTGCGTCTGTTTGAAAATCCAACGCGGAAAAACTATCGTCGAAAATTATTATTTCGGGATTTTTTGCAAGTGCGCGTGCAATTGCAAGGCGTTGGCGTTGCCCGCCGGATACATTTGTGCCGCCTTGGGCGATTTCCGAGTCGAATCCATCGTCTTTTTCATTTATGAAATTTGTTGCCTGTGCAACATCCGCAATTTTTTCAATGTCCGCTTCTTCACACCCATAAAGTATGTTTGACCTAATTGTTCCCGACAAAAGTTGTCCCTTCTGCGGAACGTAGCCAATTTTTTTGCGCAAATCTGCCATCTTCACTTTACGAATATCTAAGCCGTCTACGGTAATTTTCCCTTCGCTTACATCATAAAAACGCAGCAAAAGCTGTGCAATTGTAGATTTTCCTGAACCCGTCGCGCCTATTATTGCGGTAGTTTGCCCCGCAAGCGCGGTAAAACTAATATCCTCCAGCGCGCACGCCTCGGCATTCGGATAACTAAAACTCACATTTTCAAAAATAACTTTCCCTCGCGCATTCGGTAGTGAATCGGAAAAATCCTCAGTCTCTTCCGCGTCCACAACAGATAGCTCCGTATTCAAGACCTCGGCAATTCTCACTGCCGAAACCTGCGCCCTCGGAACCATTACAAGCACAAAAGAAATCATCATAAATGCAAAAAGCACCTGCATTGAATACTGGAAAAATGCCATCATATCGCCGATAAAAAGCCCCGAATCCGCAACATGGTGCGCCCCTACCCATACGATTAACACCTGCGTAAAGCCCATCATAAAAATAATCGCAGGATTAACAAACGCCATAACCCGCGCAATAAAAAAGCCCATATCACGCAGTTCAACATTCGAGCTGTCAAACCGCGCCTTCTCATGCTTCTGTGTTCCAAATGCGCGAATTACCATTAACCCATGCAGTATCTCACGCGAAATTTTTGTCAAATTATCCGTCATCTTTTGCACTATAGCGAACTTTGGCATAATAATCGAAACAAGTACACCAACAATTCCAAACAAAACCACCACCATTAACCCAATAATCCAGCTCATACCGGGTGCCCTTTGTAGTGCCATAATTATGCCGCCAATTGCAAGTATCGGTGAGTATAGCATCATTCTTGCAAAAACATTTGCCAAATTCTGTACTTGTGTTATATCATTCGTACAGCGTGTAATTAAAGAAGCAGACGAGAATTTATCAAACTCCGCCTGCGAAAAGCTTTCCACTTTAATAAACAAATCACGTCTTAAATCACGCGCCGCACCCGCCGCAATTCTTGGCGACAAATACGCAACCACAATAGATATCGACCCTGCAATAAGCGCGAAAGCCAACATCTGAATCCCCGTACGCAAAATAAAATCCATCCGCGAAACATTATAAACAGCCGCATAAACTATACCCTCATTAACAATATCCGACATAAGCGTAGGCAAATAAAGCTCTGCAAGAGCCTGCACCAAAAGCAAAACCACCACTAAAATTATGCTGAACCAAAACGGCTTTAAGTATTTTAATAACGAAGACAAATAAATCACCGCTAAAAGAGTATACAACTTCATGGTTTTAGTCAAGGTGGAAGACCGTGGGTGGAAGACCGCGGGGCTTCGCCCCGCACCCCACCCGCTTTTTGAAAAAAGCGGGGCAAAAACTTTATCATTAAAACCAAAATCGTGCGAAGCACGATTTTAAACAAAGTTTTTGTCAAACTTTTTTCAAAAAGTTTGCAGGGTGTGGGACGGAGTCCCACGGTTCTAAAAAAATAACCGGCAAGAACGGAGGAGAATCGAGTGAAAAAGATAATAGAGGTTGAAAATTTTGCAAAAAGTTATGGCGCAGTACAGGCGGTTAAGGGAATCAGTTTTTATGTAGAGGAGGGGAAGTTGTTTTCCTTTCTTGGGCCGAACGGCGCGGGAAAATCTACGACGATAGACACGCTTTGTACGTTGATGGATTTTGATAGTGGGAAGATTACGATTGATGGATATGACTTGCAAAGGCAGGGGCAGGAAATTCGCCAGTGTATTGGCGTAGTTTTTCAGGACAGTGTTTTGGATATACTTTTGACGGTTAGGGAGAATTTGGTAATACGAGCAGGTTTGTATGCTAGTGGGAAAAGCGAGATTAAAAGCATGACAGAAGAGGTTATAAAAGTGATTGGTCTGCATGAATTTATCGACCGTCCGTATGGGAAGCTATCGGGTGGGCAAAGGCGAAGGGCAGATATTGCGGCGGCACTTTTGCATAGGCCAAAAATTCTTTTTCTGGACGAGCCTACTACGGGTCTTGACCCACAAACAAGGCTTGCTGTTTGGGAAACGGTGAAAAAGCTTCAGGTTGAGTCGGGCATGACTGTATTTTTGACGACGCATTATATGGAAGAAGCTACTGATTCCGATTATATTATCGTAATTGACCATGGCGAGATTGCGGCAAAGGGAACTCCGCAAGAGTTGAAGACGAAGTATTCCAGTGATTCATTACAGCTTGTTACAAAGGATGCTGAATCCATAGGCGAAGTGACGAAAATTCTTTCCGAAATGGGAATGGAGCATAGCATGGCAGGCGGAATAGTTACTGTGATACTGCCTGACACTATGGCTTCGACCGCGATTTTGGAAAATTGCAAGCAATATATAACCAGCTTCCAAGTGTTGCAAGGTTCTATGGATGATGCATTTATCGGCATAACAGGAAGGGCGGTAAGATAATGAAAACACTTCTGAAGCGTAATGTTAAACTGTATTTTAGGGATAAAGCGTCTCTGTTTTTTTCTATGCTTTCGATTATAATTATCATCGCACTTTTTGCGTTATTTTTGGGGCAGGGAAACTGGGGAAGCAACGAAATAAGGGATACTTGGCTTATGGCGGGGGTTTTGGCTGTGGCATCCATCACTACGTCTATAGGTGTATTTGAAGTCGTGATTTCAGACAGGCTTAATAAAGTTGCCAAGGGATTTTATGCTTCCCCCGTAAAACGAAGCCATATTACTGCCGCTTACGTCCTTAGCCCTTTTATCGTTGGGGTCTTGATGACGACTGCTACGGCTATAGGTTTTGGCATTTTTATTTTAGCCACCGGAGGATATTTGCCTAATGCCATTGGAATTTTACAACTTTTCGGAATGATTTTGCTTTCTAATATTACAGGAACAGCGATAATCGGTTTTATCGTTTCGCTAATAAAAAGCACAGGCGCGTGGAACACAATCGGTACAATTATCGGCACGCTTTCGGGCTTTCTTATGGGAGTTTACATGCCTATCGGAAACCTGCCGAATCCTGTTCAAAATATTATGATTCTCTTCCCGCCATTCCACTCGGCTATGCTTTTCCGCCAAATCCTCATGGACACACCGTTACAATCTGCATATACAGCTTCCTATGGCACGCTTGACACGCATGAACTAAGCCGAATTTTAGGCTCGACATTCAGCTTTGGCGATTTTGAAATAACTCCGCTTATCAGCATTCTTTTCCTGCTTGCATCAGGCGCATTTTTCTTCTGGCTTTCTGTCATGAAAATGAAGAAGTTAGAAAGATAATAAAGTTTTTGTCAAACTTTTTTCAAAAAGTTTGCAGGGTGTGGGACGGAGTCCCACGGTCTTAATTAAAAATCAGCACAAAAAGGGGGCATAAAGTGTACAACGAGATTTATATGTTGTGGCTTTCATCAATGGTGACTGTTGTTGGCTCTCGCAAGCTTAATTCAATTTTGCAAAAATTTGGCTCGGCACGTGACGCTTTTTCGGCAAAAACCGAAGAGCTTCAATTTATTGCTTCGCTTTCGCCAAAAGCGGCGCGTGTTCTTTCAAATAACAAGAACTTAAATTACATAGAAACGCTTTTGAAGAACATGGAATCGGGCGGAATAGCCTATTTTTCGCGTGAGCATGACCGCTTTCCCGAATTGTTGAAAGAAATTCCGGACCCACCGGTGGGTATTTTTTGTATTGGAACACTTCCTTCGGATAATACTTATAAAGTTGCGATTATCGGCTCGCGAAAATGTTCGGAATACGGTTTAATGGCGGCGCGTAAAATGGCAAAACCGCTTGCGGAAGCAGGGGTCGTAATCGTAAGCGGAATGGCCAGAGGCGTGGACAGTATGGCGCATCGCGGGGCTTTGCTTGGTGGGGGGAAGACTATCGCTGTGCCGGGCTGTGGGGTGGATATCTGCTATCCTTCCGAGAACAAAAATTTGCGTGAAGAAATTATAAAAAACGGCTGTGTTATTTCTGAATATCCACCGGGCGTAAAGCCCACACCTGCGTATTTTCCTGCGCGTAACCGAATCATCAGCGGGCTTTCCAAAGGCGTTATTGTAACCGAGGCGGGAAAAAAGAGCGGCACTCTCATCACCGTTAACCAAGCTATCGACCAAGGGCGAGAAGTTTTTGCCATTCCCGGAAATATTTCAAGCAAGCTAAGCGAAGGCACAAACCAGTTAATTCGCGATGGAGCGATACCTGTTTCCGACTACACAGATGTGCTTTTTTCCCTTGGAATTTCGGAAGATTTAACCAAGCCCAAGACAAATTCTAAGAATAATCTTGCCAGCGACGAAAAACAAGTGTATGATAGCTTGAATTTTGAGCCTGTAAGCATTGATATGCTTATGGATTTAACCGATTTAGACCTAGGACGTGTGTTATATTTGTGCGCACAATTAGAAATTAGAGGCCTGATAAGAAAGCTTCCGGGCTCGCGATATGTAAAGGCGTGAAGGCAATGGCAAAAAATCTTGTAATTTTGGAATCTCCATCTAAGGCGAAAACCATTCGTAAAATCTTAGGAAGCTCGTACAAAGTCGAGGCGTGCGTAGGGCATGTGCGCGACTTGCCAAAGAGCCAGTTTGGCGTAGACATTGAAGGCGACTACGAGCCAAAATATATCACGATAAGGGGAAAAGGCGACATTCTTGCTACACTTCGCAAGCAAGCGAAAGCCGCAAAAAAAGTGTATCTCGCCACTGACCCCGACCGCGAAGGCGAAGCAATAAGCTGGCATTTAATGCACGCGCTAAAGCTTGATGCGGAAAATACAGAGCGCATAGCCTTTAACGAAATCACAAAAACCGCTGTGAAAAAGGCATTAAAAGAGGCGCGTACCATTGATATGGACTTGGTGGACGCACAACAAGCGCGGCGCGTTCTCGACCGCATAGTCGGCTACAGAATAAGCCCGCTTTTGTGGAAAAAAGTAAAAAAAGGTACAAGTGCAGGGCGCGTGCAGTCTGTAGTATTGAAGCTTGTCTGCGACAGGGAAGAAGAAATCGAGCAATTTATCCCCGAAGAATACTGGACGCTGGAAGTTAATCTTACTACCACAAAAGGCGCGAAGCTTATTGCCCGCTACAACGCAGGGGATAATAATAAAGTAGAATTGAAATCCGAAGAAGATGTGAACACGCTTTTAGCGAAATTAAAAAAATCCGAATACCATGTAAAAGAAGTAAAGCAAAGCACACGCAGAAAAAAACCACCTGCACCATTTACCACAAGTACATTGCAACAAGAGGCGAGCAAGCTGTTCGGCTATGCGACATCGCGTACAATGCGCATTTCACAGCAATTATACGAGGGCGTAGACATAGCAGGCGAGGGCACGGTTGGGCTTGTTTCCTACATTCGTACAGATTCTCCGCGCCTTTCAGACGATGCGTACGAGCAGGTTGCAGAAATAGTAAATTCCGACTTTGGCAAAGAATATCTGCCCGAAGAACGTCCGATTTATAAATCAAAAAGCCGCACCCAAGACGCTCACGAAGCTATTCGTCCTACAAGTCTTTTTCGTAAGCCCGAAGAAATTAAAAAATCCCTAACAAGCGAGCAATTCAAATTATACAAGCTAATTTGGGAGCGAACCGTAGGAAGCCAAATGGCGGCGGCAGTCTATGATACATTGTCGGTAAAAATATCGGCGACCAATGATATAATTTTGCGCACAAGCGGCTCTGTATTAAAATTTGACGGATATTTGGCGATTTACAGCAAAAATGAGGACTCCGAAAAAGATGTTTCCATTCCACCCCTTGCCGAAAAAGACAAGTTAAACGCAAAAGAATATCTTCCGTCCCAGCATTTTACCCAGCCTCCACCGCGCTTTTCCGAAGGAACAATGGTACGCACCATGGAAGAGCTTGGCATAGGTCGCCCGGGAACTTTTGCGCAAACCATCACAACCCTCATGAATCGCGGCTATATGACAAAGGAAAACCGCGTGCTTTATCCAACAGAGCTTGGCGAAATAATAAATGATATCATGAACGAACATTTCACAGACATAGTGGATGCAGAGTTTACTGCGCGAATGGAAAATGACCTCGACCGCGTTGAGCTTGGCGAAATGGAATGGAAGAATATCGTCCGCGATTTCTACCCGCCGCTTGCAGAAAAAATTGCCGAAGCAGAGGAAAAAATCGGCGATATCGAAGTAAAAGACCAAGAAACCGACATCCTTTGCGAGCATTGCGAGCGCAATATGGTAATTAAATTTGGGCGTTTTGGTAAATTTCTGGCTTGCCCCGGCTTTCCCGAATGCCGAAACGCAAAGCCTCTCTTTGAAGAAGCCGGCGTAGACTGCCCTCTATGCGATGACGGCAAAGTTGTTATAAAAAAATCCAAAAAAGGCCGTAAATACTTCGGCTGTGACAAATATCCCGATTGCGATTTCATTTCATGGAACCTTCCCACAGGCGAGCTTTGCCCGGAGTGCAACCAATATCTTGTGGAAAAAGGGCGCAGAAAGCGCGTAATCGCTTGCTCTTCCTGCACCTATGCGATAGAAGCCCCCGAAAAAGACGATGTCGATGAAAATTGATATTCCCCTTTTCACTAGGCAACTCAGCGAACTTCTAAAATCCCCCGCAGACCATCTCGAAGCGGTCTGCGATTTGTTGCGCGTTCATACTTCTGCCGCCGTTTCTATAAAAAATCGCGACGGCACAAATATAATCGAAATCTTGGGCGAAGAAAATTCCGCAGAAAATAATTTGTCTTTAGACATTGGACTCGGAGCCAGGCTTATCTTGCACGCAAGCGAGTTTTCCGAAAATGACAAACTCGCTGCCACAATCGCAGGTTGCTTATGTACTGTTTTACTTAAACATCGCGAAGAAATTTTTTCTGCCGAAAAAAAACGCCGAGTCAAGGCAGTTCGTACCATTATTAACTCGCTCTCCTTTTCCGAACTGGAAGCCTCCAAGAAAATTTTAGAAATTATTTGCGAAAATAATAAAACCGAAGGCTTACTAATCGCAGGGCATATTGCAGACAAGCTGGGCTTCACTCGCTCTGTAATTACCGGCGCGCTTAGAAAACTTGAAGGAGCGAATCTCATCGAAACCCGCTCACTCGGCATGAAAGGTACTTACATACGCATTAAAGATGCTTTGCTTTATGAGGAGCTTGCGAAGATATAATTGTAAGTTCGGCGCGAATTTATAAAAACGCATGTTTTTCCAAAGGAAATGTCGTATATCATTGATACGCTTTTTGAAATGCGAAACAAAAGTGATTATGGTCACCATTTGTTACGAATGAAATGCTCTACGCCATCGCCAATATTGCCGATTTTCTCCGGCAAAAATTCCGGGTATATTTCTGTGCTTTTCAACTTGTCGAGTGCAAGCCACTGAAGTGTTATGCCTTTGTTGTCACGCATGGTTTCATTGAAATCGTCTGAAATATCATCATCGTTTTTCAGCGAAACAAGGTGGTAGAAGTGGATTTGGTGTGCGTTTTTTTCGCCCCATTTCCAAAAATGCTCCTCTACCCAAACAAGTCGATTCACAATAATGTCAACCCCGATTTCCTCTTTGAATTCTCGCGCAAGTGTGACTGCCGAAGTTTCACCAAAGTCAACATGCCCACCGGGAAGGGCGCAAACATTATTGTCTTTTTGAACAAATAGTTTATTATTGCGTATTAAAAGCCCCGCAACACGAAAGTGACATAATTGATTGCCCTCTGAAAAATACCATTCTTTAATCATATTGACTTACACCTTTCACAGTTCTTTATTCTTTCGATGTTTGATTTTTTGACGATTCTGCTTCCGCTATTATTCGTTTTATAACCTTGTGTGCCGCGTCGGGCTTGCCTTCCTCGTGTAATGTATCCAGCGAATATAGCACGGCTAATAATTCCAGTTTTGTCATGTTTTAACCTCCACGCTTCTATTCTATACGAATCATGAGTTCGCCGGCTTTAACGGGCTGACTTTCCTCGACCAGGATTTCGCCAATTACGCCTGTGCATTTGCTGACGATTGTTGTTTCCATTTTCATGGCTTCGATTATGGCAACAACGTCGTTTTCTTTAACGGTCGCGCCGCGCTGAACGGTGATTTTGCTAACCATTCCGGGCAGAGTCGCGCCTACTTCTTTGGGATTATTGGGGTCTGCGTTAAGAGCGGCGGTTTTTGTAGTTGTGCCGGGAAGTTTTATTGTGTTGTCCAGAATTGAAACTTCGCGGCGGCTGCCGTTTAGTTCAAAAACTACGCGGCGGTAGTTCTCTTCATCGGGTTCGCCGATTAGCACTAGTTTGATTAGAAGGGTCTTGCCTTCTTCGATTACGATTTCGGTGGTTTCGCCTGTGCGCAATCCTCCGAAGAATATGGGTGTATCCAAGCCCGAAAGGTCGGAATTTTCTTTCCTGTGGGTGTAGAAATCTTTTATAACTTTGGGGTACAGGCAGTAAGAGACAATATCGTGAATGGTTGGTTCAGGGCAGAAGTCCAGCATTTCTTCCTTGACTTTGTCGAAATCCACAGGCGCGAGATGCTCGCCGGGGCGACATGTTATGGGCTTTTGCCCCTTTAAGACGATTTCTTGTAAATCTTTTGGGAAGCCGCCTTGTGGCTGACCCATCATGCCTGAAAAATAGCTGACGATTGAATCGGGGAAGGACAGATTTTTTGCCTTTTCGACTATATTTTCCGGGGTTAAATTGTTTTGTGTCATGAAGATTGCAAAATCGCCCACCATTTTTGAAGATGGTGTGACTTTTACGATATCGCCCAGCATGTCATTTACTTTTTTGTAATTTTCTTTTACTTCTTTCCAGCGATATCCCAGCCCAACGCTTTCGACTTGTGCGCGAAGGTTTGTGTACTGGCCGCCCGGCATTTCGTAGCGGTAGATGTCTGTTGTGGGCGAGGTAAGTCCTTCCTCGAAGGATGCGTAATACTTCCGTGCAACCTCCCAGTATTCTGCGATGGGTATAAGCTTTTGGTCGTCCATTTTTGTATCGCGCTCGTGACCTTCCAGCGCGGTGACAATGGAGTTCATAGAGGGCTGGCTGGTTAGCGAAGACATGGAAGAAATGGCTACATCCACGATATCGACTCCCGCTTCGGCGGCTTTTAACAGTGTAGCAACGCCGTTTCCGCTAGTGTCGTGTGTGTGCAGGTGAATGGGTAAGCCGACTTCATTTTTAAGGGTGGAAACCAGTTTTTCGGCGGCATATGGTTTTAAAAGGCCGGACATGTCCTTGATTCCCAGAATATGAACGCCGCGTTTTTCCAGTTCTTTTGCCATTTTTACATAGTAGTTTAAATTATATTTGTCACGCGCCGGGTCTGAAATATCGCCTGTGTAGCAGATATAACCTTCGCAGACTTTATTGTTTTTCAATACTTCTTCGATGGAAAGTTCCATGTTAGGCAGCCAGTTTAGCGAGTCAAATACGCGGAAAACATCTACTCCTGCATCTGCGGCTTCTTTTATGAAACGGGCAATAACATTGTCGGGATAGCTTGTGTATCCCACGGCGTTCGCGCCGCGAAGCAACATTTGGAACATGATATTGGGAATTCTTTTGCGTAAAATGCGCAAACGCTCCCACGGCGATTCATTGAGGAAGCGATACGCTACGTCGAAGGTCGCGCCGCCCCACATTTCCAGCGCGAATGCATCCGGCATAGCGTGTGCCATGTATTTCGCAATCGCCGCCATGTCCTTTGTGCGGACTCGTGTTGCAAGCAGGCTTTGGTGTCCGTCGCGCAAGGTTGTGTCGGAAAGTAGAAGTTGCTTGCTGTTTAAGCAGAATTCCTTTACTGCGTTCGGGCCTTTTTCGTCTAATAATTGCTTTAAGCCGTTCTTGGGTTTTCCGCTGACTTCGGGAACGGGAGCGTGTTCTAAGCTGTGTGTTCCGACGGTTTTTCCGTTTACGGCAAGTTCGCCTAAGTATGAAAGAATTTTCGTGTCGCGGTCGCGGGATGCAGGAAGCTCGTAGAGTGAAGGGGTGTCGTCGATGAAGGTGGTGTTACATTCGCCCGCGATAAATTTTGGATGGTCGAGGATATTGTTAAGGAACTGAATATTCGTTTTAACGCCCTGAATGCGCATTTCGCCCAGTGCGCGACGCGAACGGCGAATAGCCGCGTCAAAGGAACGCCCAAAGGCGCAAACTTTTACAAGCAAGCTGTCGTAATACGGCAAGATTTCCGCGCCGGAATAGCAGTTGCCCGCGTCGTTGCGGATTCCATGCCCGCCGCTGGAGCGGTAGACGGTAATTTTGCCGATATCGGGCGAGAAATTATTGCCGGGGTCCTCTGTGGTAACGCGGCTTTGTATGGCGATTCCGTTAACGCGAACAGATTTTTGCGAAGGAATGTCAATCATCGGGTCGGGCAATGCACACCCTCCCGCGATTAAAATCTGCGCCTGAACGATATCAACGCCTGTAATAAATTCTGTAATTGTATGCTCTACCTGAATACGAGGGTTCATTTCAATAAAATAGTGATTGCCTGTGTTATCCACAAGGAATTCAACGGTTCCCGCGCTTACATAGTTAACTTCTTTAGCAATTTTTACCGCATCTGTGTAGATTTTATTTAAAGTTTCCGGATTAACAGAAACGGAAGGCGCGATTTCGATAACCTTTTGGTATCTGCGCTGTAAAGAACAATCGCGCTCGTACAGATGCACGATATTTCCGTGTTTGTCTGCCAAAATTTGGATTTCAATATGCTTTGGTTCGACGAGGAATTTCTCCATGAAAATATCGCCGCTACCGAATGATTTTAACGCTTCGCTTTGCACCAGCGGGAAAACCGTCGCAAGCTCTTGGTCATTCGTAACCTTGCGCATACCTTTTCCGCCGCCGCCTGCCGCCGCTTTTAAAATTATGGGATAGCCATATTCGTTAGCAAGCTTTGTGGCTTCTTCCACGCCAACGAGGGGCTTTGTTGTGCCGGGAATCGTGGGGACATTTACCCTTTGCGCAAGCTCTTTTGCGTTAAGTTTATCCCCCATTTGGGTTAGTACATTAGAAGGAGGGCCGATAAATATGATTCCGTTTTCTTCACAGGCACGCGCAAAATTCGCATTTTCGGAAAGAAATCCGTATCCGGGGTGAATCGCGTCAACTTTCTTAGATTTAGCCAGCCTGATTATTGCGTCTATATCCAAGTACGCGCCAAGGGGTGTGCGATTTTCTCCAATCAAATAGGACGCATCCGCTTTTGTTCGGAACATATTGTATGCGTCCTCTTTTGCATAAATCGCTACCGTATTAAGCCCCAAGTCTTTACACGCCCTAAATACGCGAATCGCTATTTCGCCCCTGTTTGCGCATAAAACCTTACGAATCTTCTTTTCAGCCATAAAAAATCCCTCTTCTCTATTCGCTAGGAAACTGCTCTCGCAGTTTCCGTCGCCAATGGGGCTCTGCCCCAAACCCCGCCGTTCCTCGGGGAATGAACCCTCGAGGAACTTACTTCGGGAAAGCGGAGATGCCGCTTGTTTAATGACATATTCTAATGAAAATGTCACAAATGTGCAAGAGGGAATTTGTTTTGTCTATGCCTCGCCGATACTAACAGAAACTGTTCCGTTTTCTGCCTTGGCGTGAATGGTAATTGCATATGGTTTATCGTTTTTGAATTTGAAATCTAATTTTCCATTATGGGAAGTTGCGGCTTCTTTTCCGTCGCCCACATACTGCACCGGCAGTGAATGGTCGTGGCGTTCAACTATGGTCATTCCTGCGTTGATTGCGGCATTGCACAGCGTGGTCGAAACCTGACATACGCCGCCTCCATAGTTTTCAGACTTTTCGCCATCCTTGAAAATTACACCTTTTTTATACCCGCGCTCTGCAACGGTAGAGCCTATTGTCTCATTAAACGAAAATGTTTCGCCGGGCTTTACAACCGCGCCGTTTATAGACCCTGCCGCAAGAGAAAGATTTATCCCGCGGTTTACTTCAGAAGCATCGTATTTTGTTTCATAATGCGCCATCCTATTAGAAGGAGTTTGTCCGTTCTCAGGCATGGAGCTTGAATAATCCGGCGTTGTTTCCGCAGGAAGCGGCTCTCCCATTGGTCTTCCGGACATCCTTGGCCTGGTTCGTCTGTCAAATTGGGCATCCTGCATTGGCTCGTAATCCACATCAATCGCGGGCTGCCTGTTTATTGAGCGCGTCGGATTCTCATATGCAGGCGCGTTCTCTACCCTTCGATTTGAACACCCCGACAGCATTAATAATGCCGCAAATATTAATAATATTTTCACCATAATCTTCACCCTTTTTTGTTCAATATGCTTCTTATTATGAACATTAAAGATGAAGATTATTCGGATATTAAATTACTATAAATTATTTATCCCTTGCTCCAGGCTATCTGTCATTATCCGTATGAGGTATTCCGGCTTTCTAAAATCGGCATCATGGAAAATCGCAGATGCTGCAACAATCTCTTGTGGTTTCGCATATTCAATTGACATATAAGCCAGAACGGCTTCTTGTTTTTCTATCGGTATAGTACGAGGTTGCCCTGCCCAATCATCATAGAGATAGGGGTCAAGCATGAACCGATTTGCCCGCTACTGTATATTTCTTCACGAGAACTTGACGTATATCATCGCTTGTTAATTCGCCGCGCTTTTCTTTTTCGGCAAGCTCTAAAAAATCCTTGGAGGGTTTAATACCTTCTACTTGGACTATACCGATAGCATATTTCCATGCTTTATCGCTGGGAACACTTTTATTAATGCTCATGCTTATATTTCAGCTCCACCCTGTATATATTATGACACCTATTATTATAGCCCAATTCTACAGCTGTGTCATTACCCCGGAAGCTATATAATCTGCGGCTTACAAAGCTTTGTACCAAAACACTTTTTTACACAAGTCGCCTTCTTCTGATAATGGAGAGGTACTTTTTCTTTACATATAATTTTTTATTTGGGGCAATGGGAATGGGGATTAAAGCATCTGTAACAAGGAGCTGATTGTGTTTTACAACAGTTATATAGTCATAGTTTACGGCGAAGGAGGCATGGGTAAAAAGGAAATCAAACTCCTTTAGTTGCTCGTTGTAAACGTCTTTTAGCGAGCCGTAAAATTCTTCATTGGTGCCGTTTGCGAGGTGTATGATTACTTTTCTTTTGCTGTTTTCCAAGTAGACTATGTCTTTTATGCGTATTTCAAAGTTGTCATGTCCTTTTTTGTATGCAAGCACCCCGGAATTTAAACCTGTAATGCGCAGGTAGGTTTTTATTGTTTCTTCCACTTCAAAAAATTCCAGAGGTTTTAATAAGAAGTCTAAAGGGCGTATTTGGAACAACTGCATAGAGTAGCCCTTTTCCCACGAAATATAGACGATTTGCATTGAATTGTTGTTATAAGCATTGCGAATGGTTTGTCCAACATCCACACCGCTTATTTCATCGTTTGCAAATTCAATATCAAGGAAAACTAAATCATAATGTTCTTCAGCTTCTATTTTATCGCACAGCGTTTTCCCTGAATGGAAAATGTCTAGCCTTAAAGGAATATTTAATTTGTCAAAAATTTCTGTCAAAAACTGCTCTAAGCTTTCGCAAACTTTTATTTCATCATCACAAACAGCGATATTAACCAACTTAACACTACCTCCCTCTTATTGCTCCCCCGATTAAAGCGTGAAACATCTTGGCGGTCTTTTTGCCGCAATCCTGCGTCGCAAAAACCTTGCGCCCCTCTAGGGCGCGGCGGTTTTGGCTTCTTGCCTTGCGACAAAAATCCTCGCCAATCTTGTTTCACGCTTAAATCGGGGGAGCAATATTGCTTGAAACTTTAGCATAGTATTAGCTTACCCAAATTAATCAATTATTACAAAAACTGGTTAGTTATTACAATAACCCGCACAATATGGTAAATATCAGCTAGTATATCCCCATTAAATCTAGGGGAGGAAGATATTAATTATGAGAAAAGTAAGAGGGCGGATAACCGCCGCAGTATTGGTTTTGGTGCTTATTATGGCACAGTTTACTTCACCTTTCGCTTTTGCGGAAACCTATATGGAAAGCTATGTCGAATCCTATTCTGAAACCTATTCGGAAAGATATGTAGATTCCTATTCGGAAAACTATATGGAAGCCTATTCGGAAACCTACGCAGTAGCCGAGGGGGAAATAGATGGGGAAATGGAAATTGTCCCATTCGGCACGATAGGTTCAGTTGAGTTTACCTCTGAAGCACAACTCCTCGCGGGTGTAACCTTTAATATTCCGCTGGGACAAGGCACAACGGGAACGGGGCCACTTGGGACTTCTAGTTTGCCCGCAACCTTACAACCCTATGTTCGTATAGAAATTGTGAACAACACCACTATACGCATTATTGGCACGGGTGCCACAATAGAACCGGGGCCCGGGCCGATTATGGCCGGCAGTAATATACGAGTACACCGCATGTCCGGTGGACAGGAATGGCCAGTCAATATTAATGGTGGTAGTAATATTACCCTTAGTGTAAATATCCCGCGTCCACAACTGGAAATGACGCTTACGCCAAACGTTGTAAATATAACAGCCAGGACGGGCGCGAATTCTCGTCAAGAGGTTGTAGTGAGCGGCACAGTAATAACAGATAGTATTGGTCAAATTGTCAGGCCTCCGGATATGCCCTCGTGGATAAACATACCCACTCAAATTTCACCCGGAAGCGATAGATTTACGGTTCAACTTGGTACCGGCAGTTTCGGTCCACCGGATGCTGCACAAAACGATTCCTGGGATGTTATTGTAAGGCGGAGCGGAACAGAGCGAACGCTCAGAATTAATGTTAACATTCCCCTCGTATTCAGACCCATTACAAGTATTACATCAACCAATCTGGGCAATGACATGACGGCAGGAGGCCCGGGAGGCACTCGGTTTATGAACACGGTAACTGCGCCTACAAATGCTACAAACCGAGATGTTACATTTAGCATACACGATGCAGGTACTACCGGCGCAACAATCGACCCTGACGGTCGAACCCTTCGCACACCGTATCCGGGAACAGTCGTTGTAAGGGCAACGGTTGTAAATGGATTAACCGAAACCACCAACTTTAACCAAGACTTTACCATTACAGTTAACTCCGTACCTGTTTCAAACATTACAGGGGTTGACACAAGTGATATGGAGGCAGGAACTACCCGCACACTTGGCGGAACGGTTATGCCCGAACACGCAACCAACAGAAATATTGTCTGGAGTGTACACAGTGCGGGTACAACAGGCGCGACTTTAAGCGGAAATGTTCTTTCTGCACCTGCGCCCGGTATTGTTGTAGTTAGGGCTACAATTGAGAATGGTATTTCAGAGGGTTCAGACTTTATACAAGACTTTCAAATATTCGTTCCGGATGGAGAATTGAGAACAGTCATTACCACTTCGCTGAACTTTGTAAGTACTATTAGAGAAGATGCTACAGGCCCCGGTTGGGAATGGAACAATAGCGAACGTATCCTCACATTAACTAATTTTGTAATGGATTTGGCTACTAATGGGGTTGGTATATTCTTACCCTATGGTTCTACTGTTATTGCAAACGGACTTAACTCGATTAACGCCGGTTCAGCTATTCAGCACAATATCCCGACCGGTGTCACCGATGCGGAGCTGACATTTGAGGGTGATGGTTGGTTAAATGTTACGGCAAGAAACAACGTCGCTATACACTCCGGCACCGGGCATATCGTATTTAATGGCCCTTATATCCAAATAGAAGGTGCTACCGGTGCTGCCAGTGCTTCAATAGTCTCACGCTTCGTTACAATGAATAGCGGCACAGTACAGGTTAATCACACTAATAGTAGCACGGCGATTGAAATCAATACCCTTACCATAAACGGCGGAGCTATGACTGTTACCCACAACAGCCACGTTATTGCAATGCGTATGGAAAATTTAGATATCCGCGGCGGAAGCTTTGTACTTAGGTCTGCGGGAAGGGGTATAAACATTAACAATGCAGACGGTACTATTTCCATAGGCGGTAATAATACCTATGTAAACATTACTGCTGCTACTCTTTACGGTATTGAAATAACTGACGGTAATGTTCAGAGTGCTGTAAATAGAATCGCCTTCACCGGAGAACCTACAGTTTTTGTAAATGGCGTGCATATTAGAGGTATGCATGTTACTCCAAATAGAGCTACTCTTAATTCGCGTACAGCGTCTCAGGTTGTAACTGTAGCAGGTACAGGCGCACTTACTGTTCCAAGCAGAAATACGCCGGACTGGATAAACGTAAGCGTAAACGCAGTTGCAAACACTGTGACCGTAAGCGTTGATGCCGATATGCCTACAGGCGTTTGCCATTTCGGCAGGTATGAGATGACCATTAACAGAGGAACGACAAGCAGGGTATTTCCGATTTACATTAACATTGAATGCGGCGAAACCCCCTGTGTATGCGACGAAGAAAGCGAATCTGAAAGCGAAGAAGAAACAGAATCTGAAACCGAAAGTGAATCAGAAAGCGAAGAAGAAACCGATATTCCACCTGTAATTATGCCTGTAGGGCCCATTCCTGCGCCGTGGTCGATTACTAATGTAAACCCCAACGGCATAACAGCAGACCGTCTGCTAACAAGCAATTCTCATGAAAATGGAAGATTTGGAATAGACATGAGGGCAAATAACTCTCCGCTTTACAATAATGCTAATGTCTGGTTTGGCGGTGCGAGTGACCAAAACCTACCCTTCATCAGCCAAAGAATTCCTTACGACTCTAATTTTAGAATTAGCGGGTATATCACCATTGCAGAATTATTTGACCCCCGCGAGCAACCCGACTTTACGGGAACTTCTCCATTGCTCCCCGGTGCTGTTTCAAGTTCTGTCGGTTTTGTGGCAAGAAACGGTTCAGCAAACAATGTTCCCGGTGGTGCAGCAAATGAACGCATGACTATGGTGGGCATTCGTCCGGCAACTGCTAATACACTGGAGGGCGCGAGAATTGGGAATCGCAGAACAACGTCGGGTGGGAATATGGTTGGGGCTCCGGTAGATTGGTCTCCCGAAATCGGCAATGTGCGAATAGGTGTACCTTTCTATGCAAGCCTTGAAATGGTGAGGCGTGCCGATGATGACCGTATTTGGGATATTACCATGGTAAGTAATGGTCAAACATTCAATACTTCTACAACTGCAGCTTTTACAGGTTCAAGTTCAAATCCTCCTAACCCTAATGCCTTTATCTATGTAGGTATGGTGGCGGGGCAACAAATGGCGGCTACTTTCCACGATGTTACCCTTGTATATGGAGATTCATTTTACACATTCATGCTGGATGACTCGGTTCGCAGTGCATCTACCACTGTTACTGCCAGAACAGGTGCAGGTTCAATTGCATCAGTACCTGTAAGCGGCGGTGCAACGGGACCAATCACCATAGATAGGAATAACGCACCTTCTTGGCTAAATGTAGCCCCTTCCGCAGACGGAAACTCCATTAATGTATCCTTGGCGGCAAATGCTCCAACCCTTAGCCAGAACATGCAAATAACAGTAGATGTTAACAGAGGCAGATTTTCAGTTCCGTTAACCATAACCATTGATGTTCCTAACGCCGCAAGCAGGTCGGGCGCGATACTTGCACCTTGGAGTATTACCCCTGCCGGGGGAGGAAGCGCTCGTGCTTTTAACCGTGCGCAAGTAGGTCATTGGCAAAGTGGCGGCGAATTTGGAATAGATGCAAGGTCGGGGCGCGTGCCTATCGGCGGCACGGGAACATTTACACCATTCAGCGATTCCAGTGGTTTCTCAGGTTCTGACACATTGCCATTTATCGCCAGAGCAATCCCCTACAATGCTAATTTTAGAATAAGCGGAGATATCACCATAGAGGAATTAGTCGATAATCGCACACATGTGAACGGAGCGCAAAATTCCGATCGTGCGAATCATCTAAGCGGTATTGGCTTTATGGCAAGAAATTTCACAGGTTCAGGCATCGGTGCCGGTTCTACTCAAACACCAATGCCGTCCGGCTCGGCATATGTTTTGGGAGGCATTCACCTTACCCGCGAAATGTCGCTGGATTATGCAACAGTAAGCCGTAGGCGTAATGGCCAGCATACTACCACCACTACTTCAAGTGCTGCACCCTTAATAGGCGATGTAAGTGTAGGCGAATCATTCCATGTAAGCATGGAACGCATAGGCAACACAGTAATTATATACAGTAATGGCGTAGAATATATCATTCGGAATTTCACAGGCTTTAACGATGAGTTTGGTGGTAACACCATCCATGTAGGAATGACAGCCGCCAATAATGTTGTCGCCACATTCACAAATGTTGAGTTTGAATACAGTATGCCTACCCCTATTGACCTAGCCCCCTCCACAGCAAACATCACTGAAAGGACAGGCGCAAATTCAGCTCGTTCAATAAGTGTGCAAGGCACAGCAACAGGCGATATAACCCTTACCAATGACAACACACCTGCGTGGGTAAATGTAGTAGTACCAACTAACATGAATAACACTATCCACGTTTCACTGGCAGCAAGCGTCCCATCCACTGCCCAAAGCGGTAGCTGGACAGTAACGGTAAACCGCGGCACACATTCCGCAACCTTAACAGTTACGGTAAATATACCCGAAGTACCCGGTGAAACCGAAACCGATACAGATGTTGATACAGATGTTGATACAGACACAGACACCGATGTTGCCACGGATACGGATACCGACACAGATACAGATACAGATACAGATACAGATACAGATACAGATACAGATACAGACACAGACACCGATACAGACGAGTATCTTCAATATCTCAAAAATAAGCTTGCAGACCTTATTCAAGTAGCGCGAGATTTGCTTAGAGACACCGAAATCTCTATCGACGGTATCGGCATCCCCGAAGACGTATACTGGGCAGAAGAAGACGCTCACGAAGCACTCTATGATGCAATTCAAGAAGCCCTACGCATTTTAAACAACATCCCCTCTTCATAATACCTCCTTTCAGCAAGAAAAAGGCCGCGCTTTGCGCGGCCTTTGGTCTGCCTTACTTGTAGGAAACTGAGCTATTCTAAGCCCAGCACCGTGTCAATCGGAAGTTCTGTTGCGCTAGATACTTTTTCAGGAGAATCACCGAGCATTAGCATTCTTTTTGCAATTTTTTTTGCCTTTTCATTTTCAAGCGTAGCATAATGTTCGTTTAACCAACCATGCTTTTTCGCGCCTTCCAGAAAGATTTCCATAACAGTTTCGCTCATGTACATTGCCTCCTTAAAAATTTCACGGTTTGCATTCAACAGCCTGTCCAAAAACACATTTCTAATGTTTAGTGGTTTTTGTTCTTTATAACATTGTAATGTTTTTAGTATGTCTTCGCTACTTAAATTACTGCGAAGATTTCGTAAAAATAGATTTTCTTCCTCCGGCAAATTCTTACTTTCTAATATTTGAATTGGGATAATCTCTCCATCTATTTGATAAATCCCGCTGTCAAATTTTTGTATTTTGAAACCGCGCTCATTTTCAAGGGTTTTAATAAGCTCGCGTGGGTATATCGTCAGGGCTATAGAAATTGTTATATCTGATATTGCCACTTTTTCAAAAGCTGAGTACATAAACGCATAACCCAAAACCTTGTTGTAATCCCACAGAGAAAAATTATCCGATTCTGATTTGTATTCAAAAATATTGTGCTTTCTAAAGAGTTTACCTATATTTTTGTCAATTTTAACATCGTTATCCTTTTTGATAACCAAAACATCCATACGGAGAGCCTCTTCGTTTAATCGATACTCGTCGTCGAATTCCAGCGCATCTTTGTATTGATACAGTTCGAGTTGCAATGCTTCAAAAAATGCTTCGTGCCAGTATATCTTGTCGTATTCTCCCAAGTATCCCGCCGCCTCTCATTTTATGAGTATACTTTAGGCAGTGGGTTTGTTCAATATAAAAACCGATTACTTCTTTTTGCCCAGCAATAGTGAAGCGACTGCGCCGCAAACGAATGCGATTGCGGTGAAGGCGATTAGAGGAGGAGTAATTTCGTCGTGGCTTTGGTAGGTGTCGGGGTTATTGAAAATGGCGAATATTGTGCCAAGCACGAGTCCAAGTATTGCGAAGTATGTTGCGGTGTGGAATTTTTTCAGAAGCATTGCGATTAATTTTGAGCCAAGCAAAATTCCTGCGACAATGCCTAAGCCTAAAGGCACGGCGATGATTAGGATTTCGGTTAAAATTTCAAGGTCTGTCGGCGACATTAAAAAGTCGGAGATTCGTGAAAGCGTGTGGGTAGCCACGGCGTAAAGCCCAAAAAGCATAAGAACCATCGCGCCGCTTATTCCGGGGATTACCAATGCCGCCGCGGAAAAGAGTCCTCCTATAAACAGATGTACTGCAAGGGTTGCGGATAAGGTAATGCCCTCGGCTTCATAAGAATTTTCGGTGGCAGTAAACAACGCGAGTAGAATAATAACGATGGCAGCGAAAGCAGCGATAAAATAATATTTTGTCGCTTTGTTTTTTGCTAGGAAACTGCTCTCGCAGTTTCCGTCGCCAATGGGGGCTACGCCCCCAAACCCCCTCGCTTCAGTGGGCAAAGCCCACTTCCGCTCCGCCG
>JGI24703J35330_11748776_pt1 | contig 34049 bp, 32 predicted proteins | sample TergutNt197P1_FD_35330 | JGI IMG/M metagenome (IMG submission 35330)
CGACAAAACTCGCCATTGCATTGTCCTATACTATTAATGTAAAGTCGTACATATAATATCTTTAGTTGAAGTATTTGTGGGGAGTGATTTCTTTGGAAGATAATAAATCTTTTTTAAAAGGGCTTGGGATGGGAAGCCTTATTACTGCCATGGTTTTGCTAATCGTGGTGGCAGGATTTGATGTATACGCGAGGCAGTCGCGCTGGAGAGGCGTTGACCCTAATACGAAAATTATGGAAATTTATAATCTCATTAGTGAACTTTCAATCGTGCCTTTCGACAAAGCCGAAATGCTGGATAATATGTACAGGGGGTTTCTGGAAGGCGTTGGCGACCCCTACACCCAGTATTTCAATGCAGACGCGCTTGCGGCATTTAGAGCGCGGACAGAGGGCGCGTTCGTGGGAATCGGCGTAATGATTTCTGTCGAAGCCGACGACCCTTATGTAACAATTGCTTCAACGTTCCGAGATGCACCCGCCGCACTTGCCGGAATTTTACCGGGCGACAGAATAGTGGGCGTGAATGGCATAGAAGTTGCAGGGCGGCTTAGAGAAGACGTTGTGGGCATGATTTCAGGTCCTGAAGACACTTCCGTCACCCTCACAATCTATCGCCCATATGAAAGCAAGCGTTTCGACGTAGAAATTATCCGCGCTCGCGTAGAAGTTCCAAGCGTTTTCCATGAAATGTTTTACACCGATTCCGGTGCTATTGGATATGTACGCATAGAGGGCTTTGACCAAGTAACCGCAGGGCAATTTGATGACGCTCTTTCCGAACTTTATGCCGAAGGAATGGAGGGATTAATCATAGATTTACGAAACAATCCCGGCGGACTTCTTCACGCGGTAAACCACATCACCGACCGCTTGATTCCCGAAGGAATAATCACCTTCACAATAGATGCATCCGGCGAGCGCGAAAACTTTTACTCAGACGATACCTACTTAGGACTGCCGCTTGTCCTACTGGTTAACGAGCGCAGTGCGTCTGCCTCAGAGGTTCTCAGCGGCGCGGTTCGCGATACCGAAATAGGCACAATCGTAGGCACACAAACCTTCGGCAAGGGTATTGTTCAAAACCTTCTGCCCCTTTCCGACGGCACCGCGATAAAGCTGACCGTTCAAACATATCACACACCAAATGGCGAATGCATTCACGGCGTAGGAATCGAACCCCACGTAATAGTAGAAATGCCCGAAGACCTAAGCCGCAGAATAGGCTCGCTTGAACCGGAAGAAGATATTCAATTACAAACCGCTATAGATGTTATAAACAGTAAGCTTTAACCTAAAAAATCGGCAAACAAAGCACCACTGCTAAAATTCCCAAGAAAACCGCGCCAAGCTTAGTCCACATTTCCAAAGAACCTTCCGCAGAGCGACGTTTGTTTTTGTCCCAGTACGAGTCCGCTACATTCCCCATACCTGCAATGCTTCCTACGCCACCTGCGCTGCGCTTCTTTTGCAAAAGAATCGCTCCGATTAGCCCAACACAGCCGACAAAAAATACAACCATCAAAATTACAAACAATACTGACATAATTCACCTCGTAAAATTTTAAATTGCACCGAGTCATTATACGAAAGGCACGGTATAGTGTCAAATTTTTTTGTGGGTGACTAAGGGAACGTAAGGCCGCTAAGTCATTCGTCTGACTTGGTGGCGTATCATTCCGACCACTCCCCATTCGGAAGCACCTCCTGATGCCAAACAATGACGGCATCCAGATATGTTAAAGCATACGAAGTGTGCAGGCTCACTTGCTGTACGTTAGGCAAGGCTTTTACCCGTGAGATAGCTTCATCCGCAGTAATTTTCTCTTTGATGTAATCCTCCACTACAAAATTAACTTTATCGTTTGCAATAGAGCCTTGAACGATACCATGTGTATGACGTAATTTACTATCCGGCTTACCTTTACGCCTATTGTCCCGCACAAAGTTAAGCCACGCCAATGTCGGCTGATTGAAAACTAGGGGATTGGCTTTCTCGTCAAAAAATATGCCATCATTCAGTGTGTACTTCATTACAGTTGGTTTTCCGGAAAATACGGCACGGCTTTTCGCCCAACGCTGTGCCACGTCAAGATTGCTACCTAAATAGAAGCCCTGCCCAAAGTCTGTACGGTGACGACCTTTGGCTAGGTCTATCTTGTGTATGATTTGGGTTGTGCCATGATACAATTCCATATTACGCCACCTGTGCGATTGCAAGCTCTGCGGCTAGTAACTCTGCCATGTATTCAAAGCCTTGTGTATGGAATGAATCATATCCCGCCAAAATCTTCTCTACAAATCCGTACTGCTCCAATAGTCGTGCGGTCTCTGTTACAGTTTTTTGCAATTCGTCAGCCGTATATTGAACAACATGCACCAACCATACCGCTCTGTCTGCTTCCGTGTGCATTTATCAAACCTCCTCCATCGCAGTAGGTTTAGTTTAGTTTGTCATTTTAATTTTTGCAAGCACTTTAGAGCGATGGAGAAGTTAAAGTTTTCGATATGAGAGATGAGTTCATCGGAGTCTGGGATGGTGGCGAGGGTAGGAAGAAGGGTAATGGCCTCGGTGTTGTTGTTGGCAAGAAGGGATTCGAGTTTTTCAAAAATAATTTTTATTTCTTCGGGGGAAGGTGGTGGAGCCTTGGGGCGTTCGGTAAGGGTCTTGTTTATTTTGTTGAGAACGCGAGAGGTTTCGCTGGAAAGGATTTCGAGGGTATCAACGGGGAGACGTTCTCTGCGGAAAGCCGCTTCGCACTTGCCGGCGAGGTTCATGAGGTTTGTTTCGCCGATAAGCCCTGCAAGGCTTTTGAGGGTGTGGGTGTGAAGCTGTGCGGTTTTGAAATCGGCGGATTCGATGGCGTGATTTATATTTTGAATTATATCTTTTTGGCTATTGGCAAATTCTTTGCGTAATTCGTCATGGTCGATTTGGGATTTGGCAACATCGAATTTTGCGAATTTGTGGGATTGGCTGGAGTCACGTACGAATCTGTAAAGGATTGAATTCAGATGCAGACTTTGGATGGGTTTTGAGATGAAACCATCGAATCCCTTAGCAAGAAAATCTTCTTCATTACCCATTAAAGCGTTTGCGGTAAATGCCGCAATGGGGGCAGTGTAACCCATATCGCGAATGCGCTGAACAGTTTCCACCCCATCCATTTTTGGCATCATGTGGTCCATAAGAATGAGGTCGTAAGAATTGCCGTTTTGTAATTTTTCAATTGCCTCGAAGCCACTTTCGGCAGTGTCTATTTGAAGTTCGTATGGCGCAAGCAGTCCCTTTGCAACCTTGATATTAACGCTTGTGTCGTCAACAATCAGAATCTTTCCGTAGGGCATCATTTCCCATTCGGTTTGGATTGCGAGTCTGTGCTGAACGATTTTGTGACTGCCGATATTGTCAGCTACTTCTTTACCCAGAAGCCTGTGGTCGGCAATTTTCTGGGGTATGCGTATGGTAAAGGTGCTACCGCTTCCGGGGTCGCTTTCTACTTTTATAGTACCCTCCATTAGGCGCACAAGATTTTTCACGATGCTCATGCCAAGCCCCGCGCCCTCAACGTGGCGGTTTTCCAAAACATTAAAGCGGGTGAAGTCTTCAAATAAATCATTAATTTGTTGAGGGGTCATGCCCTGCCCGGTGTCCGTTACTGTGAAAATCAGCATAATCAACTCTGTAGTGTAAGCAACTTTTCCTACAGATAGTGTAATAGTGCCTTTGTTTGTGTATTTGAATGAGTTGGATAGAATATTGCTCAAAATTTGTTTTATGCGAAGCTCGTCGCCATATAAATGAGCAGGTATGGATTCGTTTACAGAAACCTCAAATTTAATGGGCTTATCTTCTATATGCATGATATTAAGCTGAACAGTGTCATTAATCATACTGGAAACATCATATTTTTCGGTAATAAGTTCCATTTTGCCCGATTCGATTTTGGACAAATCCAGAATATCGTTAATAATCCCAAGGAGCATATCGCCCGATGAGAATATTTTTTCAAAAGCATCCTTTGTTTCGCCTTCGGTGATGCGAAGTTGAATTTCTGTTATACCCAAAATTGCACTTAAAGGGGTGCGAATTTCGTGGCTCATTCTGCTTAAAAATTCGGTTTTAGCCTTATTTGCGGTTTCTGCGGCAACGGCATGACGCTCTATTTCGCCGATATGCTGTTCGATTTCGGGGATTCGCCTGTCAGACGAAAGCTTTCGTATTGCATCAAAAAGAGACACTATATTACTTGAAAGCACGCCGAATTCATCATTAGAAACATGTAATTTTTCCAGCTCGGAATAGTCGCCACCCTCGGTGATATTAGCAACGGTTTTTGCCAATTTTGTCACCTTATTTACATTAAAAATAATTCCGGAAAGCATAACCGCGGCAGCGACAGCTATGCCAATAAGCCCAATAACCGCCAAGTAGCGCATAAATAAAGCGGTGTCGCTAATCGCTTCTTCGATAGAAAATCCAATGAAAAACATACCGATGGGATAACCGCCCCACCCATAAAGTGGAAAATAAAACCCATGATGCATTACACCAAAAAGGTCAAGCTCTGTATCATAATCAATTCCGCGTACCAAAACATTAAAAGCGATATCTGCCCTTGCAGAAGTGCCAATGGCTCTGACTCCTGCCTCCCTATCCACATAAAGCGTAGACGCAAGGGAATATGAACCCGAAAAAACAGTAATTTCTGCATTAAAAATTTCAGCAAATTCTTCAACAAATTCAACGCTGCTAATATTTAATACACTAACAACCGTACCGATAATTTCGTCATCCCTAAAAATTGGTGCGGCAGACGAAATAGCCATTGGGGTTCGTATAGTAGAGGTGTAAACCGTTTCTCTCCTGCCATCTAAAGCGGCGAGAATAACCGGAGAAATAAGCCCATAATCCCCATAGCTGTAAAAGTCGGTAGTACGTAAAATAATTCTGCCTTCGGCATCTGAAATTACATAATTGCTTACAATAAATTGGGTTTCTTCAAGCTCATATTCCGCGACGCTTAAACGGGCATAAAGCTGTTCTCGCGTGCTTGCCAAACCATAATCATTCCATTCTGTGACAAGGCGAATTATATCTTCATTACCGGAAACGGAAAGAGAATTAGTCCTGTTATACCGCTCCAACTGACGCACAAACGCCCTCGCCGACTGTGCCGCGCCATTAATTCTCTCCATGGAAAGGTCATTGGCAAAATTTTCTACCGATGTGGAAACATAAGACCAAATAAAAAACGAAAGCGCGACCAAAACCAAGATAACAGGAATAGTTATCTTCGCTTTAACACTGTTTAAGATGCCCCCTATCTTGAAAAAAGGAGCAAACAGAATAGGCATAATTTCGCTCCATAACTGTTTTAATTGCTCAAACAAATGCATAGTTCCACATCCTCAAAGGCACTATTCTGGGTAGCCGAAACCAGTCCGCGACGAACCATTTCTAACAACGCAAGGAAGGTTACAATCATTTCTCGGCGAGAAACACAATCAGAAAAAAGGGTAGAAAGCCTGAGTCTCCCGGTCTTTTTCAATGTACTTCTAATAAAACTCACCTTTTCGGTTACAGTGAATCTCTCTTTGGGCATTTCGCCATATCCCGCCCTAACAGTATCAATTTTATCGGCGGCACGGCGCATTATATCTAAAAATATTTCTTCCAATTTAGGTATCGGCACTAAATCCATCACAGGCTTGTAATTTATCGACTCGGATATCTGAGAAAGCGCGTCTTTATCGCCCGCACCCATCAATCGCTCACCCTCCGGAGTAAGTGCATTAAGCTGTATTGCAAGCTCTTGCGCTTGTTTATACGCGATTAACTGCCGCGTCAATGCTTCGCGTGGGTCTTCCTCCGGCTCATCGCTCTCCGTTTTCGGTCGCGGCAGAAGCATCTTCGATTTAATCTCCAAAAGCGTCGCTGCCATAAGTAAAAATTCGCTCATTTGCTCCATATCGGGTGGAAGCGTAGCAACAACTTTTAAATATTCTGCCGTAATCTGCGTAATCGGAATATCATAAATATCAATCTCACTGCGCTGAATCAGCCTAAGCAGTAAATCCAGCGGCCCTTCAAATGCTTCAAGTTTAACATCCATTTAAAACGAAGCCGCCCTAATAAACACTTGCGAAATCGGCCCGACAACCATTTCAACCACTCCAAATACAAGCATAAGGAATAATAAAATTTGCAAAGGCTTTTCATAATGATTAAGCCGCATAGAAGTCTCCGGCGATACAAAAAGATGCAATAACTTGTTCATCGCCATCGGAAATACAGGAATCAAGTTAAACACCGCAAGCCTTATATTAAGCATACCGAAGCCATTAACCACATAACTGAAATTTCTGGTAAAGCCAATAACCCAAGGATTGTCCCCGGAGCTATAAACCGCCCAAGCCCATTCAGAAAGCCTGGCCGAAAACGCACCCATCAAAAACACCGCAAGCATTCCAATAAACAAATTAGCCACAATAGGCGTGGCATAAGTAAGCGCGATGCCCATCCTTTTATTCTTATAATAAAACGGCGAAGTAGTAACAGGCTGACCCCATCCAACCCTAAAATAGAGCATCATAAAGAACCCAATCGGCTCAAAATACTTAAACGGATTCCACGTAATAAATCCATTATGCTTGGGGGTAGTGTCACCAAGAGCGGCAGAAACCCGCGCCTTAACAAATTCATGAATTATCGGTGCAAAAAATGCTCCGGGCAAAAGCAGAAAAAAATTCATATGACAGACCTTTCTTTTTTAAAGATAGGATTTATACTCTCAGAGGTATTACGCCTTCATATAAGCTTTCTCAAAATTTGCGATAGACATGATTACAGGCATTTCAACATCTACATCATCAAAATCTTTGTCACCTGTAATTAACACATCAATCCCCTCAATGATTGCGGTATATAAGATAGGTGCATCAGATATATCTCTAATCTCAAACAACCCTCTCGGTAGCTGATTAGGAGTATATGCAAGTGTAAATGATAGGGCAGTTAAAAATGAATCCACTTCATATACCATTTTGGGAAATTTGCGAACCACAACATCTCTTAATTCGTCGACCACATAAGATGGTAGCACTAATTCGTGATATGAAATCACATAATCAACTACCGCGTATATTTTCTTGCTGCGAAATACAAAGGCAGAAACAAGAATATTGGTATCAAACATCACTCGCATTGCGTTTCTCCCAATTTTCTTTTCGTATTTCCTTAATCATAGCTACCACGTCATCTTCGTTTTCCAGACCAATCCTTTCTGCTTCTCCCTCAAAGGCGCGACCTATTTTTTCAAGAGACGTTATTGTGGGGTTTACCATGAATATACCTTCCGGACGGTCAACAAATAACAACTTGTCACCATTTTTTATACCAAGTTTTTCACGAATTGAGGTAGGAATTGTAATCTGCCCTTTTGTTGTAACTTTTGCAAGCTCCATGAAACCACTCCTTGTATCCCTTACTTTTCACAAGTCTTGACAGTATAGTAGATAAGACCTTGGGGACTCCGTCCCCCAAGGTCTTATTTATTTATCTCTTATCTCAGCACCTAATTGCTTTGATAATCTCTTCACAACAGAATTCGCAAAAGTCTCAATTTCATTAGACGTGAGTGTCTTCTCGAAAGAACCGATTTGAAGGCGGAAGGTGATGGATTTTTTGCCATCGGGAATTTGTTTGCCGCGGTATTCGTCTACGAAGGAAGCGGCGCGAAGGATATCGCCATCGCCTTTTTTTGCGAGGATAACGGCGGAAATTTCGGTCCATTTTACAGAAGAATCGAAGAGGAGAGAGAGGTCGTATTCGGTCATGGGATAATCGGAAAGATGCGCGAATTTGTTTTCGCGAGAAGCGAAGGGTTTTAGAGCATCCAGGTTGAATTCGAACAGCATAACGGAGTTGTTTTTAATACCGCATGAGAGTGCGGCTTTTTTAGAAAGAAGAGCAAGTGTGCCGATGTTTTTTTCGGAATGGATGATGTTTAACCAAACGGTATTATCTGCCCATGATGGTTTTTCGATTTTATCGAAAGAGAAATCGTGAATATGAACACAGCGCGGGAGGTTTTCCAACGCGCCTTTTGCGGTTCTGAAGAGGGTGTTTACATCTTCGCCAACGAATGCTCCCGCAAAGGACTTTTGTTGGATTGGGAGTTTTTCGCGAGGGTCGTATTCACTCACGAAGTCGCCGGGCAGGAAAATTTGCGCAGATTCAAAAATGGAGAATTCGTTGAAGTAGCGAACATTGCCCGAAATAGCTTTGCAAATATTAGGCAAAAGGGAGGTGCGCAAGTTTTTTTCGTCGGGAGATGGCGGCGCGGAGAGGGTGATGCAGTTTGCAATATTTTCGCCATAAAGAGCATGGAGAAAATCATCCTTAACCCACGGATAGGTCATTATTTCGCGCATTCCACAGCGGAACGCGAAGTATTCGCGAATATTTCTGTCAATGGAGATGGAAATTTGGTTAATGGATTGAGTAAAGGAGGTTTCAATCGGAGCGGCTTCAAAATTTTCGTAGCCATGCATACGCGCAAGTTCCTCCATTATGTCGTCGGGAATGGAGATATCTCCGGTAGAACGCCAAGTGGGCGCGACTGCATGAAGTGTATCTCCGTCGAATTTCACATCGAATCCAAGGAGTTCGAGGGTTTGCGTGATATTGTTTTGCGGAAGACGCTTGCCGAGGCGATTTTCCAGCCAGCTTAAAGAGACATCGATTTTTTTTCGTCCGAGTTTTGCAGCGTAATTATCGCGGAAGCCCGTGATTTTCATATCGGGAAAAAGGTCTGCAAAAAGCTTCATTGCAAGCGGAAGCGTAAGGTCTGCGCGTTCGGGGTCGATGCCTTTTTCAAAGCGAATAGCCGCATCTGTGCGCGAATCGTATCGTGAAGCCGTGCGCCTTATTCCGATTGCGTCAAAGTTAGCAATTTCCAAAATGACTCGCGAGGTTTCATCTAAAACAGAATCGCGTTTGCCGCCCATTACACCCGCAAGCCCGACCGAGCCTTCATCGTCTGCGATAACCAAATCTTCGGTAGTCAGGGAAAGTTCTTTATCATCCAAAAGCAAGAGTTTTTCTGATTCCTTGGCGCGGCGTACGGTGATATGCCCATGGATTCTGTCGCAGTCAAAGGCATGAGTGGGCTGACCTGTTGCAAGCATAACAAGGTTGGTGATATCTACAATTGCGTTAATTGGGCGAAGCCCAACCCGCCAAAGCCGCGACTGAATTTCAAATGGCGAAGCTTTGACATTTAGCCCCTCGATTTGCACGCCGATATATCGTGCCGAACGCAGTGGGTCTTCCAGCGTGATATCAATTTCGGGTATATTTTCGGGAAATACAAATGGTGCGATTGCCTTCAGCTCCAAGCCATAGAAAGCCGAAAGTTCCCGCGCAATTCCATAATGCCCCCATAAATCGGGTCTGTTTGTTAAAGATTTGTTGTCTATTTCTAAAATAATATCATCGATTCCCAGCGCGACGGCAATATTAGTACCTGCCGCCGCTTCAAAATCGGTCAAATCCACAATAGTCGCCTCGTCGGTGAACGGAAACAAATCGAAAAGCCCAATCTCCGAAGATGCGCAAATCATACCAAAACTTTCCACACCGCGAACCTTGGATTTTTTTATTTCAACAAGGTCGCCAACCCCATGCCAACGCACCATTGCACCGGGCAAAGAAACCGCTACTTTCATTCCGACGCGCAAATTGCATCCGCCGCAAACAATTTCCTTAACATCCCCGCCGCCAATGTCTACCTTGCAAAGTGTCAGTTTATCGGCATTCGGATGCGCCGAAAGTTCCAGCACCACGCCCATCACAATTTTATCAAACTGCTTTGTCAAATCCTCCCAGCCCTCGACCTCAACCGTTGCCATAGTCAAATCATAAGCGATTTTCTCCAAGTCATTGGGCAAATCCACATATTCTTTTAGCCAGTTTAAAGAAAGTTTCATAAATGTAGCTCCTCGTTAATGAATTGATGTTTTGGAATGTCGTTTTCATTGAAAATGAAAACGACGAACCGATTGAAAGCGTTTTTCATCGAGATGAAAAACGCATTACAAAGCTTGCAAAGCTAGGAAAACTGGGACAAAAACCGCAAATCACCACTGCGAAAAAGACGCACATCGTCGATTTCATAACGCATCATAACGAGCCGGTCCAGCCCGATATTTACATAAAACCCGGTATATTCGTCAGGGTCAAGACCTGCGGCGCGTAAGACATTCGGGTGTGGCGAGCCACCGGGCATAATTTCAATCCAGCCCACCTGCTTGCAAACAGAGCAACCCTTCCCCGCGCATACCAAACAGCCCATATCAATTTCAAAACCGGGCTCTACAAACGGGAAAAACCCAACACGCATACGAACGGGAACATCGCGTCCAAAAACCTTAGAAAGAATAGATTTTATCATGACCATTCCGGCAGAAAATTTAAAATCGCGCTCAACAATTAAAGCCTCATATTGAAAGAATGCGCGTTCGTGCCTAGCGTCGGTAGCCTCGTTTCGATAGGCGCGACCGGGATACACAAAGCGGAACGGCGGTTTATTCGTTTGCATAAACCGAACGCTCGCGCCTGTTAAATGCGGGCGAAGGCACAATCGTTCGCCGCCGCCCCCCTTATCATGACCTTCGAGCCAGTACGTATCCATACTCTCCCGCGCAGGATGCTCTGCGGGGAAATTCAAATTATCAAAGGCATAAAGTTCACTGGAGATATCGTTTTCAGAAAAAATCTCAAAACCCATCGAGCGAAAAGTATCATTAAGGTCGTAACACATCTGCGTAATGGGATGCAGTCCGCCAACGCTACCGTTGCGCGGCATAATCCCCGGAACTGTATAGTCAAAATCAGGCGAAATCTCCGAAGCCTTCAACTGAATTTCTTCCGCCCGCTCATCAATCATAGCAATAAGCCGCTGTTTCAACTGATTGGCAGAACGCCCTGCCTCTGCACGAAGCGAAGCCTCCAGTTTAGGCACTTCTTTCAAAATATCCGTTAACGCACCTGTTTTGCCCACAAGCGAAGCCTTAACCTCTTGAAGTGCTTGGGCATTAAGCGCGGAAGCTATTTTCGCAGAGCCTTCATTTAAAATGGCATCTAGTTTTTCCTTCATGAACATCTTCCTTATTAAAAAATGGGATTACAGGCAAAATAGCCATAATCCCATTATACGCCAAAAGTTAAATTGTTACAATCTTGTATCAAAAGTTTGAAAAAAAAGGGGGACGCATGAGCGTCCCCTCGGTATTTTATGAAGTTTAATCAGGCTCCGGTTTGCAGGGTTCGCAATACGCTGTCTTCAGCCTGTTCTTGCTGGCGTTGTTGCATTAGGATTTGGACTTCGTTCAACATGCGGTCTTGCTCTACATTAAGCATTTCTCTGGGCATATCGGCATCTGCGATTCTGCTTCTGGCATCTACGAGGTTGAGGCTTGAAACGGAATTTGCATTAGCGGTGTAGTCCATGCGATTGCTTAATGCGCCAAGGTTTGCGCGTTCGCCGGAGACTTGGTTAGTTGCACTGTCTATTGCGTCTAGGTCGAAAGAGCCGTCTTCGGCAATGGCAGTCATAGCCTGTGCTATGGAAGACATATCATTTATGCTGAAAACAGGACCTCTTCCGTCTGCGCCGGCTGCCGTGTTTACATTTTGCATAGAGCCGTCGAGAAGGGTCATTGTGTTAAATTCTGTGCCTCTTGTGGCATCTTGAATACCCTCGGCAAGTTGTCCGATTTCGTTTTGAATCATTGCGCGTTGGCCTTCGGTTAATGTACCGTTCAGACCCTGAACGCTTAATTCGCGAATGCGATTTAGGCTGTCGGCTACGGTTTCAAGACCGCCTTCGGCTGTGTTAATCATCGCTTGCATGTCGCGAGTATTGCGCTCGCCTTGGTCGAGCCCGCGAATTTGCGCGGTCATGTTTTCGGTAATTGCCAGACCTGCTGCGTCGTCTGCGGCAGAATTGATTCTGTTTCCGCTTGCCACGCGCATCATGGCATTACTCATCTGGTTTCGTGCGATATTGTTTACGGTCATATCAAACCCCCCTTATCTGTTAAGCAATGTGATTGCTGATGCCGAACCAGCCTCAGCCCATTCGTCAAAGCCGTTCATAACAGCTTCAAGGGTCTGATGACTGATTTCGGGAAGTTCTCCGCCGAACATACGCTCGGCTTGGTTGAATCCGCGCTGTACAGCGTCGCGCATTACTTCTATCCTGGCGGGGTCGCCGCCGGTTAGTGCTACTGCAAAATCTAACATACGAGCTGCGGTTTCTTCTACGCTGAAGTAGCCGCCCTCTGAAAGGAGTTCGTCTGCTTCGGTGCGCATTTCGGGCGTAATTTCGATATCGCTAATGTTCCAGCCGTCTACAAGACCTTGACGCTCGGCTTGTTGCCCAAGCAAGGTTTCTACCATGCGGCGGAAGGAATCAACGCGCTCTTGGTGCTGATTCCACAAAGAGCTTACGCGCTCTCTGTCTATGGCGAAGCTCTGAGGCTCTGCGGGTTGTTGCCCCGGTACATAGGTGTCGGTTGTTCCGGCTTCCACACCCGCGCTGGTGGGAGACGGTGACATACCGGGAATTGGCGGGGGTGCTTGACTTTGCTGGTTACTGTTAACCCCGCTGACTAGTTGAGATACGCTGGAAATGTCCATGATTTCCTCCCCTTTAAAGATTCATTATAATGATTCTCTATTACCATTATATCGGATAATTAATTATATGTCTTTAGTTTTCTCAGAATTTTTCTAAGAAAAAATCCTTGCAAATTTTAAAATTTGTGTATAATAGTAATGTTTATTTAAAAATCATCCAAGGAAGGCTTTGATAAAATTATGGGGAAAAAGAAAATCGCAATACTAACGGGCGGCGGCGACGCACCCGGTCTTAACGCAGTAATCTACACCGTAGTACGCGCTTGCAAAAGCATGATGGACTGTGAATTAATTGGTTATAAATTCGGCTATCGCGGAATGTACACGAATGATTTCATGAAGCTGGACCTTGACGCGACTACGGGAATTTTGCACAAAGGCGGCTCTATGCTTTACAACTCAAATAAGGACAACCTGTTTAACTACACGGTTGAAGAAAACGGCAAAAAAGTTAAAAAAGATGTCTCCGACGTAGCAATCGAAAATATGAAAAAAGAAGGCGTAGACGTGTTAATCGTGCTGGGCGGCGACGGAACACTGACAAGTGCGCGTGATTTTGCGCGTAAAGGTGTGAATGTAATCGGCGTGCCGAAAACCATCGACAACGACCTACCCGCAACAGAAACGACCTTCGGCTTTGACACGGCGGTAAATATAGTTTCCGACAATCTCGGTCGCTTGCACACCACCGCAGAAAGCCACCACCGCGTAATAGTAGTAGAAGTTATGGGACGTTCGGCGGGCTGGATTTGCCTTCACGCGGGAATCGCAGGAAGCGCGGACGTTATTCTCATTCCCGAAATTCCGTACAGCATCCAAGGCATAGTTAATAAAATTAAAGAGCGCGATGCCGCAGGTCGCCCATTCACAATCGTTGCCGTAACAGAAGGCGCGATAGAAAAAGACGGCTCGGCAGTAATCGGCAAAATAGTGGAAGACAGCCCCGACAGCGAACGCTTCGGCGGCGTAGCAGAGCAAATAGCAAGCAAAATCGAACCACATGTTCGTAATGAAGTACGTGCCTGCGTACTGGGTCACATCCAGCGTGGCGGCGATACTTCGCCCGCCGACAGAATCCTCTCTGCACGCTATGGATACAAAGCCGCAGAAATGGTACGCGACGGTATTTTTGGAAGCATGGTTTGCTTGCGCGACGGAAAAATGGATTCAATCACCCTCGAAGACGTTCTCGGACGCGGCGAAATGGGTGAAACTGCAAAAGGCGGCGCGAAAACAGTTGACCCAAATGGAGAATTAGTAAGAGTTGCACGCTCTTTGGGGATTACTTTTGCAGATGAATAAAAAAATTATTTGGTTAGTATTTTTCGTATCAACGGCGATTCTTTTGGCTTTGGATTTATGGCTTAAACACTGGGCTGTGCTTAATTTACAAGGTCAAGAGAATCGGGTTTTGATACAGGGGGTTCTGGGATTGACATATTTTGAAAATCCCGGAGCTTTTTTTGGGTTTCTTGCCCGGTTTAATGCACGCTGGCCTCTTTCTGTTATGAAATTTATAATTCTTTGCGCAGTCGCGTGGTATTATGGGCGTTTGCCCCTTGAAAGGCGTTTTTGGTTTATTCGCATACCTGTTATTTTGGTATTTGCAGGAGGGGTTGGAAACCTTGTAGACAGGGTTTGGCTTGGTGCAGTTAGGGATATGCTGGCTTTTTTATTTGTGAATTTTCCCATTTTTAATTTGGCAGATGTTTATGTAACTGTTGCTGTTTTCTCGCTAATGTTTGTCGCGCTTTTCGTCGTGAAGGATTTTCCGCTACCATGAAACTTGTTGTTCCGCCCGAAGCCGACGGCTTCCGCGCCGATGTTTTTTTAACAAATTTTTCGGCAGAAATTTCATCACGAAGCATGGCTCAGAAAATTTTAATAAATCAGGAAATTCCAAAAAATCACCGTGTAAAAACAGGCGATATTCTCGAATTTGAAATTCCCAAACCGCTTCCGTTGGAAGCAACCCCCGAAGAAATTCCATTAAATATCATACACGAAGATTCAGACTTAATTATCATAGATAAACCACGCGGTCTTGTGGTGCATCCTGCGGCAGGACACCACTCGGGAACGCTGGTTAACGCGCTTTTGCATCACTCAGAACTTTCAGGAATCGGCGGAACTCTTCGCCCGGGCATCGTCCACCGCTTAGACAAAGATACATCCGGGCTGATGGTTGTTGCAAAAAACGATGCATCCCACTTAAATCTCGCAAAGCAACTGGAATCCCGCGAAATGGGACGCACATACAATGCATTATGTATAGGAAAAATTAAAAAACCGCGCCTCCGAATAGACCTGCCAATCGGGAGACACCCACGCGACCGCAAAAAAATGGCAGTAATCACAAATCAAAATTCACGAGCCAGAACCGCCGCCACTAACATAGAAGTCCTAGAGCACATAAACAACTTCACCCTAGTCGCAGCCCATCTCGAAACAGGGCGCACCCACCAAATCCGTGTTCACATGGCATATATCGGAAACCCCGTCGCAGGTGACACAACCTACGGCATTTTAAAACAACAACCACCCTTCCACCAAGGCGGTCAAATTCTACACGCCACAAACCTATCCTTCACCCATCCCACAACAAACAAAGAAATGCATTTTTCTTCCCCGCTTCCCGATTATTTCACCGAAGCGTTGAATTGTATAAAGTTACAAAAATAATTTTTCACACACTATCGTCTACTGTATACAAGCGTGATTTGGATAAAACCGCTCAATGCCTTTATATATCACGGCTGCAAGGAGTAAAAGTCGAAATATTTTTTAATACATCAAAGCATTGTCATCTGCATCATACCGCACTATAATGATGCAGATAATTTTTTTTGGGAGAATGAGCATGAAATCTTTTGACTATAATACCATACCTAAAACCCTGCTAACATCGGATATTGTGGCTATGCTCACCAGTATTCACGAACACAAAGGTAAACATGGGTTATTTATAGAAGCTCATGCTGATGTACTCACAACATTAATGGAAATCGCAAAAATCCAAAGTACTGGCGCATCAAACCGAATTGAAGGCATCCACACAACAGATAAGCGACTTGAAGAATTAGTGCGAAGCAAATCCATACCAAGGAATCGAAACGAGCAAGAAATAGCGGGATATAGAGATGTTCTCGCAACAATTCACGAAAGTTTTAATTATATCCACCCTCGCCCCGGTATCATACTACAACTGCACAAACAACTTTATTCGTTTGCACAAAGTTCAGTAGGTGGTTCCTATAAAAATGCTGACAATTTTATTACTGAAATGGATACTGATGGAAATGAAAAAATCAGATTTCAACCCATTCCGGCGTATTTGACATCAGACGCAATGGAGCGGCTATGCACGATGTTTATAAAGGCCGTTGAAAAGAATGAACATAACGCGCTTTTATTGATACCTATGTTTATATTAGATTTTCTCTGCATCCACCCATTTAATGATGGTAACGGTCGTATGAGCCGTCTGCTTACATTGTTACTTTTATATCGAGCAGGGTATATTGTCGGTAAATACATTAGTTTGGAAAAGTTGATTGAAAACAGTAAAGAAACTTATTATGAAGTTTTACTAGACAGCTCGGTCGGATGGCATGAAAATGAAAATGATTACTCGCCGTTTGTACGCTACTATCTTGGTATATTGCAAAAGGCATACAATGAGTTCGAGGAACGAGTCGGATATCTGTCACAGCGAGGTATTTCAAAGCCTGACCGTATAAAAGCCGTTATTGACAGTAAAATAGGCAAAATTACGAAAAGCGAAATACTCGAAGTTTGCCCCGATATAAGCAAGGTAACGGTTGAGCGAACCTTAGCCGCACTTGTAAAAGAGAGGTATGTAGTTAAAATCGGTGCGGGACGGTCTACGGCTTACGCCAAGGCCGATAAATGACCCAATTCCAAGCATTTAAAACTCCCCTTCCATTGTTCCGGTCGGGGAGTTTTAATTTAATTACTTCATTAAGCGTTCAGAATTACTTGGGTATGTGTAGTAGGGTGTAGCGTAGTCATCATTGTTGTAATCGTTATAATTTCCATAGTTTCCATAATCGCCGTTGTAATCATTGTAGTAGCTGTCGTCGTATGCCGAAGGAGCGGTAGACGGAGCCTGTTGTTCCGGAGCAGTGTTTTGTTCGGGAGCAGGGTTATCGGTTTTTGTTTTATTGAAGAAAACAAAGTTTTCGTTACCGAAGCTGCTTACTGCAACGGCTTCGTTGTTTGTGTTAGCAAGAGCAATGCCCCTGTTGTTAACTGTGTTATTGGTTGTGTTTCTGTGTGTATTTCTGTAGTTTGCGCGACGTGTTTGACGGTTTACATTATGTGTTGTGTTGTTTGAACGGTCAACGCGGTTCATTTCATAACGGTTTGCGTTATTTGTTTGTAAATTTGCAGCGTGATTGCGGGTATGCCCGCGGCGGAAAGTGCTTCCCATTCTGCCGGCAGGACGACCGAGGTTTGAAGAACGGTTTGGCGTACGAGAATAGCGGTTTGTAACGCCATCGGTAATTTCGCGAGCTGTGTTTCCGATTCCTCTTGTCATGCGGTTAATACCGCGATGTGTTCCCCTTGTTGTTCTGCCTGTATAAGAATCAGGGCGGCGGTTTACCGCGTCTGCTACGCGCTGACCATTTCTGTTTCCTTGGTTTCTTTCCGGAATATTGCTGGAGCAACCTGTTACTGCAAGCATACTTACAACAAGGCCCGCAGCAATTAAACGTCTTAAACTCATTTATATTTCCTCCTATATTCAACAAATCAGAAAATCATGTTTGCAAGTTTTAGCTTGCGAATATAGTTTGAGCAAATATAAAATTAAAATACTCTAAAGAGATTGGTATGCTTGCCAAAAATTAAACAGAAGAAAAAACTTGTCCGTATATAGATGAAGGAAAAATTTCGACATGGGGTTTTAAACGGGAAACAATCGCGTCTACTATGGGAATTTCGCCGCCGTAATGGGTGATGTCCAAAAAAGTGATTCCGCTTTCGAGTGCTTCCTGAACAACGTGATATCTAAGGTCGCCTGTGATGTATGCATCGCAGTTTTGGGAAATTGCGGCTTCGATAAAACGTGAGCCGCTTCCGTCGCCGCCGCAAAGCGCGACTTTTTTAATTTTTTTTGAAGAATCGCCTGAAATGCGGATTGAAGGCAGGTTTAGCGCAAGTTTTAAATGGGAAGCAAGCTCGGAAAGCGTTAATTCTTTTGGAAGAAACCCCACGCGCCCCAATCCGAAAGGTTTTTCGCAATCGCCTGGTTCGGGAATCAGCGGCGAAAGATTTTCCAGACCAATTTTTTCTGCAAGGCAGTCATTTACGCCATTGTTTGCCTTGTCTAAATTTGTATGTGCGCAGTAACAGCCGATGTTGCTTTTTATGAGCGTGATTATCTTTTGCCCTGTAGAATCTGCGGAATTTACGCGCTTTATCGGGTTATAAATTAGCGGGTGATGGCTAATTATAAAATCAAAGCCGCCTGAAACCGCTTCGTTAATTACATCTTCGGTAGCGTCCAACGCGACCAAAATTTTTTTTACAGGCTGATTAGAATCTCCAACCAAAAGCCCCACATTATCCCATTCTTCTGCATAGGAAGCAGGTGCCCATTCTTCAAATTGCTTAATGACCCATTCTGCTGTAATCATTTAACCACTCCAAGCGTTTTTCGGCGATTTTTCGTGTGCTTTCGTCGGTGACGGAATTGATATATGCCGAAATTTTTTTGTGCATTTCTGCAAAGTATAGCAATAAATCTGAGCTGCGTTTAGCTATTCCCAAAAAATATTCCGCGTCAGTCCACGGAATAATTGTGTCCGAAAGCTCCGCTACCATTATAATATAAAATCGCGAACGTTCACGCACAAGTGTTTCTTCAATTATATTGTACATATTTGAATGTAAAAATCTGCGTAGTTCTTCCAAGTCGTGCTGGGGTTGCAAAATTAAACGCGCATTTTTAATTTTTTCCGGCGCGGCAGATAAAATTTCTAAAATGCGCATTCCACCCATGCCCGCGATTACGATGCAGTCGGCTTCGTTTTCCAAAAGCGGTACGAGTCCGTCGCCAAGCCGCGTTTCTATGCGATGCTCCATCCCCGCCGCTTTTATATTTTTCACGGCACTTTCCAAAGGCCCTTTCCCGATATCGCTTGCCACCGCCCGCGAACAAATCCCTCTGCGACAAGCCTCTATAGCCAAATAAGCGTGGTCAGTGCCGATATCTGCCAAGACATCGCACTTAACCACGCTTTTTAAAACCGCCTCAGGGCGAGGAGATAAATTACAAAAGTGATGGGTTTTCAATGGTAAATAACAGGAAGCAAATTTGATTAAAAATGCCTTCGATGGCGAGTTCGATGTTTATAACAGCCATTTCTGCCTGTGCAACATCGAAGGGCGTTACGCGCCCCGCCGATAGATTGGCTTCCGCTACTCCCAAAGAAGCGATTGCGCGGGCAAGCTCTCTTTCCCGTGCGGCAAGTTGCACATTATGGGAATCCAGTTCGCGGTACGCCTGACGAATAGCCGCTTCCATTGTGCGAATCGCTTGGTCGCGCTCGGCGATTGCACGTTCTACCGCTTCTTGAATGGCGATTCTGTTACGCAGTGCCATAATTTGCTCTATATTTTCTTCACTGCCCGCCGCCGCTTGCATTGCGCGATTGCGGTCGCGGTCGCTGATTCTGATATTGCCCGTTCCGCGCTCTGCCGTGATTGTATCGCTGTCCGCGATGTAATCACGACGCACTCTTTTTGCGTCATCCACCACATATTGCAATTGGCGTATGGTCGGGGATTGCAAAATTAATTCCATTAAATAATCATCAAAATATTCGTCTTCGGGAATTTCGGGAATGCCGCGTTCAAGCTCAATCACCGTTTGGGTATCCAGCGGTAAACCCAGCATTTGGTTTAAACTGCGAACAACCGTCTCGCGTCCGTGAATAAGCGCGTCATGCTGTACTTCGTTTTGAGAAATCGCATGTTCTACCCCGCGCAGTTCGTGAGAGCTAATCAGACCCACGGAATACATTACATTCATTCTGCGCAAATTTTCATTCCCAAGTTCCATGCTAAGTTCCAAAAGCTCCATTGCCGAATCCATATCCGCCAGAATAAGTAAAATCGAACGCAATCCGTTTTCTAATGAAATTTCGATTATTTCCTGTGTAATTCTCAAATTTTGCATCTGACGCTCGATTACATCAACCGCACTGCGAACGCCATCGATTATATCTTCAAAAAAATTTGGGTCACTAAGATTTGTAAGTTCCGTAAAAACCGCGTCCCTTGCCATATGCAGTCCGCCCAGCTCGCTTGATAAAACCTGTCCTGCCGCCATGCCTTCCCATATTCCTTGCAAAATAAGATTCGCGTCGGGGCTGCCCATTGCCATTGCCGCCATTGCCGCGGCAAATGCCTGCTCCATTTGGGCATCCATTGAACCTTGCGCCGCATTCATACCCATGATTGCCGTTTCGATTCCGAGCAATGTTTCATGCAAGGTATTAATTGCTTCAATTCGGGCATCTCCGCGCTCCATCCGTTCCAACTGGTCGGATAAATCATTTTTATGCATCTGCATGTCTCTTATCGCCGATTCAATATCCTGCACAGAAAGCATATCGCCTAATGCAAGCTCCACAGCTTCCTCCAGCGAAATTACGTGATAGCCTTCCGTTTCAGTTTCAGTTTCACTTTCCTCGGCAAAAACAGGTACAGTTAAAATTAATAACGCGGATAATACCAATAAAAATTTCTTCATTTTCATTCCTCCAAATTTACGCAAGCTAATTTGAGATTGCGTTATATATGCGGTTTAATTTTTTCTTCGCGTCGTTCAGTTCTGCGTTTTTTGTTTGCGGCGCGTTTTTCGGGGTTTCCATCGATTATTAAATAGAAGGTCGGCAGGAAAATAAGCGCGAGTGTAGTTGACGCAAACAGCCCGCCGATAACCGTAACCCCAAGCCCTTGCATCATATCATCACCAAAGCCTAATGCCAATGGTATCAGCGCGAGAACAGTCGTGAGGGTAATCATCAAAATCGGACGAAGGCGCGTGCGCCCTGTGTGAATTAGTGCTTCATGAAGCTCCATGGTTTCGCGGTATTGGTTGGCGGTATCCACGAAAAGGATACCATTATTGACAACAAGCCCTATTAGAACAAGGAATCCTAACATAGAAACCATGCTGATGGTTGTACCTGTAAGGAACATCAGTAACAGCGAGCCGATAACCGCAAGGGGAATACAAGTCATAACCATAATCGAATGCCTGATGGACTCGAACTGAATAGACATTACCATAAATACGAGTAAAATCGCGGTGATAATTGCAATGCCCAAAGCGGCAAGTTCTTCATTTTGCATTTCGTCCATAATGCCAAGCCCCATGCGCACATCTTCGGGAAGTTCGATGTATTCCATTTGCTCTAAAAGTTCGCGCTGTGCAGAAAATCTCGCCGCCGCTGTAGGAATGCCCGTAACAGTAACGGTATACAATCCATCTTGGCGCGTAATTGTCTGCGGGGTGTCGGTGAATTCAATCGTGGCTATATCCGAAAGCGAAACAAGCGCGCCCATCCCCGACATAATCATCATATTAGAAATATCGCTGATTGACTCATGCCGTCCACGGGTATATTCAACCCTTATGGAATAAAGTTGTCCGTCAAGTGTCATTTCTGCGGCTTCCGCGCCATTAAGCGCGGTAAAAATGCTTCCTGTCACCATCATCGGGTTAATACCGTGGGAAGCCGCCATCAGCGGGTCAACAACGATTTCTGCTTGGGGGCTGACCCTGCCGATACTGGAACTAACGCGAATAATATCCCCATGTGAGCGCATTAAATTTTCAACTATCTCCGAGCCTTCGCGGATTCCGTCCAAAGTATAGCCAACAAGGGTAATGCCAATTCCATCCGCGCCGCCCATTCCAAAAGAATCACCCTGCGCAATATTAATATCGATATCTAATATATGGGCAGTTTCATGCCGCCACTGTTCGATAACTTCGTCTGTTTGCATTTGCCGCCCGGAGCGAAGGTACGCCGTTAGCGAAGAAGAGCCGCCAAACCCACCACCTCCAAGCATCATTCCGCCGCCGCCACCCCCGCCGCTTGTAAGCATGAAATGGGAAACATCGGGGTGTGCCGATACTATCTCTTCCAGCTCAGAAAGAATCGCATCCACGCGCTCCAAGTTAAGACCCGGTCGCGTATCCACGCTGATAATAACCATGCCTTCGTCGATAGCGGGCATCAGTTCAAAATTCATGAAAGTGGCAAGAAAAACCGCAACCGCCATAATAATGGCAGTAATCGCAACAACAGATTTTTTCTTTTTAAGCACAAAGCCCAAAAGCCGTGCGTAACCGTTTTCCATTTTAGCGAAAATTTTAGTAACAGGTGCATTCTTGCGTTCGATGGGTTTGAATTGTACGAAAAACAGCGGTACCAGCGTAACCGCCGATATTAACGAAGCAACAAGCGCGAAAACGATGGAAAATCCAAGAGGCCCGAATAATTGACCTGCCATACCATCGATGGTAGCAAGCGGAACAAAAACTACAACGGTGGTAAGCGTAACCGCGAAAATTGAAAGCATAACAAATTTTGTACCCTCGATAGCACTCTCGGCAAAGGATTTGCTTCCTGTTCTAAAGCGGAAACAGCTATCTATAACAACGATGGCATTATCCACCATCATTCCAACGCCGATAATAAGCCCGCTCATGGTAACAAGATTAAGGCTGAAGCCCATAAAATCCATAAAAATAAATGTGACCAATAAAGAAATAGGCATAGAGCTGCCAACAATTAAACATGCCCTAATATCGCCCAAGAACAAATATAAAATTATCATCGAAAGCCCAATCGCTAAAAGAAGCGTTTGCGCAACGGAGTTTAATGTATTGGCAATAAAAACGCTGCTGTCGTGAACGACTTCTATATGAACATCGGAAGCTGTAGCCATAATGGAGTCTATAACGCGGGTCACGTCGGCAGATGTTCTGTTTGCAGTAATGGCTTGGGGATTGAATATATCTATACTAATGGTTTCGTTACCGTTAAAGCGGCTTATGGATGTTGCATCGGTTTCGGACATAAAAATATTTGCTACATCTGAGACGCGGATTACATCGCCTGTTCTTAATGTAATCGGAATGCGCCTTAATGCTTCGATGGTTTCATGCTGAACTTCAATACGAACGCCAAGGTCTATATCTCCGAAGGTAGCTGTGCCTATCGGCGCGGTATGTCCCACACCTGCCATCGCCTGAATTACATTGTGAATCGTAAGCCCATGTTCGCGCAGGGCTTCTTCGATTACTTCTACGCGGATATAATTTTCTGTTCCGCCGCGAACATCTATGCTTGCAACGCTGGAAAGTCTGGAAAGCAGAGGAACGATTTCGTCTTCTACATAGTGCAGAAGATTTTCATGGGATTCGGAATGGATAGAAAGCGTCATGGTAGCCATCGCGTTTATATCAACAGCCATTATAATCGGCGCGAGCGCATCACCGGGAAGCCTGTGCAAAATTCCGTCAATGCTTCTGCTTACATGGGTGTATGCCCTGTCGATATCATGCCCGAATTCAAACTGCATTATGATAATCGACACGTTTTCCATGGATTGGGAAGTAATGCTTCTTACGCCGCGCTCTGTGCTGATGGCATTTTTTATTACATCGGATATTAAATTTTCAACATCGCCGGGTCCCGCTCCGGGATACACCGTGGATATTACCAGCATCGGCATATCCATATCGGGGGTGATTTCTTGCGGCATTGTAATTACCGAGATGATTCCGAATACGATTACTGCGGCTATTATTACGATTGCGGCTATTGGGCGTTTTACGATGGTTTCGGTTAGTTTAATCATTGCGAAACCTCAATTTCCACGCCGTCTGACAAAATTACATTCCATGAATTAATTACTTGGTCATCGGGCGATATTCCGGAAATTATTTGTGCATAATTCGCATCAAATACGCCCATCTCCACAGGGGTTCTTACCGCAAAGCCGTCTTGTGCCACAAAAACATGGGCAAATCCCCTGTCATGGTGAACCGCGTTAAGCGGAAGAATAAGCACGTTCTCTGCCCTTTGCGCCGTAGCAAAAATTCTTACAGACATGCCGCTAAGAAGAATTTCCGGCGGGTTTGGGATATTCGCCCTGATTTCAAGCAAACCGCCAAAGTCCACCATTGTTGCGATTTCTGTAATCGCGCCGTTATGCTCTTCTTCTCCGTCGAAAAGAATGATTCCGTCGCCGATTTCTAAAATCGCCGCGGCAGACCTTGGCACGCGGAATGATACTGTCATGCTGTCGTGGTCGGAAATTAAAAACGCAGGTTGCCCCGGCGCGGCAAATCCGAATTCTTCTACATTACGCATTTCAATTACGCCGTTAATTGGGGCAGTTACAACCGAGTCGTCCAACCTGTCGCGTATAGCTTCAAGGTTTACATAAACGGCGTTTCTTGCGGCTTCTGCTTGGGCAAGCCCGTCTTGTGCGCGTCGTCTGTTCTCGGCGGGGGCATCTTCCATAAGAATCCTCTGCCCTTCCAGTGCTTGCTGAAGACCCTGCTCTGCTTGCGATAATCCAATCGTCGCCAACGAATACCCGCCAAGTGCGCGTTCCAGCCCTGCCTGTGCATTTAAATATCCTGCTTCGGCTTGCTCAAATGCATTTCGGGAAATTACTCCACCTTCATATAATACAGTCGCGTCGAGGAAGCCCTGCTCTGCCAAGTCATAACCCATTTGTGCCTGCTCTACGGCTATTCTCGATTGTTCAACATTTAGCTCTGCTTGGCTAATGGCGGCTACAGTTTGGTTAACGCCGCCGTCTGCCGAAAGAATCTGGCTTTGCATCGCGCTTCCATCCACAAGCAAAACCCCTGTTTGCGCCGCCCTAACCATTGCATCTTGAACATCGAGCTGGGCTTCAAGCGCGGTGATATTCGCTTCAATTTCAGCCGCATCAATGGTAAATAAAACATCGCCGGCATTAACCGTGTCGCCTACATTAAAATAGACCGAAAGCACTTCGCCCGGTAATCGCGGCAAAACTGCCACTTGCTGATTAGGCTGCATAGTGCCTATGTATTCTCCCATTACGTGAATGTCCCCGATTTCGGGCGAAACGGTGCTTACTAAAATACTATCGCTAATAGCAACAGCCGCAACAGTATCAGAACCCCCGCATGATGTAAGCAATAAAATAGCCGCCCCTAAAACAGAAAGAACAGCCGCCGATTTAAAAAATTTCTTCATTAAATTAACCCCCTATATCAATGAGTAAAAAAATCGCGAATGTTTCAACGCGTTTTTTTACGAATGGTTTTTTGCCGTAGGCAAAAAAGATTTCATAATTAATCTATGTACGCATCTTACAAGGAAAAGTTCAACTGAACTTCAACTTGTTTTTTTAAACTTATCCAACAGAACAAAAGCGAAAACCGTAATAGGAATCGCAAATAAAAGCCCAAGACTTCCTGCGATAGCCCTAACGATTTCTGTAGCGATGGAATCCAGATTAATTATTTCTACAAAGCCGCGGTCGAAGCCTACAAAGATTAAAATAGTGGCAAGAGAACTCCCCGTATACGCCAGAACCAAGGTATTCATCATAGAGCCCATGATATCTTTTCCAATATTAAAGCCCGACCGGATTAATTCCTTTTTGTCTATAAGCGTATTATGGGATTTAATCTCGGTCATAGCCGAGGAAATAGAAATGGCAACGTCCAGACACGCACCAAGCGCACCGATAATTATTCCTGCGAACAATAGCCCTCTAAAATCGAATGCATATCCGCCGGGCAAATATTTCAGCATTTGCGCATCTCCGTGGGAGAATCCGGTTATATGCGAAAAAATCCCAAAAAAGTAAGCGATAATTCCACCAACCAGTAGCCCGCCCGAAACTCCGATAATGGCAGAAATGGACTTTTTACCCACACCAAAACAAATGCTAAATGTAATAATCGCAGAAATCATACATGTAAGCACCGATAAAACAATCGGATTATACCCCCTAAGCAGTAGGGGAATAAGCCCAAAAATAATCAGCGAAACAGTAATCGTAAGCGATGCGAGAGCCTTTATACCCTTAACCCTGCCCAGCGCGATTACGCAAGCCGCAAAAAACAAAAATAAAAAAGCAAGCGGGAATGTTCTGTCGAAATTCATAAAATAAAAAATAGGTTTGCCATAAACATCGCGCTCCATATGCACAGAGATTCTGTCCCCTGCGCGTAATCTGATGGCATGTTCGTTATCAACGACCGTATTTCTAATGGTAGTTTCTGTTCCTCGCATGTCTCTGTTGGAAATTCTAATATCCAAAACCTGAATAACCGTATCGCGAATTACAATCTCTTCCGCAACGCCGATAACCCTTGCGCGGTACAAATCTACCTGAAATTCTTCCGCAAGATTCCCGATTGCATAAACTAAAACAGGCGTTAGCAAAATTACTAACGCTGTTATTAAAAAAACAAACTTACCCTTCAAAATCATATGCCCTGAGTACCATTTCTTGATGTCTTTCGTCCACCCTGTTTATACCCGGAATCAGGCTGTTGAAAAAGAAAATATCTACAACACCCACCATTCCATTGCCTCGAATGTAGTTCAGGTTTACACCGGTTCCCGTGCCGCCGCTTCTGTTATCAATAATTTCGCCAAAGGGATGCTCTTCACTTCCCGAATGTTCAAATGGCGCGATAGATGCCGCGATTCTTCTCTCCCCCGCCATTACGATAACTGCTCGCCGCCTAATATTCCATTCACCACCGGCAGTTTCAAGCAGTCTTTCGGTATCTTGCAGCGTCAATGTTTCAACATCTGCCAAGGTATTGTATCCGCCCGTCACCCTGCGAACTCTGTATGTTATACCTGTTTCTATATCTAAAATTTCTGCTTCCATTCCCTCTGTAAAAACTTCAAGTGCTTCTTGAAAATCTAACAATTCAGCAAATCTTTCACGCGGTTCCTCAATTGCGTATGTTCCAATCTCAGGCGTTATTTCATAGGCATCATCCCCGCACGACGCGAAAAAAAACAGAAAAATACTCATCACAAAAAATACTTTTTTCATAAACACCTCCCAAAATAATATATCGTGATACTATGAAAATTTCAACATTAACCCCTTTAGCCGTGATGTTTTAAGGCGTTGAGCGGTTTTATCCAAATCGCGCCGAAGCCCACTTCCGCTCCGTCGCCTTCGGCGACGCACCGTGCCTGCGGCACGGCGAAAAATTTTCTCAGACCTTGAAGGATTTTGATTCCATCTGTCGAATTATATAATTACGGAGGTGAAAACCGCCATGATTTACGGTCAGGATACGATTTCGGAGGTAAAGGCGTTAAATGATATCGTTGACGTAGTTGGCGGATATGTAAAGCTTTCGCCGCGAGCGGGCAATCACTTTGGAATATGTCCGTTTCATAATGAGAAAACGCCGTCCTTTTCTGTTAATAGAGACAAGCAGATTTTCTACTGCTTCGGTTGTGGCGCGGGTGGGAATGTAATCAGCTTTATCAAGCGTATAGAAAATATGGACTTCCCCGACGCGCTGAAATTATTGGCTGAAAGAGTGCATTTTAATCTGCCGCAAAAGGGGACAAGCAAACAAGCAAAGATTCAAGCGGCGGCAAGAGAACTTTCTGCTGATTTGAATAAAAAAGCGGCACGTTTTTATTATGATAATTTATACGAAGAAACCTCTGATGCAATCGAAGCAAGAAAATACTTAGAAAATCGCGGCATAAACCCGGCAATAATGCGAAAGTTCGGCATTGGTCTTTCTCCGGATTCGTGGGATGGGCTGATAAAGAACTTTGCAGAAATTTCGGTCACAGATTTAGAAACCGCAGGGCTGGTAAAGAAAAGCAATAATAATGAAAAAGCATTCTACGACCGCTTCCGAAACCGTTTAATGTTCCCGATAATCGACCTGCGCGCGAGAGTAATCGGCTTTGGCGGGCGAATTTTAAGCGATAGCAGTAAAGAAGCAAAATATATAAATTCCCCCGAAACGGCGTTGTTCAAGAAAAGTGAGTGCCTTTACGGCTTAAACTTGGCAAAAAAGGTTCGCTCGCCTGAAATAATCATAGTTGAAGGCTATATGGATGTAATCACGATGCATCTTCACGGATTTAAAAATACCGTAGGCGTACTGGGAACAGCAATGCGCAATACCCATGCACGACTTTTAAAAAACGCAGGAGCAAGCACAGCAATTCTGATACTTGACAGCGACGAAGCAGGAATACGCGCCGCACAAAGGGCAATACCCGTACTTATAAAGGAAGGCTTGAAAGTAAAAATTTTTGAACTGGAAGACGCGAAAGACCCCGACGAATATTTGGCGAAGAATGACGCGAACAAGTTGAAAATATTGCTATCGTCTGCCCAAAGCCATATAGCATTTCAGGTGGGAATTGTGCGAAAGCAACATGATTTGGGTACTACGGAAGGGCGCGTAGGCTTTACGCAGGAGTCGGCAAAGATTCTCGCAAAAATACCCAGCGCGATAGAAATAGACGCTTACACAACGGAAATCGCCAAAGCTTCCGAAATATCACCAGCTGCAATTCAAAAAGAAATCGCGAAAATAAGCGGCGACAGTAATGAATTTTCTTATATTCCGCGTACTTTTATACCGCGGAAGCGCGGCGAAGATATTGGGCTTAAAAATGCAAAAAAGGAACTGCTTAATCTGCTGTTTACCCAACCGAAAGCCGTGAATGCATTAAAAAAAAGCGAGATTCTTTCTTCCGAAGAAATGGGTAGCGGAATATACGGAAAACTTTTAGAAATCGCCATGGAAAAGGCTGTAAACTCGCCGTCGGATGTATTCGACCTCTTTGAAACAGACGAAGAGCATCACAACATTGCAGAAATTTTTGCCACTATTAAAGAATACCCTTCCGACACCGCTATAACCAAGGCTTTGTGCGATATGGTTAAAAAAATCAAGCTTTCTTGGCTAAACATGCGCATAGAAATAGAAAAAGATGACCTAAATGCCGTAAATTCGCTTCTTTCGCGGATAAAAACTACAAATTTGTTGAATATATCATTGCACGATGGATAGACTAATATGGATACGAGAGGAATGGTTTTTTTGAAATCCTTCGACGACCCTTTGTTGATGAACCGTTTAGAGGAACTTGTTGTCATCGGCAAAAAGAACAAAAATGCACTTGACCATAAAGAAATTATGGAGTTTCTCGGCGATGTTGACCTTGACCCCGACCAAGTGGAAAAAGTCTATGAATGGCTGGAAGCTAAGGGTATTGAATGCTCGTCGGGCATGAGTTCCGATACCGAAATGGAAAAAGAAATCGACCTTGCTGCCGTAGAGGGCGCGATTAATATTGACGACCATGTTCGCATGTATTTGAAGGAAATCGGCAAAGTGCCGCTTCTTACGGGCGAAGAGGAAGTTGACCTTGCAAAGCGCATGGAAGCAGGTGACGAAGAAGCAAAACAGCTTCTTGCCGAAGCAAACTTGCGTCTAGTGGTTTCCATTGCGAAGCGTTATGTAGGGCGCGGAATGCTTTTTTTGGATTTAATCCAAGAAGGCAATCTTGGGCTTATTAAAGCTGTAGAAAAATTCGATTACACAAAGGGTTACAAATTCAGCACATATGCCACTTGGTGGATTAGGCAAGCAATTACAAGGGCTATCGCCGACCAAGCGCGCACCATTCGCATTCCCGTTCATATGGTAGAGACAATTAACAAGCTTATTCGCGTTTCGCGCCAGCTTTTGCAAGAGCTTGGGCGCGACCCCACTCCCGACGAGCTTGCTAAAGAAATGCAAATGCCTGTAGAAAAAGTACGCGAAATTCTAAAAATAGGGCAAGAACCCGTTTCTCTCGAAACCCCAATCGGCGAGGAAGAAGACAGCCATTTGGGCGACTTCATCCCCGACGACGATATCCCCGCGCCCGCTGAGGCGGCGGCGTTTACCCTTCTTAAAGAACAGCTCATCGATGTTCTTGATACCCTGACAGAGCGCGAGGAAAAAGTTTTGCGCTTACGCTTCGGGTTGGACGACGGACGCGCACGCACTTTAGAAGAAGTCGGCAAGGAGTTCAATGTAACCCGCGAAAGAATCAGACAAATTGAGGCAAAGGCTTTGCGCAAACTTCGCCATCCCAGCCGCAGTAAAAAATTAAAAGACTATCTTGATTAAATATTTGTCATAAGATAAACCCCCTGTCCATATAATTTTAGAAATACGAATGTAGGGGGTATTTTATGGCTACACCATTACGTATGCCCGGCGAGGAAAAAAAACGTTCTCCGTCGAGGCACAGTTTGACCATTGATAAACGCGAAAGCGTCAGCATTTCGGGGATTACCGATGTTATTTCTTTTGACGAAGAATCGGTGATTGGCGAAACAGAGCTTGGCGTTATTGTTATCCGTGGAATTAATTTGCATGTAAACCGCATTAATCTTGAAAGCGGCGAGCTTTCTGTTTCCGGCGAAATAGACGGCATTGCTTACGAAAACCCCGGCGGCCATGGCAAGGGTAAATCGTTTATGGGGCGGCTTTTTAAATGATTCATGATGGTTCCGCGATTTTAAGCATGAACTCGCAGGCGTGGCTTTTTCTTTCTACGGTGCTTGCGGGCGTGGTTATTGGGCTCTTTTATGATGTAATGCGAATCTTCCGACGAACCGTTCCGTTCTTGAAAAAATCTTTTGCGGTTCAGTTGGAAGATTTATTTTTTTGGATTGCCGTAACTTGCGGCATGTTCTACTTCATGCTTAATCGAAATTTTGGCGAAATTCGCTTGTTTTCCATGATTGGTGCCGCTATTGGGTTCGCGCTTTATTATGCTACGGTTTCACGCTTTGTTATTTTAATTTTTGTCGCTGTGATTGAATACTTGAAAAAAGTTTTTACTGTAGCTTTTCGTATTATTTTTACGCCTATTAGATTGATTTTCAACTTAATTTCGCCGCCGCTTACCAAACGCGTGCTGAAAGTTCGTTCGGGATTGTGCGGCTTTTTGCGTTATGGCAAAATAAGGCTGAAAAAAACCTCGCGAAATTGGTTTATTCTTCGCAAAAAGGTGTGATACTAATTGAAAACCAGAGCTATTAAACGCCGAAATCGTCCGATTATCCGTTTTCTGTATATCTCGTTCTGGACTGTGATGATTGTGATGTTTGCTTGGCTTTTTGTTAATCAAATGGAAAGCTATAACGACCTGCAAGCACAACTTACCCGCATTAACGCCAATATCGAAGCAGAACGCGCCGAAAATTACAGGCTTACCATGCAATTAACTTTTTTTGATAGCGATATGTATGTTGAACAGCTTGCGCGGGACAGGCTGGGGATGATTAGACCCGGCGAAATCGTTTTTAGAAATATTGCGGATTAAGGAGAAATTAAATGCTAAAAGATTATTTAAGTGCGAATAAGGCGAACTTCACAGACCATACAGAGCTGAGGGCGCAGGTTAATACGAATAACCGCGTTGTTATGCTTGCGGGCAATATGGTGGGCAATACACAAAGCGAAAAGAGCGGGGTATCGGCGCGGGTTTATCGTGGCGGGACGTATGGATTTGCCGGTGGCGCGGAATATACGCCGGAAAGTGTGAAAAGCGTGTTGAAGGCGGCTACGGAAAATGCCGTTTTCATGGATGCAAATATAAAAAAAGGTGAGCCGCCGCTTCCTAAAATTGAAAACGCGCCGGAAAAGATTGGGCTGAAGTCTCCGATTTTTGAAGATATTCCACAAAGTGTGCTTATTGATTATGCGCGTTCTTTGGACGAGTTTATTGCGAAAAAGTATAAAAATCTGGCAAGTCGGACAATTGTTGCCGACGCGCTTTATATTGAAAAATTGCTTGCGGTTTCGGATGGCGCGGATTCGCATTTTTTTCAGCCGCGCTCAATGGTTTATGCGTGGCTTACGGCGGAAACATCGGACGGCGTGCCTGTGGAGCTGTTTAAGGGATTTTCCCATGTGGGGCGTTTTGATGAATTTTTTAAAAACCCAAAAGATTTGGAACAGCAGTTAGACGAGCTTTATAAAAATTTGATGGACAAGCGCGATGGCGTTTATGCAAATGCGGGGCTTCGCACATGTGTGCTTCATCCCGATTTGGCGGGAATGCTTTCCCACGAAGCGGTGGGGCATACTGTAGAAGCGGATATGGTACTTGGCGGCTCGGTTGCGGGTCCTGCCTTGGGCAAGCAAGTTGCAAGCGAAATGATTTCCATGACGGACTTTGCGCATACGGCTTTTGGAAAGCCCTGCCCCCTTCCTATTTATGTAGACGACGAAGGAACGCCCGCCGAAGATGCTGTTCTCATAGAAAACGGAATTTTAAAAGGCTATATGCATAATCGCGAAAGTGCAAGGCATTTTGGCGTAAAGCCGCAGGGTAATGCACGTGCATTTGAATTCTCTGACGAGCCGCTTATTCGTATGCGAAACACGGTGATTCATCCGGGCAAGGATAAATTCGATGATTTAATCGCAAGCGTAGACGACGGATATTTCTTAGTAAAAACAGGCAATGGGCAAGCCGACAGCACAGGCGAGTTTATGTTCTCGGTAGATTTGGGATATGAAATTAAAAACGGCAAGCTTGGCAAGGCAATTCGCGAAACGACCATTAGCGGCGTTGCTTTTGAGATGCTGAAAACAGTTGATATGATTTCCGACGATATGGCATGGGAAATTTCCGGATTTTGCGGCAAAAAACAGGCTATGACAACAAGTATGGGTGGCCCTGCGCTTCGCTGTAAAATGAATATAGGAGGACGCTAAATATGAATCACATGAAAGATATTGCAAGCTACGCATTAGAGCAATTAAAAAAAGCCGGCGCGGATAAAGCCTCCGGTCGTGCGCATAAAAGCCGCACGGATGAATTTAATATTGAAGCAAATAAGTTTACGCTAATGCGTACAATTTTTAATGATTCGTTAAATTTGAAAGCACTTGTTGGCGGCAGAAAAGGCGTTACAATTACGAATAAATTAGACAAAGCAAGTATCGACGAAGCGGTAAAAAACTGCATCGCCCTTGCAAAGTCAGCCGAACCCGACGATGCCGAAGATATTGCAACGCTGGTAGAAAATAAGGATTTTGACACAGTGGGCGGCGAACCAGATATGACAGGGCTGTTCAATCGCTCGAAAGAATATCTCGAACAGGTACGCGACGCACTTCCAAAGGTCATGATAGAGAGCTTTTCGTCTGTGTATAATTGCGGCGAAACCGCTTTTGTAAATTCCAATGGTGTATGCTTTTCATCCAAAAACGACTACTACCATTTTAACAGCATGTTCGTGGGCAAGGATGGCGAAAAGTCATCTTCTTTCAACTATGGCGGCGCGCTTCTTGCCGATACCTCAGCACCATTTATTCAGGCGGGAATGCATCGCCGCCTACTCGAAGAAGCCGAAAAATCCATTAACGCCCGCATGGTTGATGAAAAATTTATCGGTAAAATAATTGTCACCCCTGCTTGCGGAGACATGATTTGGGAAACAATTTTAGACTGCTTCCTTGGCGACCGCTCTATGATAGAAGGCACTTCCCGCTGGAAAGATGCTTTAAACACAGTGGTTGCTGATAAAAAATTAACTTTCCGCGCATCACCCCATAATCCGAAAATGGTATCCGCTAACCAATTCACCCAAGACGGTTTTATCACTCGCGATGCCGATTTTATCAAAGACGGCGTGCTGAAAGCCTTCGACCTTTCCCTTTACGGCGCGAACAAAACAGGCAAACCCCGCGCCGATACTGCCTCACACAATATCGAAGTATATTCCGGCGACACGTCCTTAGACGATATGATTAAGGGCGTAGACCGCGGCATACTCTTAAACCGTTTCAGCGGCGGCTCGCCGGGTGCGTCCGGCGATATTTCCGGCGTTGCAAAAAATAGCTTCCTTATAGAAAACGGCGTTATCACCGATGCCCTTCAAGAAACCATGATTTCGTTTAACATTCTCGATGCACTAAAAAATATAACCGCAATCTCCAAAGAACGCATTCATAACGGCTTGTCACTTCTTCCGTGGTGCTGCTTCGATGGGATTACGGTTTCGGGTAAGTAGGTTGCGTTGAAAATTTGTAAGTATACTTGGTTGGAGCTTCGCAAAGGCAATTCGTACAAGGTACAACTACTTGACGAATTGCCTTGTCGCCACATCGTTCCCGCAAAGTGCTTAGATTTTCCACTCAATCTGCACACTTTCACTTGTAGCATTTACCCGATGAATAAGTCCATCTGCCACAAGTCTCCTATCTT
>JGI24703J35330_11748775_pt1 | contig 33848 bp, 42 predicted proteins | sample TergutNt197P1_FD_35330 | JGI IMG/M metagenome (IMG submission 35330)
CATCTCCCGAGAAAAGCCTTACCGTTCACCTAAAGAAGCATTCCGGGCGTAACGGCCAAGGTAAAATCACAGTTCGCCACAGGGGTGGCGGGGCAAAAATAAAGTACCGCATAATTGATTTCAAGCGCGAAAAAGACGGTATACCGGCAAAAGTAAATGCCATAGAATATGACCCAAACCGCACAGCAAATATTGCACTTCTCTTTTATGCCGATGGTGAAAAACGCTACATCTTGGCACCCATTGGTGTAAAAGTGGGCGACAGTCTCATGAGCGGAGTAGAGGCAGAAATTCGTCCGGGCAACGCACTTCCTATGAAGGCAATTCCGGTGGGTACAGAAATCCACAACATTGAGATGAAGCTCGGCAAAGGCGCGCAAATGGTGCGTAGTGCAGGTAACGTAGCCCAGCTCATGGCTAAGGACGAAAAATATGCAACGGTGCGTTTGCCGTCAGGCGAAATGCGACTCGTTCCTGTAAACTGTCGTGCTACCATAGGCCAAGTTGGCAATCCCGACAATGAACTTATAAATGTCGGTAAGGCAGGAAAAAAACGTCACATGGGTATACGCCCGACCGTTCGCGGCTCGGTAATGAATCCGAATGACCACCCCCACGGCGGTGGTGAAGGACGCTCACCGATTGGGCGTTCTGCGCCCAGCACACCATGGGGCAAGCCCGCACTCGGTTACAAGACTCGTAAGAAAAACAAACAAAGCAACAAATATATTGTACGCAAACGCGGCAGTAAATAGAGGAGGCTCTTATATATGGGTAGGTCACTAAAAAAAGGGCCGTTCTGCGACGCGCACCTGATGAAAAAGATTGACGCGCAGGCCGACAGCAATAACAAATCTGTAATAAAGACATGGTCGCGCCGTTCTACGATATTCCCCGAGATGATTGGTTTTACAATAGCTGTACACGATGGGCGCAAGCATATTCCTGTATATGTTACAGAGGATATGGTAGGGCATAAACTGGGCGAGTTTGCCGGCACCCGCACATACCGCGGTCACGGCAAAGATGCCGAAAAAAGAAGCAAAGTGAAATAAGGAGGTCGAATTCTATGGCAGGAAGCAGAAGCCAGTATAAGCAACAGCGTAATGCAGAAAACAGAGAAAAGCGGCCTCATGCGATTCATAAATATGCTCGCATATCAGACCGTAAAGCTAGGATTGTTCTGGAACAAATCAAAGGCAAGGGAGTTATCCAAGCCGCAGCAATCTTACAATACAACCCACGTTACGGAGCGTATCTCGTAGGCAAAGTTTTAAAATCTGCCGTTGCAAACGCAGAAGAAAATCACCAAATGGATGCGGTTGATTTGTTTGTTGAAGAGGTGCTTGCGGACCAAGGGCCAACGATGAAACGGATTCAGCCACGCGGAAAAGGTCGCGCATACAGAATAAACAAGCGCACAAGTCATATCACGATTGTGTTAAACGAAAGGTGAGCTTATGGGACAAAAAGTAAACCCCCACGGTCTGAGACTGGGCATTAACAAAGAATGGGATTCTGTGTGGTATGCGGAAAAAGATTTTGCTAAATATCTGTTAGAAGACCACAACATTCGCCAATTCATAAAAAAATATTACAAGGACAGAAAGCCTGTCCCTGTTGACCCGAAAATCGCACGTATTGAAATCAAGCGCACGACGAGTCGTGTAAAGGTTACACTACACACGGCAAGCCCCGGTATCATAATAGGGCGCAACGGTGAGGCGATTAAACTGCTCACGGAGGCGGTGCAGAAGCTGGTAGACCGTAATCCCAATGAGTATAAAGCCGATGTAGAAATTCAAGAAATTAAACGCCCCGAGCTAAATTCTCAGCTTGTAGCAGAGGTAATAGCAAGGGATTTAGAAAACCGTGTAACCTTCCGTCGTGCAATGAAACAAGCCATGACACGCGCTATGAAAAACGGTGCACGTGGAATAAAGACGGCGGTATCGGGTCGTCTCGGAGGCGCGGATATTGCTCGCACAGAGCATTATCATGAAGGTACAATTCCCCTGCAAACATTGCGTGCGGATATAGATTACGGCTTTGCCGAGGCAGACACCACATACGGTAAATTAGGTGTGAAGGTGTGGCTGTACAAAGGTGAAGTTCTCCCGGGGCAAGCCCGCCAAGAGCGCGGCGACCGCCCACCACGCGGAGAAAGACGGGAAGGAGCAGGCGACTATGCTAATGCCAAAAAGGGTAAAAAGACGCAAGCAGTTCCGCGGACGAATGACCGGAAAAGCCCTGCGAGGTAATAAAATAACTTACGGAGCTTTTGGGCTTGTAGCAATGGAGCCCACATGGATAACCGCAAACCAAATCGAGGCCGCACGTATCGTGCTTAACCGTACAATGAAACGTGGCGGAAAAGTTTGGATAAAAATTTTTCCGGACAAACCTGTTACGGAAAAACCTGCCGAAACTCGTATGGGTAGCGGAAAGGGTTCGCCTGAATATTGGGTGGCAGTAGTAAAACCCGGTCGTGTAATGTTCGAAATCGCAGGTGCAGATGAAGAGGTATCTCGTCGTGCATTAAAGCTGGCAAGCTACAAACTACCCATCCGTTGCAAAATTGTTTCAAAAGAAGAACTCGAAGCGATTTTAGCAGAAGCAAACTAAAGGAGGCCAAGGTAACATGAAATCAAAAAAATACCTGGAGTCCCTTGCAGATAAATCTGTGGAAGAGTTGAAAGTTGAGCTGGTAACAACAAAAAAAGAACTGTTCAACCTACGCTTCCAAAACGCCACCAACCAACTGGACAACACGGCGCGTATAGGCGAGGTTCGTAAGAACATCGCGAGGATTCAAACAGTAATGACACAGCGCGCCAAGGGCTTGGCCTAGAAGGAATCGGAGGTAAACGATAAATGGAGACTCAACAACGTAATCTGCGCAAAACTCGCGTAGGAAAAGTAATAAGTGACAAAATGGATAAAACGATTGTGGTAGCGGTAGAAAACCGTGTACGTCACCCCATAATCGGTAAAATTGTAAAACGCACGTATAAATTAAAGGCCCACGATGAGACAAACACATGCGGAATTGGAGACAGAGTGCGTGTAATGGAAACTCGCCCTCTCTCCAAAGAAAAACGCTGGCGTTTGGTAACAATCCTCGAAAAGGCGAAATAGGAGGCGGATGACAAATGATTCAACAAGAAACAAGACTTGCCTCTGCGGATAATTCCGGTGCAAAAGAGTTGCTCTGCATACGTGTACTTGGCGGCACAAAGCGTCGATACGCAAATGTGGGAGATATAATTGTAGCCTCGGTAAAAGACGCTACGCCCGGTGGCGTAGTAAAAAAGGGTGAGGTTGTAAAGGCTGTCGTTGTACGTACTGTAAAAGGTCTCTCTCGCCCGGATGGCTCATCCATCAGGTTTGACGAAAACGCGGCGGTGATTATCCGCGACGACAAAACCCCAAGAGGTACACGTATTTTCGGTCCGGTTGCAAGGGAATTGCGCGAAAAGCAGTTTACTCGCATAGTATCCCTCGCCCCCGAAGTATTATAGAAACCGGTGATTCTTATGAATAAAGTAAAATTAAAACGTGGTGACATGATACAGGTGATAGCCGGCAAAGAAGTAGGGCGCACAGGTCGTATCCTGCTCATAGACCGCGAAAAAGGCAGAGTGTTAGTGGAAGGGTTAAATATGCAAACAAAGCATCAAAAGCCCAACCGCGCTAACCAAACAGGCGGTATCACCCGTCGCGAAGCCCCTTTGCATATATCAAACGTTATGTATCTTCATAAAGATAAGCCAACTCGCCTCGGATATAAGTTAGAAGAATCCGGCGGAAAAATGGTTAAAAAACGTATTGCAAAGTCTACGGGCGAAGTAATAGATTAATGGAGGCTTGCAATGAGCAGACTCAATGAAATTTACAAAAAAGACGTAGTGCCGGGTATGATGAAAAAATTCGGCTACAAAAATACGATGGCTGTTCCTAAAATCGAAAAGGTAGTAGTCAATATAGGTTTAGGTGAAGCCAAGGAGAACGCAAAAGTAATCGAACATGCTACAGGAGACCTCGCGATTATCACAGGTCAGAAAGCTGTTGTTACTAAAGCGAAAAAATCAATTTCTGCATTTAAGTTGCGTGCAGGAATGCCCGTAGGTTGTAAAGTAACCCTCCGCGGAGCAAAAATGTATAGCTTTGTAGATAGGCTCATAAATGTAGCGATTCCGCGTGTGCGTGACTTTCGTGGTGTGAGTGCGGATGCTTTCGACGGCCGCGGCAACTACACCTTGGGTATAAAAGAGCAGCTGATTTTCCCCGAAATATCCTTTGATAAAATTGATAAGCTTCGTGGGATGGAAGTTGTTTTTGTAACAACAGCACACACAGACGAAGAAGCTCGTGAGCTTCTCTCTCTCTTCGGAATGCCCTTTATCAGACCCAACTAAGTTTAGAGGAGAATTATAAATGGCGAGAAAAGCTCTGGTTTTAAAAGCCGCAAAAAAACCTAAATTTGCCGTAAGGGCATATAGCCGTTGTAATATTTGCGGGAGACCTCACGCAACACTGCGCAAATACGGTATTTGCCGTATCTGCTTCCGCGAACTCGCATACCGTGGACAAATCCCCGGTGTACGTAAGGCAAGTTGGTAATATAATTAAGGAAAGCAAGGAGGATTGCCAATGTTATCCGACCCCATCGGCGATATGCTTACAAGAATCCGTAACGCAAACATGGCAAGGCACACGACCGTAGACATGCCTTCATCCAAAATGAAAGAAGCAATAGCTAATATTTTGGTAAAAGAGGGCTTTGTTAAAGGTTATGAGATTGTACCTACAGGCGTTAAAAAGACCATGCGTATTACGCTTAAATACGGCAAAAACAAAAGCGAAAAAGTTATTGCCGGTTTAAAACGTATTTCAAAGCCTGGGTTAAGAGTATATGTCGGTTGCGAAGAGCTTCCGAAGGTGCTTAATGGCCTAGGGCTGGCGATAGTCTCAACAAACAAAGGCGTAATGACAGACAAAGATGCCCGCGCACAAGGCGTAGGCGGCGAGGTTTTGGCATTCGTTTGGTAGTACAAAACCTAACATTAATTAAGGAGGTGCAGAATTATGTCGAGAATAGGCAAATTGCCGATAGCGATTCCTGCTGGTGTAGAAATTAAAATTACCGCAGGCAATGAGCTTGTGGTAAAGGGTCCAAAAGGCACACTAACCCGCAAGCTTTCTCCCGATATGACTATCGCACAAGAGAATGGGCAGATAACTGTTGCTCGCCCAAATGATTTAAAAAGATTCAAGGCTCTCCACGGTCTTACGCGTACACTTATAAATAATATGGTGGTCGGCGTTACAGAGGGCTACGTAAAACGTCTCGAAATCAACGGCACAGGTTATCGTGCCGCCAAAGCAGGTAAAAAGCTAACACTCAGCTTGGGATATTCTCATCCCGTAGAGATGGAAGACCCTGAAGGTATAACAAGTGAAGTAGACGGAAACACGAAGATAATTATTTCCGGCATAGACAAAGAAAAAGTAGGACAGTACGCTGCAAATATACGCGAAAAACGTCCGCCTGAGCCATATAAGGGTAAGGGCATTAAATATGAAAATGAGCATATCAGACGTAAAGCCGGCAAAGCCGGTAAGAAATAGGCAGGTGACAATATGATAAACAAGCCATGTCGCGCAGCTGCGCGTAAAAAACGGCATTATAGGCTTCGCCGTAACCTCTCGGGTACAGGAGCTAGGCCTCGCCTGACAGTTTTTAAGTCTAACAAATATATATATGCACAGATTATTGACGATATAAAAGGGCATACCATAGCGAGTGCGTCTACCATGGACGCGGCTTTGGTGAAAGCTGATAAGCTAAAATCCACGTCAAACCTCGACGCTGCAAAAGCTGTGGGTACAAGCGTAGCAAAAAAAGCTAAAGAGCTTGGTGTAGAAGAAGTGGTGTTCGACAGAAGTGGATACATCTACCACGGCAAAATTGCTGCATTGGCAGATGCCGCAAGAGAAGCTGGTTTGAAATTCTAAGTTGAAGGAGATTTAAAAAATGGCTATAAAAAAAATAGACGCAAACTCCCTTGACTTAAAAGACAAGGTAGTATCTATCAATCGTGTAACAAAGGTAGTTAAAGGTGGTCGTACATTTCGTTTTGCAGCTCTTGTAGTGGTTGGTGACGAGGCCGGTCATGTAGGTGTGGGTCTCGGAAAGGCTAATGAGATTCCCGAAGCTATACGTAAGGGCAAAGAGGATGCCAAGAAGAATATATTCTTCTTGGAAAAAAATGAAAACGACTCGCTTTATCATGAAATAATAGGTAATTTTGGTGCATCAAAGGTGCTTATGCGTCCTGCACCGGAAGGTACAGGTGTAATCGCAGGTGGTGCAGTACGTGCAGTGCTTGAGCTTGCTGGTGTGCGCAACGTAGTTACAAAGTCTATAGGCTCAAACAATAAGCATAATGTTGTAAAAGCTACTTTGACAGGACTAAAATCTATAAAAACACCTTCTGTTGTGGCACGCCTTCGCGGCAAACCAATTGAAGAAATTTACGAAGCGAGGAATCCCTAATGTTGAAAATCACCTTAGTGCGTTCGCCCATTGGCGCGAAACCTAAGCATAGGGCCACAATACAGGCTCTTGGGCTAAGGAAGATTCAAGCCACGGTGCAACAAAAAGACAATCCTGCAATCAGGGGTATGATTCATCACGTAAAACATTTAATCAAAGTCGAAGAAGTATAAAGGAGGGTTTGCCATGAAATTGGGTGAACTAAAGCCCGCCAAAGGCTCTACACAAAAAGCTTGGCGGCGTGGACGTGGTCACGGCTCGGGTAATGGTAAAACTTCCGGGCGTGGTCATAAAGGACAGAGGTCTCGTTCCGGCAGTGGCGGAAAAGTAGGCTTCGAAGGTGGGCAAATGCCTTTGTATCGCCGTTTGCCGAAGCGCGGCCATTCATGCAGAAATACTAAAGAAATTGTTGCAATAAATGTACAGCTTCTTAATGTATTTGATGATGGTGCAGTTGTAGATATAGCGGCCTTAAAACAAAAAGGTCTTGTTTCTAATCCACGCGATGGTGTGAAAATTCTTGGTAACGGAGAAATAAAAAAGAAGCTTACCGTAAAGGTAAACTACTTTAGCCAGTCTGCGATTGAAAAAATCAAATCGGCAGGTGGAAAAACAGAAGTAATCGCAAAATCAAAAGCTAAAAAAGCTGTAGCAGAGGTTGTGCCAAAAGCTAAAGCTGAAACAAAGTCTACCCCGAAACCAAAGGCCGCTCCAAAAGCTAAAGCAGCACCTAAGGCAAAAGCAGAGGTGAAATAATGTTTAAAATATTCGCCAATGCTTGGCGTGTAGATGATATTAGAAAAAAGTTGTTATTCATATTTTTGTTGCTGTTTATTTATCGTATAGGTGCGATTCTTATTCCATTGCCGGGTATTGACTTGCAGGTATTGGAGTTTGAACGGTATGCGCGCGCTGCGGCCGGCGATACAGCCATGACTCTTTTATCGTTGCTTATGGGCGGTGAACTTGGTACGGTTTTTGCCATGGGTATCGCGCCTTATATTACAGCTTCGATTATCATGCAGTTGCTGACATACGCAATTCCTGCACTTAGTCAGATGCAAAAAGAGGACGAGGACGGACGTAAAAAAATCCAACAAATTACTCGTTATCTAGCTGTAGGTCTTGCGGCGATACAGGCTGCGGGCATGGTGTTTTCGTATACAAGGCATGGAATAATGTGGGATGGAGTTGGGGTCAATCTTTTCCAAGTCCAAAATCAAAACATGTTTGTATACATCGTTGCTACTGTTTCAATGATGACAGGTACGATATTTATCATGTGGCTGGCCGAGCTCTTGACTGAAAAAGGTATAGGAAATGGTGCATCATTCCTCATTTTTGCAAACATCTTGGCAGGATTGCCGGGTGGCGTAATGGCATTTTGGAATATGATAACATCAAGCCCTGATATTTTGACAATTGTTACTGTTGTAGTTTTGTTGATTACATTTGCTCTTATAATTGCGTTTGTTGTGCTGGTGCATGAAGGTGAACGCAGGATTCCCGTGCAGTATTCTCGCAAAGCGGCCGCAGGCGGACGTGGTATGTTTGGTGGAAATCATAACTCATATATACCGCTAAAGGTTAATATTGCGGGCGTGCTTTCTATCATTTTTGCTATGTCGCTCATCGGGTTGCCCGTACAGGTACGCCAATTCTTCCCGAATGCTGTATTTATAAGCAATGTTGCGGAGTTTGTTGATTTTGGTCGTATCGGTGGATTGCACTGGATAGGTGCAGTCATATATGTGGTACTCATCTTCGCATTTACACATTTCTACACATCATTTGCCGTTAACCCCATTGAGATGGCAGAAAACATGAAGAAAAACGGCGGATTTATCCCCGGCATCCGACCCGGGCGGCCTACGAGTGAGTTTATACAAACAACCGTTAATCGTCTATCTTGGATAGGTGCGTGTTTCTACAGTTTGATTGCGCTCACACCTATCTTGATGGGAAGGCTTGTGCCGGAAATGGCTGCTGTAGCCTTCGGTGGTACATCTTTGCTAATCGTAACAGGCGTTGCTTTGGAGTTTGTAAAGCAATTGGAATCACAGCTTTTGATGCGCCATTACAAAGGGTTTTTAGAGTAAAATGGCTATTTTTATCAAAAACGATGAGCAAATTTCATACATGCGTACCGCAAGTAAGGTATGTGCCGGGGCGCATGAGTTGCTAAGAAAGCACATCAAGCCCGGTATTACTACAAGCGAACTCAGCTCAATAGCCGAAGATTATATACGTAGTAATGACTGCAAGCCATCGTTTTTAGGCTATAGAGGTTTTCCGGCTGCTGTGTGTACCAGCGTTAACGATGAGGTAATACATGGTGTACCCGGTTTAAGGAAGCTTTTAAGCGGCGATATTGTTAGTATTGATATTGGTGTGTGCTACAAGCGTTTTCATGGTGATGCTGCCCGAACGGTATCTGTTGGTCATATAAATGAAAATCATAAAATGTTAATCGAAGTAACCGAAAAAGCATTTTTCGAAAGTGTGAAATATTGTACGGAAGAAAACAGACTGCATGACATTTCTAATGCAATAGACGACTATGTAAAGCCCTTTGGGTTTGGAATAGTAAGTGAGTGGTGCGGACATGGGATAGGCAGGCAAGTGCATGAGGACCCCCAAATCCCACACACAAGGCAAGAAAAACGCGGCCCGCGTCTCAGACGCGGAATGACACTGGCAATAGAGCCGATGATAAATGTTGGCTCAGAAGAAATACAAATGCTGGACGATACTTGGACAGTAGTTACCCGGGACGGAGAGTATTCTGCCCACTACGAAAATACTGTGCTAATCACAGACGGTGAGCCGGAGATACTAACTATATGACGGTCGGAACAATCGTTTTTTCTAAAAGAGGACGAGATAAAGGCCGTGCAATGGTGGTATTGAAATGTGAGTGCGAGTATTTGATACTGGCAGACGGAAAACTGCGCACCCTTGAAAAACCAAAGAGAAAAAAAAGTAAACATGTACAAATCACAAACACTCAAGTGGAGATGCAGCCCTCTTGTGGGAGAGCATTGCAAGACGCAGATATTCGGAAATATTTAAAAAAATATAATGAGGTCCCGGAGGGAGGCAAATAGCATTGTCTAAAGACGATGTAATAGAGGTAGAAGGTAAAGTTTTAGAAAAACTGCCTAATGCGACGTTCCAGGTACAACTGGAAAACGGACATGTAATTCTTGCGCACATTTCCGGCAAATTACGGATGAATTTCATCCGCATAATTCCCGGGGATAAAGTGTTGATAGAAATGTCACCATATGATTTGACAAAGGGTCGAATCGTATGGAGAGATAAGTGAGGCGAGTTGTTTCGCCGTAGGAGGGTAATATGAAAGTCAGACCATCGGTAAAGCCAATTTGTGAAAAATGTAAAATAATAAGACGTAAACGTGCTTTGCGAGTGATTTGTGAAAATCCTAAGCACAAACAAAGACAAGGGTAGGTGTAAAATATGGCACGTATTTCCGGCGTTGACTTGCCAAGGGAAAAAAGAGTTGAGATTGGGCTTACCTATATACACGGTATTGGTCGGTCTAGCTCTAAGCGTATTCTAAAAGAGGCGGGAATTAACCTTGATACTCGTGTGCGCGACCTTACAGATGACGAAGTAATTAAAATCCGTAGCGCGATAGAAGCCTCTCAAATGGTGGAAGGTGACTTGCGCCGTGAGGTAGCTCTTAACATTAAACGTTTGGTAGAAATCGGATGTTATCGTGGGATTCGCCATCGTAAAAGTTTGCCCGTGCGCGGTCAACGCACACGTACAAACGCACGTACACGCAAGGGTAAGGCACGTACAGTTGCTAATAAGAAGAAATAATCTCGGAGGGTAAACATGCCTAAAAAAGTAGCGGTAAAGAGAGCGGCGACACGCCGCAAACGCGATAGAAAATTTGTGGACAGGGGACAGGTGCATATCCAGTCGTCTTTCAACAATACAATTGTTACAATAACGGACGCATCGGGTAATGCTCTTAGCTGGGCATCTGCCGGACAACTTGGTTTCCGCGGAAGCCGCAAATCTACGCCTTATGCCGCGCAGATGGCGGCAGATACCGCGGCAGGTGCGGCTAAGGAATATGGTCTTAAAATCGTAGAAGTTTTTGTAAATGGGCCGGGCAGCGGACGCGAAGCCGCTATCCGCGCATTGCAAGCCGCAGGCTTGGAAGTTACTATGATAAAAGACGTGACCCCTGTGCCACATAATGGTTGCCGCCCACCAAAACGCAGAAGAGTCTAATAAACTTTGTATGATAAATCGCCGAAGGCGTGTCAAAAATAGGAGAGAAAAATATGGCTAGATATACAGGCCCTGTATGCAGGCTTTGCCGCAGGGAAGGCGAAAAATTATTTTTAAAGGGCGAAAAATGCTCTAAGCAGAATTGTGCTATAAACAAGCGTCCGACCGCTCCGGGACAACACGGTACGAGCCGTAAAAAACTCTCTGAGTATGGACAACAGACAAGAGAGAAGCAAAAGACAAAACGTATCTATGGAGTACTGGAAAAGCAATTCCGTAAATATTTTGAGATTGCTCGTCGTACACCTGGTGTAACAGGTGAAAACTTGCTCCGTTTGCTTGAGCTTCGTTTAGATAACGCTGTTTACAGGTTAGGCTATGGGCGTTCTCGTACAGAGGCTCGACAAATTGTGCGCCACAATCTGATTACAATCAATGGTAAAAAAGTAAATATCCCTTCATATCAAGTGAAGGTCGGAGATGTAATACAGGTGCGTGATAAATCTAAAACACTGCAACGTTTTAAAGATATTGCAGAGGTAACGGGTACACGCTCTGTTCCCGAGTGGCTTACATCTGACCCGGAAAACTTCCGTGGTACTGTTGCTTCTAAGCCGCTTCGTGAGCATATCACCTACGACCTGCACGAAACACTCATAGTTGAGTTATACTCTAAGTAATAAATAACGCCGCATAAAAGGCGTGCGGATAAAGCATCGCGTTATAAGGTGCGCGATTCTAAAGGGAGGCCAGTATGCTGGAAATCGAAAAGCCTCGTATAGAAGTTGTGGAGACAAAGGGTGACGACTACGGCAAATTTATCGTAGACCAGCTCGAACGCGGTTTTGGTACGACAATAGGTAATGCCTTACGTAGGGTGTTACTCTCAAGTCTACCGGGTGCAGCGGTAAGTAATATCCGTATAGACGGTGTGTTGCACGAGTTTAGTCATTTGCCGGGTGTAAAAGAAGATGTCACAGAAATAATATTGAATCTAAAAAACTTGGCTCTGCGCGATGTGAGTGAAAACCAAGAACCGAAAATTGCTGTAATAGAGGCAAGCGGTGAAGGCATAATCTATGCAAAGGACATAAAACTCGACGCAGACATAGAGGTGCTTAATCCTGAACTGGTGATAGCAACCCTCGGTACTTCTGACGCAAAACTTTTTATTGAAATGACAATACGTAAGGGTCATGGCTACGTGGGTGCAGACAAAAACAAGGGACATGACCAGCCCATTGGTTTAATCCCTGTGGATTCTATTTTTACACCAGTGCGTAAGGTTAATTTTTCTGTGGAGCCTACTCGTGTAGGTAGCGTAACAGACTATGATAAGTTAACGTTAGAAGTGTGGACAAACGGAACAATTGACCCTAAAGATGCTGTTTGTCTGGGTGCAAGAATCCTTACAGAACATTTTAACTTGTTTGTAGATTTATCAGACTCTGCAAAATCTGCCGAAATCATGGTGGAGCGCGAAGAAGGTTTGAAGGAGAGAATGCTCGAAATGAGCATTGAGGAGCTAGACCTCTCTGTGCGTAGTTATAACTGCCTGAAACGTGCAGGTATAAACAATGTACAAGACCTTGCAGGAAAAACGGAAGAAGATATGATGAAGGTGCGCAATCTAGGGCGTAAGTCGCTCGAAGAAGTGCTTAAAAAGATGACAGACTTGGGGCTTACCCTGCAACCTGTCGATGAATAGAAAGGGCGAGTTACCATGCCAGGCTATAGAAAACTAGGCCGCACATCCAGCCAAAGAAAAGCAATGCTTCGTGGTCTTGCTACGCAGCTGATTTATCATGGAAAAATCACAACAACAGAAACACGCGCTAAAGAAGTACGTAAAATAGCAGAAAAATTAATCACACTTGCCGTAAAAGAAAAAGATAATTTTACAACAGAAAATATCACTGTAAAAGTCCCTCAAAAGGACAAAGACGGTAAGCGTGTGAAAACTGTGGAAAATGGGCGCAAAGTGACAGAATACAATGACGTAGAAAAGACAATACAAAAAGACAGCCCAACACGTTTGGCTGCACGTCGTAAAATCCTAAGCGTACTATACAATGTAACCCAAGTACCTGAAAATGGACGGCGCAAGCGTAGCGAATCTAAAAAAGTATGTTTGGCTAATGTTTTGTTTGAAAAACACGCGCCAAAATACAGCGGTCGCAATGGCGGTTATACCAGAATGATAAAAATCGGTCCGAGACGCGGAGACGCGGCACCTATGGTGTTGTTGGAACTGGTTTAAAAGATAAGCACCCCTTTCCGATATTTGGGAAGGGGTTCCCTCAATATTTATAAAAATATTCGGATTGTGGAGGGGTAGCATGAACCAAAAAAAGGGAACAATTCTTGTAGTGGATGACAGCCGTGTGAGCCAAACACATCTTGTTCAAATTTTGCAAGATGAGTACGTAATACATGCTGCTTCTGGCGGTGTGGAGGCTATACAGGTTGCTAAGGCGGCCAAGCCTGATATTATTTTATTGGACATAGTAATGCCGCAGATGGATGGATACGAAGTGCTTACCGCTCTACGCGAAGCAGGGGAAACAAGGGACATCCCTGTTATTTTCATTACAAGCCTTGACCAAGAAAGTGACGAAGAAAAAGGATTAAGGTTGGGTGCTGTAGATTATATCTCAAAACCATATAATCCGATTATTGTAAAATTGCGGATTAGCTTGCAACTAAAGATTTCGGAGCAAATGCGCCAAATCAATGAATTGAGCATGATGGATGCGGTTTCTAAACTTCCTAACAGGCGTTATTTTGACAAGCGTTTGCGTGAAGAATGGCAACGCGCTTTGAGCGAAAACCGTCAACTCGGTATTTTGATGATAGATGTAGATAAATTAAGGACCTATAATGCCATATATGGATATAGCCATGGAGATGAATGTCTCTTAGCTGTTGCGGGGATTATTTCAGAGAATGCTCTGCTTAGTCCGGGTGATGTGGCGGCCAGATGGGCGTATGGTGGCTTTGCCGTGCTTATTTTGAATGCAACGGGAGGAGAATGCAGTACCATCGGCGAAAATATACGCAAAGCGGTGGAATCGCTTTCTATTCCAAATCCGGACGGAGATGGCACTAATGTAACGATTAGTATAGGTGCTAATGCGATTTTGCCTTCTTCCGAGACAAGTATTGAACAATTTATTTCTAATGCCGATTCCGCGCTGTATTTGGCTAAGGAACTGGGTAGAAATCAAGTGGTGGTAAACTCTTGAATTATTTAGATATTGGCGTTCTTGTTTTAGTGATTTTATGCGCTCTTGCAGGGTATCGTCGGGGACTAATCCGTACTGTCTACGGATTAGTCTCCTTTTTTTTAGCAATTTTTTTGGCTAATCTGCTCTTTCCTTATGCCGCCGCGTTTTTGCGCGAGACATTTGTTTTTGATGCATTGCAGGATAGCATAAAGACAGGACTTAATCTTGAAGGTTTTGTGACACAGTATACTGCCGGGCGGCAGGCGGATATTATTGAGTCATTGCCTATACCTGCGGCATTTCGGGGACTTTTGCACGCACAGTTTGAGGCGGATATGCATGGGATTTTGCGATTTGATACTATTGAGGATTATGTGTCGGCGTTTTTTGCTAATATTGCAGTGAATGGGATTGCTCTGGTGCTGGTTTTTATGGTTGCGATGGTGCTTTTATCGGTGATTGGTGGGGTGCTGGACATAGTGGGCAGATTGCCTGTAATCAATACCTTTAATCGCTTGGGTGGACTCGCTTTTGGTGTATTGTTGGGTGTTGGAATTTCTTGGTTGGTGATGGTTGTGCTTTCTATGTTTTTAGCTACAAGCACTAATGCGGATGTCTATGACCTCATTATGGACTCTGTTTTTGGAAGTAGGGTTTTTGAAAGAGTAATCGAACCCCTGACAGAAGTTTATAATGTTTAAAATTGCTCTTTGTTTTGGGGTCTTTAACATAGCGTTGGTAGTTTTGGTTTGGGTTTTTTGGGGCGGATTAGCTTATTTGGGACAAGGGCAGGCTCTGGTTAGGCGATATGAGAGCCGCTATGCCGCCGTGACGAGGATGGCAGACGAGTTCGAAAATAATTTGCATGAGCTTGGGATTATTAACGAGCGAATGCTGCACGGCTCTGAAGTTTTTTATGTGCTTTCGGTACTCAATGCAATGGCCGAGACTTATGGTAAGGTAGTAGATTTTTTGATTGCCGAAACGGCTTTGACTGATAGGATTTTAGAAACGAATGCAAGGATGGCGATTGTCGGGGATTTTTATGACATTATAGATTTTTTGAAAAAGTTTAGTGAGGGGCGCGAGGAGTATGTACACATGCGCTCTTTTTATATTTCTGATATAATGCACGAGAGTGAGTCGGCTCGCTCTGTAAGGCTTTATTTTTCTTTGTTTTCGATTGTGAGTGATTGATTTGTGGTTTTGGAAAGCAGGCGCGAGGTATAGAAAACCTTTGCTTGTGGCGGCTGATTTTTTACAGTTTAGCATTAGTTATTTTGCGTCGTGGTTTATCCTCATGCGTAGGATTTCTTTGGCTGACCGTTTGCATGTAGTTTTGTTTGGGTATCTGTTTTTTATTTTGATTTTTCTTGCTGTTTATTGGGTTTTTGGGATGTATGAAAGCCTTTGGCGGTATGCGGAGGCTTATGAATTTTTGAAATGCATGATTGCAATCGCTGTTGCTGTTGCTGTTTTTGTTACCGTTACTTGGCTTGTTTTCCAACCTCCAAGGGTGGAATATCGTCTGCCGATAACGGTTTATTTTATTTCTGCGGCGATGGCGGGAGCCAGTACGTTGTTTTTGCGGACGGCATATCGTGCATATCGTGCGAGTAGTGCGCGGCGGCATGGCGGTATGTACAAAAAGGCCATAGTCGTAGGTACCAGCGAGACAGCAATCGCACTCATCCAAGGACTGGAACGCAATCCGAGCCAACGTTATGAGGTGGTATGCGCCGTAGATGATGACCCTGCAAAGGTTGGTTTGAGAATCCAAAGTGTAAAAATATCAGGGACTGTGCAGGATATTCCGCGACTGGTAAAACGACATGGTGTGCATGTTATTTTATTGGCTCTGCCACATGCAAGCGGCAAGGAAAAGCGGCGAATTTCCAGCATCTGCGCAAAGACAAACTGTGAGCTGAAAAAGGTGCCTGATATTTTTGACTTCGAAAGTGATGTGCCTAATGTGGTGCCTAAGACGGAAGATGTAAGCGTCGAGGATTTGTTGGGACGCGATGTGGTGGATGTAAAGCGTTTTAAAAACAAGTATCTGGCAGGGCAGACAGTGCTTGTGACAGGCGCGGGGGGTACCATCGGTTCAGAACTATGTCGTCAAGCGGCGGCACATGGTGCGGATTTGGTTGTTTTGGTGGATGTCTGGGAAAATGGGATGTATGCGCTGGAGCAGGAGCTTATATGTAATTTTGAATCTGTAAAAGTGGTCGCAGAGGTAGCAAATGTGCGCGAAAAAGAGCGGCTGGACAGACTTTTTTCGCAATACAAACCAAGCCTCGTATATCATGCCGCTGCGCATAAACATGTCACCCTGATGGAGACTGCACCTGAAGAAGCTGTAAAAAACAATATATTCGGGACATTAAATGTCGCACGCTGTGCCGAGCGGCATGGTGTCAAGCGTTTTGTGCTTGTCTCTACCGACAAGGCCGTAAACCCCACAAATGTCTACGGTGCCACAAAACGTGTCTGCGAAATGATTGTACAAAGTCTGGGATTTGCATCTGTAAGATTTGGAAATGTGCTTGGTTCCAATGGGTCGGTGATTCCGCTGTTTAAGGCACAAATAGCGGCGGGCGGGCCTGTGCGTGTCACGCATAAGGATATTATCCGCTACTATATGACTGTGACGGAGGCGGTTTCTCTTGTGATGAGTGCGGGAGAAATGGCAAAGGGTGGCGAAATTTTTGTACTGGATATGGGCGACCCTGTTAAGACGCTGGATTTAGCGGAGATGCTGATTAGGCTGTCGGGATATGAGCCTTATGAAGATATTGACATCGAAATCACGGGCTTACGACCCGGAGAGAAGCTGTATGAGGAGTTGTTGATGGCCGAAGAGGGCTTGCAGATGACCTCTAACAACAAAATATTTGTCGGACGACCCATTGATATAGAGCCTAAGGATTTGTTTGCGGCTTTGGACAAGTTGCGTCGATATGCTGATTTGGGCGCGAGGGTTGAGATTGTACAAAAATTACAGGAACTCGTGCCGGGATTTACAGTATTTGGTGAGGTATAGACATGTTCGATGTTTTTATTAACCGCGCTATTTGGTTTTTGCTTGCCGCCGCCGCGCTTGGTGTGGGTTATTATTTATGTGGTTTTGTGTTTTTGTATCTGCACGGCATGGGGCAATGGCCTTTTATTTTGTTTGTCTTTGGGCTTATTGTGCTTTTTATTTCGGTTGTTTTAAATGGGCGCAAAATTATGATTTTTATACCATTGGGGTATGTTGCGGGCTTTGCAGTTGGCATGGTATTACCATGGGAGGTATTTCGACTTGCGCCCGACGGAGAATGGTATTATTTTGACCAAAGCTGGGTGGCATGGACGGTGACATATTTGATTTTTATGGCCGTGGGTTTGATTTTTGATTTTATAAAAGCTAAGAGGAGGGCATACTAATGTATAAACATCATGAGGAGTCTATTAAAAACATGACGGAGTATTTTTGCGAAAAACCTGAGGTGCGTGCGTTGTTTTTGGTAGGCTCTGTTGCGACGGGAACGGAGCGGGAGGATAGTGACATAGATGGTGTTGCAATCCTCACAGATGAAGAATATGCCCGCAAAAAAGCGACAGGGGGTACCCTGGAAGTCATCCGTGATAAATGCACATACGAAGGTGGCTACTTTGACATCCATTATCATTCGCGAGGATGCTTAGAAGGGATTCTTGCGCAGGGGTCGGAGCCAATGCGCAATTTATTTTCTGCCGCAAGACCCCTTTTTTGTCACGAGGATGGCTTAGAAGAAATTGTCGCAAAAATCCCCATATATCCCAAAAAAGACGCAGAGGGAAAGCGTCTGCGTTTTTATTGCACATTTAAACAATTTTATGTGTATTTTTGGAAAACCTGCAAGCCGACGGGTTTTCAGCGTTTTCACATAGCCGATGGAATGATTTACAACTTGTATCGCCTTATTCTTATAGAAAACGGAATCCTCTTCCCATCAATGAGAAAGCTGGAAGAGGCAGTAATAGCCGCAAAAAACAAACCTGAAAATATCATAGAAAAATGCCACAAGCTGATGCAAACCCTTTCTGACGAGGACTGCTTGGCTTTGATAGAGAGTTACGAAAGTTGGACGGACTATGACTTCCCAAAGGTGCATAATATAGTGATGAATAATTTTGCGGATACATGGGAGTGGCAGTGATGTATCTACACGCAAAGCGGGTAATGGATATATTATTGCTTTTAATAACCGCGCCATTTTGGCTGCCGCTTATGCTTGTGCTTGCGGTGTTGGTAAAGATGACATCTCCCGGTGCTGTTTTTTTTACGCAAAAAAGATATGGGCGTGACCGTATCTTTTTTCAAATTTACAAGTTTCGGAGTATGTACACAGACGCGCCCGGGGATGTGCCTACACATTTGTTGGAAAATGCACAATCGTTTATTACCCCCCTGGGGCGTTTTTTACGAAAAACCAGCTTGGACGAGCTTCCGCAACTGTTTAATATTATAAAGGGTGAGCTGACTCTTGTGGGTCCGCGCCCCGCTCTTTGGAATCAAGATGACCTCATCGCCGAGAGGGAAAAATACGGAGCTAACGCCATTCCTGTAGGTCTCACCGGGCTTGCGCAAGTGCGTGGGCGCGACGAGCTTCCCATCACAGAAAAGGCCGCACTCGACGGCGAATATGCAAAAAAAATGAGTTTTCTGCTGGATATAAAAATTCTTTTTTTGACTGCTGTCCAAGCCGTCACAGGAAGCGGAATCTCCGAAGGCGGGCCGAAATGAAAGTCTTAGTCATAGGCAAAAACGGTTATATCGCAAAAAGTTTTGCAGAATATGCGTCTTGTGGGTTTTCCATTGACATCGTAGATTCTTACGAAGAATGGAAGAGCGCGCCTTTCGAAGGCTATGACACTGTACTTTTTGCCGCAGGTATCGCTCATCGCAGGCAAACTAATCAAAAACTTTATTATGAAGTCAACTGCGACCTCGCGGTATCCATTGCAAAAAAGGCAAAACTTGCTAAAGTGCCGCATTTTATCTATCTAAGCTCAATGGCCGTTTATGGTAAAAAAGAGGGCAAAATATCCGCGAATACTATAGCGCAACCTACGCATAATGATTACTATGGGCAATCAAAATTTAAAGCAGAAAACGCGCTTAAAAACTTATTGGACGATAACTTTAGTCTCGCAATAATCCGCCCGCCCATGGTCTATGGCGAAAACTGCCCGGGCAAATATGCCACACTGGAAAAAATATCAAAATTTTTGTGGGTAGTGCCGAATAATAATAACAAGCGCAGCATATTGTATATTAACAACTTGTCCATGTTTTTATGCATGGTCATAACAAGACGTGAGACAGGGATATTATGTCCTCATGACAAGGAGTACGCTAATACAGCGGAACTCGTAAAAAAAATAAGGCAAAACATAGGCAAAAACACCCACGTAATAAACGCGGGTATACTAATCAAAATCCTATCCGTTTTGCCTGCTGTAAAGACAGCATTTTCAAGTTTGTATTACGAAATGGGGGAAGGCGCGGAATGAGAGTTTTTTCAAGCTGTAGTGTAGAAACGCCAAAGGTATCCGACATACAATGCAACTCATGCGGAGAAAAGGTAGAAAAAAATAAAGTCGGCTACTTCCATGACCATGTGTCAGTGAGCAAAACATGGGGCTATCACTCACCCTATGACGGCGAAGCACACGATATAGACCTATGTATAGGTTGCTACAAAGACTGGATTGCTCACTTCGAAATACCACCCTATCCGCAAGGGGAAATAGCAGTTTGAGGGCATAAACTCCGTTACTAACGGGGCTTATGCCCTTCTCATATAAATAAAATCATTAGCTCCACTGTTTTTATTAGCCTTTACACGTTTTATTTCTCTAAAACCCAGCTTTTCATAGAGCCTTATTGCGCTTTTATTTGTGTCGGCTACTTCAAGCACATATGCATCATATGGTGTTTGCTCCATTACATAAGTCAGCAGTTGATAGCCCAAGCCTTTGTTTCGGGAGCTTTCTTCCGTAGTAACAAATTCTATTATGCCGGTATCTTTGAATGCGAAATGGGAGCTGTTGCGTCTCATATTGCGTTTTAATGTAAAATACATCAAGTTTCCACGCAAAACCCCCAAAATTTTTATAAATTCCTCGCGCTTTAGTGAGATGGGTGGATACCCTTGTGTACATGACACCATAGCCGCAACTTTGCCTCCGTCTAACGCTACATAAAAATATTTTAAACAAAAAATATGGGCAAATATTTTTACAAGCACATCCCTGTCCTTGTGATAATACTTTACCCATTCGTAAAAACCCTCGACAAATAAACGGCTCAGTTGGCCGCGTGGGTCAATGGTCAGACTATCTGCACGTTGTATATCAAATGCTCCTCACATCGTGTATTGAAAATTCTATGTCAGACTTTATTCGGTATTTCATGACATCATTTGGTGGGCTGATGGAAATCAACCCGCCCATGACCATACATTTTATTTTGCTGATAGAAGTATCAAAAATATATGCCAACAGCTTGCTTAATTTTAAATCAAAAAAATATTTGCTTTTCAAATTTACTTTTAAATTATTGGTTGATTTTTGTTGTTCAAAACCTTCTATATAGTACTTTACGTCCATATATTTTACTGCACAGTCATTTCTTTTTAAAAAATCTCGGTCAAATGCGTAATCCCAAGCTAAGTTTATATCATTATGAGTAAAGTGGTCAAACAATTCCCTTGGAATATCATTAGGTCTAATCCCCTTATATATGCTCAACTTTAATGTTGTATCGCATTTTGAACATTTATAGATGAGCCAAATATCAAGCCTTGTGCTGTTGCTGTTAATTCGAAATTTCTCACTGCAATAATATTCCATTTTTTTGTTGCACTTACTGCAATGTCTTATTATTAGCGGTGTGTTTTTTGGAATAACACACCATGTTACCTCATCATGATTTTCAAGCATGTCCATCACCCGATAAAATCATAATGAGCAACAAGGTATATCACTACCTAATAGATGATTACTAAATAAGATTGAGGAAAAAAATAAGCTCGACCACAATATAGCCGAGCTTATTTTTTTCGTTCCTGTTTTTTCCCCTGTGTTATTATTCTTTGAATACTTTTATCTGACAAAAAATACTCTATGGCCAGCTCGTTGACATCTGAGCCGGATTTGTATTTTGCATATATTTTTTTGTTCCGTTCCTGTGTTTCAATCTTTGAATGGGTGTTATCTCCCCATCTTTTTTTATTTTCAGGCTTCTTGGGAATATAAATACATGCTCCATCTATGAATTGCTGCATAACCTCCAGAACATCATCAGGGAAGATGTCCTGTGCGTTAACATAGCGCATAGTGCTCCTCCTAATAAAATTCTGTTAGGATGAGCAAAGGCTATTATATTCTTTCAAAACGCAATAGCCTCTGCTATGCGTTGATTACGAGTCTGGTCATAAATTAATGTCCCCCCTTTTTTTTGGCGTTCGCAGAGACCCTGCTCACGTCCTCATTATAACTAAAGAATCAAAACCGCGCAATTTATAGCGGTACAAACATCAACCAATATCCAAAATCTCCGTGCTTTGCAGTTTTGGTTGCAGCGGTGGGTTTAAATTTTGTAAAGCCCATTCGTTTTGCCTGTGCCTTCAGGTCCGGGGCATATTCGCCCGGCACTGCAATTATGTATTCTGTGCCTTCTTCGTTGATGCCGAGCATGAGATGGGCGTAGTTTGCATATGCGGCACGTACAAATGGTTCTTCCAATAAAAGTGGCCGATTATCAGGGAGGGGAACAGCATCGGATATAGTGAGGCGCACCCAGCCCGTGCCGTCAGGCTTTTCGAAGGGGGGTTCCTGAGGTTTGCTGCCAAAGATAGCTTCCACCGCACGCGAAGTTTCTGTGTTGCCGCATGAAGGTTTTGGCGGCCGTGCAGGCTCTTTGGGCTTGCGAGTACGCGGAGCTGCCTGGCGCGTGCGTGGACGAGGCGGCTCGGGTGTTGTGACCTCTGGCTCGGGTGTTGTGACCTCTGGCTCGGGTGTTGTGACCTCTGGCTCGGGTGTTGTGACCTCCGGCTCCGGTGCTTCTTCCTCGACCGCTATATGGAAATTCCCTCGCCAAGAAACAGGCCGCTCTCGATACCCGCAAAGCGGCGAAATAACCGCGTCCGTAGCATCTGCTACTATAGCAACCGCCACAAAATCTTCTAAAACAAATTTTCCCCCCATGATTTTATCCCATGTTTGCCGATTTTCTATTTTTCCTTTTTCGCAGGCGTTGACATTGCCTAAAAAAACACCGACAAAGCGTCTTTCGTCAGGAAAGATTATGTAAATACTGTATCTTGTCTCCGGTCTTATATCTTGAGCCCAAATGGTGATTTTTCCTTCGCCGTATCTATTTTCTACCAGACAACGCCCTGCGGGAGTCCTGCCTTTAAGGCCATAGCCTGTTGCCTCGCACTCCATTGGCATCAAAAAACGCAAATAATTCATTATGTAGCCTCCAGTATTATTACTGAGATTTTTTCGATATGCATTAATGTATATGCGTAACATAAATTGTTCATTCCCGAATAATGTGTTATTATTAATATAGAACGGAAGTGGCAAAACATGGGTAAATTATTTGGCACAGACGGCGTGCGTGATGTTGCAAATACAAAGCTAACGCCGGAGCTTGCTTTTCAACTGGGTCGTGCAGGAGCATATGTACTTACAAAAAAGACAGCGGGTGCGCCGCGGGTGCTTTTAGCAAAAGACAGCAGACGCTCGGGCGATATGTTGGAGGCCGCACTTACGGCTGGGCTATGTTCCATCGGTGCGCAGGTTTTTCATGCGGGCGTGATACCCACTCCGGCTGTGGCATATCTTGTACGCAGATATAATTTATGTGCGGGCGTTATGATTTCTGCCTCCCATAATAAAATGGCAGACAATGGCATAAAATTTTTTAACAGCGAGGGTTTTAAGCTCTCCGATGCATTAGAAGAAGAAATAGAATCATTAATCGAAGAAATTAACACAACAGGTGATAATCTCCCGCGCCCCGTAGGCGAAGGTGTGGGTATGATAAACCAAGTAAAAGAAGCCGCAAAGGACTATGTCTCCTACTTGGCCTCCACAGTGTTTGGGCTAAATCTCGACGGTTACAAAATCGCTCTGGACTGTGCAAACGGTGCGACCAGTGAGGTTGCTCCGTGGATATTTAAAAAACTCGGCGCGCAAGTTCTCACTATTCACAATACGCCCGATGGCTCAAACATAAACGACAAATGTGGTTCCACCCACATAGAGAGCTTGCAAGCCTTTGTACAAGCAGAAGGTGCGGACATAGGTATAGCTTTTGATGGTGACGGTGACAGGATGTTTGCGTTATGCGAAAATGGTGGCGTGGTAGATGGCGACGTGACACTTGCCATCTGCGGGTTAGACCTAAAAGAACGCAGCCAACTCGCCCAAAACACCATAGTAGCTACAGTAATGAGTAACCAAGGTTTAGAGATATTTTGCCGTGCAAACGAAATAAACTTATATCGTGCAGATGTGGGCGACCGCTATGTTTTGGAAAAAATGCTTTCTGACAATCTGCAATTTGGCGGAGAACAATCGGGTCATTTAATCTTTCGCCGTCACAGTACCACTGGCGACGGAATACTCGCCGCCCTCCAACTGGTTGCCGTTATGTCGCGTAAAAAAATGCAACTTTCCGAGCTTGCGAGTGTGCTGGAGACCTTCCCGCAAGTCCTGCTAAATGCGGCAGTCCCAAATAACCGAAAGCATGAGTTGCTAACAAATCCTCAAATCCAAAAAGCTCAATCTGAAATAGAATCAGCAATGAAGGGCGAAGGTCGTATCCTTATCCGCCCATCAGGCACAGAGCCTGTAGTGCGTGTAATGCTCGAAGGCCGTGACAAAAGCAAAATAGAAAACTACGCAAAAACATTGGTGGATATAATACAAAAAAACCTTACCTAAAGTTTTTACAAATGCTTGCCGATATAGTAGTTGATAGGTATAATGTTCCAAAAGTCTGGATTGTAGGGACAGCGTCCCTATTATAAAGAGGGGAGAAATTAATATGGACATTGCAAGCGCAACCCAATTACTAAATGGGGTAAATCCAAATCAGCAACAGAACAACAATCAGGCAAGTTCTGCAATACCCGGTACGCCACCTGCGGGAGCAGTACCCACAGCGGACACCGACTTTGGTCCTGCCGCCACATATGTACAAGGGCAACAAGCACAGACAGCAGAGACTTTCACCATTGACAGGGAGCGTGTAACCTCTCTTTGGAATCAACACCAAGAGCGTGTAGACTCCTTCCGTCGCATGGTAGAAACCCTGCTCGGCCAACAAGCAGAACGCCAAGGCTTGGCACAAGGCACATGGAATATTGGCGACATAGAAGTAACCGACGAAATGCGTGCAGAAGCACAAAGTATGATAGACGAAGGCGGCTACTTTAGTGTAGAAGAAACAGCTGCGCGTATGCTTGATTTTGCAGTAGCCCTCACAGGCGGCGACCCTGCAAGAATCGAAGTAATGCGTGACGCAGTACAACGCGGCTTTGCACAAGCAGAGCGTATGTTTGGCAGCGAACTACCGGAAATCAGCCACCAAACATTAGAAGCAGTAATGAATGGCTTTGACGAGTGGGCAGCAGCAGGCTCTGCTTCTGCTATCACATTACTTGACAGATAGACAAGTGGGGGCGAAAGCCCCCGCGTTTTTTGGAGGCGATAAAAATGACCGTGAATAATATTGCAAGGAACCAAATGAGTGATGCCATGATGAGAGTGGGCAGTGGCCAACGTATCAACTCCGCCGCAGATGATGCCGCCGGATTGGCTATAGTCGAGGATATGACCGCGCAAATTCGCGGATTGGACCAAGGTGAACGCAATACTCGCGACATGCAATCCATGCTAAACGTGGCAGAGGGCGGCCTTGATGGAGTGTCCGATAGCCTAAACCGCATACGTGAGCTTAGTGTGCAAGCCCTCAACGGAACAAACACCGATGCACAGCGCGAAATGATACAAAATGAAATCGCCCAATTGGCAGATGGTATCCAAGCCGCGGTAGGTGGCACACAATTTAACGGCCAAAACGTACTTGATGGCGTAGAGAATGCAAATACCGCTGCCGGCCCCCAAGGCACAGGACCTATTGTAAACATCAACGATATGTCCTCCATTGCTCAAGCTATGACAGCCATAGCAGAAGACGGCTCATTTGACTTGGACGCTATTGACAATGCTATTGCACAAGTCTCAGAAGAACGCGCAAGCCTTGGCGCAATGAACAACCGCATGGATTACACCGCCAATGCAAACTCTGTATCAAGCCTTAACTTAGCCGATGCGCGCAGTCGCATTGCTGATGCAGACATCGCCGCAGAAATGATGGCCGTGGAGCAAGACCGTGTAGTCAACGAAATGCAGGTGCTGTTGCAACAGCAAGAACAAGAGGACGAACAAACCCGAGTCCAAAGTGTGTTGCAATCAGGGGTATAACGACTGGAAATCAAAGGGAGCCGTGATGGCTCCTTTTTTATGCCTTATGCCAGATTCGTGCCGCCATGATGGTTATGTCATCCTTTAGTCCGCTACGGGAGCGTTTTTCGGCTTCTCCCAGCAGATGGTCGGCTATGTCTTGAGGGTTGGCGTAACGGCAGGTTTTTAATGCGGTCTTTAGCCATGTGGAGTCAGACTCGCCTGCGGTAGTGGCTCCGTCAGTCGCCATCAGGATAATATCACCATGGCGCAGTGTACGTTCTGTTATTTCTAAATCTATTTCGTTTAGCATTCCGATGGGCAGTGATGAGGAACTTATTACATTTACATGTCCATCTCTCAATACATATGTTTCGGCCGCGCCTATTTTTATAAACTCAGCATTGCCTGTGTATAGGTCAATGGAGCAGATGTCCAAAGTAGAAAAGGACTCCTCGTTGGATTTTAGTATTAGCACGGAGTTTATCATGCGGACAGCGAGTTCTTTGTCAAATCCGCTTTCGATAAAATCTTCCAGTAGACCTACTGTAGCCGCGCTTTCTCGGCGGGCGCGCTCGCCACTGCCCATTCCGTCGGATAGTACAAGCAGCGATGAGCCATTGCGCAGTTCCATTGAGGAGTAGCTGTCGCCGTTACCGCGTTTGCTCTTTGCACGGAAGGCTACGCCGCTGGTTATGCGTAGTTTTTGTTCTTCCATAAAGCGTGAATGACATACGCCTCCCCTTATATCGCAGTCGCCGCCTTCTACGCGCATTTTTCGTTTTAGTACGGCGTTCAAGATTGGCAGTATTTCGCGGGAACATGCTTTTTTCCCTATGCAGGGGCGGTGGTTGATGGATACACGATAGCGGCTTTGGTTGTCCTCCAGTACTATGACGCTTGTTACTTCGATTTTTTGTTTCAAGAGAGCCAGTATCATTTCCTCTTCCAGTCCTTCGTGAAAGCGGAGAGATATGTCGATTTCTTGTGACAGGCATTTTACTATACCTGCTACACCGTGCAGTTGCTGGCTTATTAGCTCACGGCTTTCGGTTATGCGATTATGCCAACGTAAGTCTGTTTTATAGACATTAAAGATTGCGTTTAGTTCTTGCAATAGGATTTCGGGCGATTTACATTCTTTTTTGAATGCGTCACTGATGTCATCTAATGTTGCATTACCGTTTTGTGAACATGCGTTTAGCATAGAAAAAACTTGCTGATGGGTATTGTACAAATCTTCTTCCCAGCACCACTCACGAGAAGGACAGTTGCCGCAGGCACGGTTTGTCAGTTCGTCTATTAGAAGGGAAATGTCGTGTTTGTTAAGCCCTGTCTTTGGCTTAGACAGCCCGCTGAATGTGTCCGCAAGTTTTCCGAAAGCTGATGCAAAACTATCTAATCGTCGTGTTGTTTCTTCTTTGATTTTATCCATATAATCATCCGCGCTATCCAATACCGGATTAATCGCCGAAGCAACATTAAAATAAAAGCTTTGAGGGGTGAAAATAAATGCCAACCCTGCTGCTCCAAGCGCGTAAATCATAGAAAACCCAAGCCAGTCCCTTGCAAGCAAAAACAAGGCACAACCACCTGCCGCACCTATGCCGATAATAACAGACGGTCTAGGGAAGCGTTTGTTTAGATTGCCCAAAAACCCACCCCCCAATCCTGCAAGCCCAAGCACTGTCGCCCATTCTGCACCCCAGTATCCCGAAAGATGCAGAAAAAACCCAAGCATAACACCTGCCGCCGCCGCCATTCCTGCTCCACCCTTAAAAGCAACAACGCAAAGCACATAAACACAAAAGAAAATCCTAAGTGGCAAACTTCCAACGTATATATCAGAAGCACCCGCTATCACCCCGGCAAAAATCACGGTGACAGAGGCAATATCCTCCCCGCTAAGGAGCTTTGCTCGTCTGCGTCGCCCTGTCAAAATCACATGCGCTCGTTTGATGACAAGTGTAAGTCCGCCCGTCAATATTGTTTCTAAAGCGACAATAGAAAAAAAGAAAAGATTAATACCATACATAATAAAAATTGTCATGCCCCCCGCAAAGATGGAAGCCGAAGCAGCAACCGCGACCCAAGGCAGTTTTAGCCACTCCCTGCGCTCTCCCGCAGTAATATGTAGCCCGCAAAAATAATAACTACAAAATAAAACTACAGCTAACACATATCGAGCAATAAAAATATCTCCCAGTCGCGTAATGAGTCCAATCAAAATAAAAAATGCAGTAAGATAAAATCCCTGTACCCCCATAAACGCGGCTAAAAACGGCAAAGCCAGCGGATTGATAAATCCAAAAACCTGCGCCCGACCGATAAAAAAACCAAACGCACAGATGAGCGCGACCACCATTTCCCTTTTGCCGATGGGGGTTTTTTTGCCTTTTGCGGCAGTCATTGGTATATGCATATGTGCCACCTCCATTGCGATTATAGGCTTGTACATATGAATATTTTGTAAAAATATGTCTTTATCATTACAGAACAATTTTTCCCTATATGATTTTCTGAAAAAAACCGATATAATGATAAGGGCTTATTATGCCTATGCTTTGTATTGCTACTCCAATTAAAGCGTGAAACATCTTGGCGGTCTTTGTGTCATGACTTCGCGTTACAGTAACCTACTCCACCAGCTACAATGGCCTTTTTGTAAGGGGTTGAGCGGTTCAGGCCAAAACATCTATATAATCGGATGAGCAATGTGTGCAAAAAAATCCTGCGGGGGGTACTAAATATATGAAAAATTTTAAGAAACATATTAGCTTATGGTTAGTAGTTGTTATGGTTTTTAGTTTATTTGCGCCATTTTCAATAAGGCGGGTGACGGTATATGCTCAAACATGGATAGACGAGATGGGTGCCAGGGGTGGAGAGCTTGCGGCTACGTTCCATGGTATGCTAAGCCCGCCGTCGGGGCAGATGTTTCCGGAGCTAACGAGACGTGTAGGTGGAGACCCGGTTGTTACCGAAGGTAGTGTTTTAGTCAACTGGGAATTAGCCAGAAGTGTCGTATGGGATGGGGACATGGACGTTTTGCGTTTCTTTGACGAATACGGTAGGCGGCATGAACTTTCTGTAAAGAGGATTATGGACTATGGCGGAACTATCGGCCTTATGGTCAACTATGATATTTATGTGCGTAGGTTTGATGCCGCAGGAGACTTTGTGGGATATAGGCATATTGGCGACCCATTGTTTGGTGCAGGTGCTGCCGGTGGTTTTGCTATTTACGCGCCCGGGATTGGGTATTTGCCTGCGCCACAGTTTTTTGCGGAAGCAAGAAACCCGGGCGTAGATAATCCTGAGCTTGGTACGATTTTAAACAGAGTAAACAATCGTAGCCGCTTTATGGACCCTTTGCTAATGGACCCATGGGTGCCTGCGGATGCACCGGAGCGTTTTACACCTACACATCCATACTTCTTTGACTTTATAAATAATCCAAACGATTTAGTACCCGCGGCAAACCAAATTTTCTATCAACGTCTATCTCCGAGTTTTAATATTTCGCATAACATGGGTTACTCTTTCCGCTTTGGCGGTAGTAATGTCCACTTTTTGTGGCAAGATGACCAGTTTTATTTCTATATAGAGGGTATTGACAGTCCGTTTTTGAGTGGTGGCGCAATCCACGAGTTTACCCTTGAGCGGTACAGCGCAATTGATGCGAGACAGTATTTCAGAGGTGTCGGTGGCTCGGCTGTTCGTCACCCGGACGGTTATGTTCCGCATCCAAGTGCTGTTGTTCCTCATCCATACCCGGAATATATTGGTGTATACACTTCTTTTGCTCGTCCTCCGGCAGGCATTGCAAACCAACCTGCGATGAATGTACCTGTGATTGATAATCCGCTAAATCCTGACCCGGACGGCGGTAATGTTGGTAACAGGAGACTCGGACGGGTGGGTCACGTATATGTAATCATGGGTGTATCGCACGACTCAGTAAACACCATTCCTTTTGCACAAAACATAGACCCGCTTGACCCGGATGCAGGGTTTATGCCTCATGTACGCAATACACATATTTTGCGAGAAGATACAGCACCTCGCGGGCCTCTTGTTGGTACAGGATTTGTTTCGGGTGTTGAAACACCTAACGTTTCCCCTGCGTTCCCCTCGTATGACCACGAACCACTGGATATGACAACTCGCCCATATCCGATACAGCCCGTCGAACCCGACGTGGGGCTGGATATTCGTTTTAACCTGCCTATGTTGTTTAGTGAGGATAGAGGAAGCTTTTCCGAGGCCCTAGCGAGCAATTTGCCATTGCATGACTCGTTGGAGGTATGGCTAAACATGGGTATCGCAGGCGGCCCGACATCAGAAAACCTACAGATTGAATTTAATATTAGAGACCTTGAGCCGTATGGTGTAAATCCATATGGCAGTGCGCCGGGTATAATAAATCCCCCAAACCACCCCAGATTTGAATTGCATGATATTTCCTTGCTTACAAGGCAGGCTCAGCAGACATATCCCGACCGTGTACGTATCAAGGTAGGCGGCATGACACCCAGTATCCACTATAACGAGGTTTTTTTAGCGATTGTGCCGATAGGGTCGGTGACGGCTACCACCCCCGCCAATGTATTGGGTTGGACAAATGCGCAGGTATCTACACCTGTGGGCAGTAGCTTTTATACTTTCCTTAGATATGAATTTACAGAACAAGCGGGTCGCCCATTCATTCGTATTGAGCCGTTTAACTATAGTGTAAACCGTGTACGTGCGGGCTTCTACCAAATGGTAGGTGCGATTGTGCCCGGTGGTTATGCTATACAGAGTTCTACAGCGGGCAGTACGACTCCGATATTTTTCCCGCTGCCGAGTATGGAACCCGGTGTGCGGCAGCGATTCCATATAACATGGTCAGAGACCACGCCGTTGGTAGGAACGCCTCTTTTACGGCATTCACAGGAGGTATGGTGGTCGCCGGACGGCAGGCCTACTATTAGCTTGCCTGAAAACTTTACGATAAGTAATGTTTTAAACCGTCCTGTACGTGGCGATATACACGCAGGCAGCCTTGTGTTTAATGCGAGTTGGGATGTAGGCATCATGCAAAACATCGTAGATATTGTAAACAACTTTGAGACAACCAACGAATATTTAGAGCTTTCATATATGATGGGTATAGCCACCGAGCCGGAGTCAATGACAACAAACCCGGGACATACAAACTATATGCTAGTGCAAATGCAAATAAGGCGTAACCCCGCCGCCGTTGGTATAACTACGCCGAGTGCTATTACGGTGTCGCCGCTTCTTGTGCGGTACAAAGGTTCGTTTATGCCTACGCATGAGTGGCAACATTTCAATGACCCTATAGTAAATAATGGGCGTGTCGCACATAGCTTTGGTGGGGTAGAGCCTGCATGGAGTGATGATGGTTGGCAGGAGCTTGGCTTCCGTATGGATCCGGCTACGATGAACCAAATGTTCTTTGCTTCTATCGATATAGCTACTGATTCTATCCGCAGATATCGCCCTGTTCCACCGCCTCCTACAATGCGACGTGATTTCATGTTCCCGGGACTTTATTTCCTCAATGTCAGATTGCATGAGTGGAACTTGGACGGTAATCCGGGTGCGACATGGAGCCGATTTGACTACATCGTAGTTAATGACGTGACAGAACTGGCACCACCACCACCGGTTAATCTGGATGTAACTGCAAGTAACGACCCGGAAGAGCCACCAGAGCTAAATGTGTCTTTCCAAATTCCGGGCAGTGCTATACGGAATTATCTAAATACTATGTACGAAATGGAAGTACAGGTATGGACAAATCTGTATATCGGACAGTTTGAGAATGCAATCATGGAAACATTCTTCCACGGACCTGCCGAGGAGGGCGGAGAGCGCGAGGAAGGGCGACCGCTTGCCCCTGCTTACAGGGAAGTCGAGGCTTCTCTAAATGTTCCGTTTAGCGAAGTATATTATTTCAATGCCGTTGAAGGTCGCATGGAGATTGACCTTTCTGCTACAGATATCCAAAACGTACTCCGTGGGGCAATAGGAGGCGGTGCGGGTGTCGTGCGCATCGTAAACGTCCCATTGATAACAACAACTACTCCTTCAGCTTTGATAGGTATTCCTGTAAACTTTGATTATCTGACAGGTGGGGCAAATATCCCCGCGACAGGAACGATTATTCCTCAGACACCGGAGATGGTCGATTCTTTTGCGGAGACTAACAGGATAATCGGCTTGGCGGGCAATCACAGCATGAGCTTCCATTTAACCGGTGTGGAAGAAAACCGCGCATACTTTGTGTTCATGGATATGAGTATACAAAAATTTGTGGAAGAAGATAATGATACATGGCAATTACGCGATGGAAGTCCGGGGATATCGGACCTCACGGGTATAGCTACGGCTACGACCATAGGTACTGTACAGCGTCCTCCCGGGCCGGGTGACATTATTCCTTCGGCACCGTCGGGACTGGGTGTACGCGACGTAGAACAAATGTCTGCGACGATATACTGGGACCCGATGCATCTGACCTCTGAACAAACCGCCGCCGGTACGAGAATCGAATGGGAAATCATGCGTTTCAATGATATTTCGCCATTCAACGAACCGGAGGAACTCTTAGCTAACAGGAATGACATCACATTCCATGAGCTGTTTGATACCTTTGCAGATTTTCCATCGCGCAAAGCTTGGATAACCGATGACATCAGCCTTACTACTTTGCCCGGCAATATATTTTTTGAAGAACCTAACGAAGACATTTACTATAGATATGTGCCTTCGGAGGTATATTTAACCGACAGAACATTGTTGCCTAACGAGCTGTACTTTTATTATGTGCGTACAGTACGTATAGACAAGATATTCGACCACCAACTGGATGCATATGTAGAAATACGGACGGCATCGGTCTGGTCAGAAATACCCGTCACCACGACCCCTATCCAGCCACCAATCAATCTGCGACAAGAAGACCCAAGTGCATTGCCGGGTTTTGATGCAGAAACGATGGTATATGTGAGTTGGGAGCATCAAGTCATGCACCAGATACTGGAGGCTATGGGTGAACAGTTTATATTCCAGTATCAGATGAGAGAAGGGGAGGGAGCTTGGGGCGAGGTCACGACCGTCACAATAGGAAGCATGACCCCTGCTGCACTAGACCCAAGCAATCCAAATCGTATACGTTATTTGATTTCCGGGCTACAGCACAGCACTATGTACCAGATGAGAGTGCGGTTACATGACATCACGGCAGGCGATTCTTCGTTATGGTCTAACACCATCACATTCTTGACAGATATTAATCAGGAAGATGGGCATCTCGACCGTGAGGTAGACGATTGGTTAAATTATCTGCGCCGTCGCCTGGAAGAGATTTTGCGTCAGCCATTCTGGACAGTACGGAGGACACCAACCAGTAATGTGTTGGTATATCGCCCGGAGGCAGTGTTTACAGGATTTATGGAATCCATACCCGGCACGGCACTTCCACTGGAAAACTTAGGCAAAGCCAACACGGTATTCTACTTGCCGACCTCTATAGTGCTAACCGCAAATGAAAACAGACGCGGATTTTCTACATCTTTTGATGATATAGAATTTTTGCTCGCACCGTCATTCTTAAATCCGGGGGATAATCAACCGGTGATGGATATGTTACGCGCCTTGGATGCTCGTGGCTCTGTTCTTACAGATTCTTTCGTGCGGATTACTATTGACCGCTCAAACTTAGCACAGCTAAACAATGTACCTGCCATTACAGCGAGTACAAACTTTGCGATGGATATGGTAGCAACAAATAATTCTATCAGAAATATCAACACATGGGATAGGACTATGCTAACACGCGCTACACAGATAGTAGAGCGTTGGCTCGCAGACCCTGTTATTAGACAGGGCTTCCGTGACCAGTTGGTCGCAGAGATGTCAAATGAAGAAATCTCTGACCATGTATATCACATCATAAACCGTGTGGAAGCAGAAATCATAGCCGAGACAAACCGCTTTATCAGAACAGGCCAAGACGGTATACTCTCAAGCGAACTCAGACAAATTAGCGAGTTCGATGCCGCCATGCATGTAGTGGCAGTTGGCGTAGGTGAAAACATGTTTGCGAGTGGCTACAGAGTAATAAACAATAACTGGCAACAGCAAAATCTCGTGGAACATCATAATGGCAGAGCTTTTGTGGCTCGCGGGCCCGGTATGTTTGCCTTCACAGGGCGAGTAGTGGATATCCCCGGCATAGAAGAAGTGCCTCGCGGCAATGTTGTCACAGG
>JGI24703J35330_11748774_pt1 | contig 33731 bp, 35 predicted proteins | sample TergutNt197P1_FD_35330 | JGI IMG/M metagenome (IMG submission 35330)
TCAATCAGTTAGCGGACGGCTTAGAGATTAAAGGCGAAGTGCCGTGGAATCACCCCGCCAAGTTTTGGCGCGATGCCGACGATGCCCAGCTCATCAGCTATGTTGATTCCCATTACGGAACATTCTCGGCTCGCAATTATGAAATTGCTATCACCAAAGTTGCCGATGACCGCTCCTACCACCCCATTCGTGAATATCTCAACGCCCTGCCACCGTGGGACGGCGTTCCGAGGGTTGAGACTTTACTGGTCGATTACCTCGGCGCGGATGACAACTTATATGTTCGAGCCGTGACCCGAAAAACGCTGTGTGCCGCCGTGGTGCGAGTATTTAATCCCGGCGCGAAGTTCGATAACATCCTCGTTCTCAACGGAGCGCAGGGTGTCGGCAAGTCTACCCTCATTGCCAAGCTGGGCGGTGACTGGTATTCCGACAGCCTGTCACTCACCGATATGAACGACAAGACCGCTGCCGAAAAACTGCAAGGCTACTGGCTCATGGAAATCGGCGAACTTGCGGGTATGCGTAAAGCCGACATCGACAAGGTCAAGGCGTTCATTTCACGCCAAGACGATAAATACCGTGCCAGTTTCGGACGGCGTGTTACGCCTCATCCACGGCAAAGTGTGTGTTTCGGTACGACAAATTCCGAAAAAGGCTACCTGCGTGATGTCACGGGTAACCGCCGATTTTGGACAGTCAAGACCCCCGGCGGTGTTAGTAAGCACCCGTGGCAGATAACCGTGCCGGAAGTCGAGCAAGTTTGGGCAGAGGTTCTTTGCCTTGTAAGGGCAGGCGAAAAACTCTACCTTGATGCCAGTTTGGAAGATTTGGCAAAAGACGAACAGCGTGAGGCTATGGAACATGACGAGCGTGAGGGACTGGTGCGTGAGTACCTTGAACTGCTGTTACCCGACACTTGGGATAGAATGAGCGTTTACGACCGCCGAAACTTCATCCGTGAACCCGACGACCCGACTATGCCTGTGGGTGTTGTCAAGCGTGACACCGTTTGCAATCTTGAAATATGGTGCGAGTGCTTTGGCAAGCCCAAAGAGGACATCAAGCCAATAGACAGCTATGCCATCGCTTCAATTATGGAACGCATCGAAGGTTGGGCGAGAACATCCAAAGCCGTGGCGATACGGCATTATGGCAAACAACGATTTTACCAACGGGACTGAACAAGTCCGTCTTGTTCCTCTGTTGTTCCCGAAGTTGTTCCACACACCAAAGCGGGCGGTAGCCTACGATATAAGCAGTCTACGGAACAAGAGAACAACTTTTTTCTAACTAAATGAAATCATCATTTATACAGAAAAAGAAAATCCTGTGTAAACGCAAATACGCATATTCGCGCGTATAGGAGTTTTTTGAGAGGTTGTTCGTTCCTGCCCCTTAAAAGCCCATAGTTACTGGACTTTTACTTGGAACAACCTATGGAACAGGAACAAGAACAACCCCGAAAAAGGAGTTTTTACATGAGAGAACGAGATATAGAGCAAAAATTCACAAAGGCAGTTAAGGCAATAGGAGGCATCGCCCCGAAATTCGTCAGTCCCGGTTTTGATGGGATGCCCGACCGCTTGGTGCTTTTGCAGGGTGGCAGGGTTGCCTTTGTGGAAGTCAAGGCGAAAGGCAAAACGCCCACGGCGTTGCAATTACAAAGGCATGGGATGTTACGCCGACTGGGCTTTCAAGTTTTCGTCTTGGACGATACCGAGCAGATTGGAGGGATTTTGAGTGAGATACAATCCACATAACTATCAGCGGTTTGCCACCGACTTTATTGAAACCCACCCCGTGAGTGCGATTTTGCTTTCGATGGGACTTGGCAAATCGGTCATTACCCTCACCGCCATCAACGACCTACTGTTCGACAGCTTTCAAGTCCACCGCATCTTGGTAATCGCACCCCTGCGAGTGGCACGAGATACATGGCCGGATGAACTGCAAAAATGGGAGCATCTCTCGAACTTGCGCTATTCGGTAGCGGTCGGCACAGAGATGGAGCGCAAAACGGCTCTATGGACTAAAGCCGATATTCACATCATCAACCGTGAAAACGTGCAATGGCTGATTGAGGACAGCGGTATTCCGTGGCAGTGGGATATGGTGGTGATTGACGAACTCTCGTCTTTCAAGAACCATCAAACAAAACGGTTCCGGTCACTGATGAAGGCGCGACCATGCATCAAGCGAATTGTCGGACTGACAGGAACGCCGAGCAGTAACGGACTGATAGATTTATGGGCGCAATTCCGACTGCTTGACATGGGACAACGCCTCGGAAAGTTTATCGGCAAGTACCGCACCGAGTATTTCACGCCCGACAAGCGAAACGGGCAAGTCATATTCAGTTACAAGCCCCTGCCGAATGCCGAGGAGCGAATCTATGCCAAAATCGCCGACATCACAATTTCCATGAAGTCCACAGATCATCTGCAAATGTCGGAACTGGTCACCGCCGAATATGCCGTGCGACTATCCGATGACGAGCGGGAGCGGTATGACGAACTACGGCGTGAGTTGGTGCTGACACTTCCCGAAGGTGAAATCACAGCCGCCAATGCCGCTGCCCTGTCAAACAAACTCTGCCAAATGGCGAACGGTGCAGTATATGGCGATGATGCAGGGAGCCCCTGTGGCAGCGAAGTCCACTACATCCACGACCGCAAACTTGATGCGTTGGAGGATTTAATCGAATCCGCCAACGGCAAACCCGTCCTTGTAGCCTACTGGTTCAAGCATGACTTGGAGCGGATTATGGAGCGGTTGCGAAAGTTGCACATTCCGTTTTCGAAGATGGATACCGCCGAAAGTATCAAGCGTTGGAATAACGGCGAGTTGCCCGTCGCCCTTATCCACCCCGCCTCTGCCGGGCATGGACTGAATTTACAGTCGGGCGGTAGCACGATTATATGGTTCGGCACAACATGGAGTTTGGAATTCTACCAACAGACTAACGCCCGCTTGTGGAGGCAAGGTCAAACCGCCGAAACGGTGGTCATCCATCACATCATTGCCAAAAACACAATCGACGAGCGCATCATGCAATCCTTGTCATCGAAGGACAAAACCCAGTCGGCGTTGATTGAGGCAGTCAAAGCAAATCTATGACAATCACAGGAGCCAATCCGAGTGGAATAAAAAATTCGGAGGTTCAGTTTATGAATGTTCAAAATTTATCGGCAAAGGATTACTTATCCCAAGCCTACCGCATAGACCATCGCATCAACAGTAAGTTAGAGCAAATACAATCGTTACGCGCCCTTTCCACTAAAGCGACCGCCACGTTGTCGGATACACCACAAAGTAAAGGCACACGAAACATCCACAGCATGGAGGACATCATCGTTAAAATGATAGACCTTGAATCGGAAATTAACGCCGACCTAAACAGACTCATCGACTTAAAGCATGAAATCATCACGGTTGTAAAGTGTATAGACAGCCCCGAATATCAGACCCTTCTTGAACTTCGCTACCTTTGTTTCAAGACGTGGGAAGAAATAGCTGTGGAGATTAACTGGAGCATTCGGCAGGTGTACTATATGCATGGCGAAGCATTAAAACAAGTTGATAAAATTCGGAGTGGCTGACATCTTTGCAGTTCATGTCATTGTTTTGCAGTGCCGAACTCTGCTATCATTATAATAGCGAAAAAATCGAGGGCGTCCCGTAAAAAGGGCGTCCTTTTTCGTGCCATAAAAAAGGCGGTGAAAAAATGCCATATAAACCAAGAAAACCGTGTGCAATGAGGGGTTGCAGAGAATTGACCCCCGACAGATATTGCGAAGCCCATAAAAAGCAAACGGTAAAAGACTACAACAAAAACAACAGGGACAAAGCCACAAATAAACGCTACGGCAGAAAATGGCGGTCTATTCGTGGGGCTTTCCTTACAAGAAACCCGCTGTGTGAAATGTGCAAGGGCGCAGGAAAGTTGACCCCTGCCGACACAGTGCATCACTTGGTACGGCTCGCCGACGGTGGTACACACGACAGCGACAACCTGCAAGCCCTGTGCCACGAGTGCCACTCGCGGCTCCACGCCTCAGAGGGCGATTACTTCTGAGGTGGGGGGCGGTCTGCATCTCTACAGCTTTGCAGGCGGACAGCGCGCCGGGCCTGTCGTGCAGAAAACCAAGAAATCAAAAATCAAAAATAATCAAAATGCGGGTGTGCGGCGGCATATGCCGGGCATATCGCCCCATGATGCCGCCATAGGCGGGCAAGTTCGCTACGCCCAGTGCCGATGGGGTTTTGTTGACGATATTGGGTATGCTGCACCCTTATTGCCTGCCCGGGCTCCGGGCCCGATTTTGATTTTCGATGGCGAACGCAAAAAAATCAAAACCAAAGCCGAAAAAATCAAAAACGGCAAACACCAATACGGAGGGAGGGATTGCGATGCCGAGCGGTGGATACCGACCGGGGGCAGGCCGCCCTCGTAAAAATCCAATTGACAAAAAACTCGAAGGCAAGCCGACGAGCAAATCAAAACGCCCTCCTGTTCCGAAAGTGGAAAGTGGCGGTTCATCGCCTACTGCTCCGCAAAACGTGATGGCGGACTACTTCGCAATGGCGATGAAGGAGTGCGAAAAGGAAGTGCCACCCGCCGATGTGCTGCGAGCCGAGCTTGAGGCGTACATCGCAACGATGGGCTGTGCCGGTTACGTCGCACCGCAGACCATCACCGACTATGTGCTGAACAGGCAGGGTTTTCTTGCCTGCGAGGCAATGAATCGCAAAATCGGGCGGATGACCAAAGACCTCAAACTCTCGCCCTACATCACCGCCGGGCAGGGTTACTACAAAGCCATGCGCGATGACTTCAACCTCATCATGCAAATAATCAACCGCTACAGCGGTTCACAAAACGAGGAAAAGAATGCGTTCCTCGAACTACTCACAAACAGGGGGTTCTAACCATGATTGAAAAAGTAAATCGATTCCATCCCGACAAGGTGGCTGACCGCGTCGCCGGTGCAGTCGTCGACCACGCCTACACACTTGACGAAAATCCACGCATCGCCGTGGAGGTTCTTGTCGGCCACGGCAGAACGACGGTGATTGCCGAAACAAGCGTTGTCCTCGATGACAGCGTTGTCGAGGGCATCGTGGCTCGCATCGCCGATGTTCCGGCTGATGATGTGGACTTTATCCAAGTTCCGCAAGACCCGCATTTGTCTGTGAATCAGCAGGCAGGTTTCCGTTGCGGTGATAACGGCGTGTTCACGGCGAAGTGGAACATCGACTACGAAAAGGCTACAAACCTCGTGCAAAGCTATGCGCGAAAATTCCCATACGATGGCAAATATCTCTTTGACTTTGAAAACGGCATTGCAACGATTTGTCAGTCCAATGCCACAAATGATGAGATTCAAGCCGCTACGGAACTGCTCCACAAGTTCAACAAAGTGACCATCAATCCGCTCGGCGAGTGGACTGGTGGCACGGACACCGACACGGGATGCACCAATCGCAAACTCGGAAGCGACCAGCCGTTTTGCAACCCCAACGGACTGCACGGCAAAGACCTATCCAAAGCGGATGTGTCGGTCAGCATTTATATCAATGCCCTGTCACGCAAGTTGGGCGGTGCGTTCGTCAAAGCGCATTGCTCTATCGGTGATGATAGTGTTGCGATAACGGTTGACGGTAAAACAGGCAAAGTGCCATTTGCTGACATCGTGGACTTTGCAAGGGGCTACATTTACTGTCTCGGCGCGGGGAGTCCTTGTGGCGGGTTCGAGAAATTTGCAGAATATGGAATGAGGTGGGGTGCATGAAAACAACAGAAAGATTTGAAAAGGTGGCGGTCGACCGCCTTATTCCATACGCCCGCAACGCTCGAACCCACAGCAAGGAGCAGATTTTGCAACTTCGTGCCTCGTTGCGGGAGTTCGGCTTTGTATCGCCAGTTATATGCGATAAGGACTACAGCATTATCGCGGGACACGGACGCATCATGGCAGCCAAAGAGGAAAATATCGCCGAAGTTCCATGCGTGTTCGCCGAACATCTGACCGATGCTCAGAAGCGAGCGTACATCATCGCAGACAACCGTCTCGCGCTCGACGCGGGCTGGGACGAGGAACTGCTGGCACTTGAATTCGCCGACCTCAAAGACCTCGGGTTTGATTTGGAAGTCACAGGCTTTGACAGTGACGAAATCGCAAGGCTGTTTGATGCCGGAGCCGATGATGCCGCCGAGGACGAGTTCGACATTGACGGCGAACTGGGAAAGCCTGCGTTTTCAAAGCAAGGAGATGTGTGGACTTTGGGGACGCACCGTGTCATCTGCGGTGACAGTACCAAATCCGAAACCTACACCGCCCTCATGCAAGGCAAGCAGGCGAACCTCATCGTGACCGACCCACCCTACGGCATTGATTATCAAGGCACGGCGGGGAAAATCAAGAATGATAAGTTCGACAGCGACGCTCAGTTTTACGAATTCCTGCTCGCAGCGTTTAAGAATATGGAAGCCGCTCTCGCTAACGATGGGGTGGCTTATGTTTTTCACGCCGATAGCAAGGGGCTGACATTCCGAAAAGCCTTTGACGATGCAGGTTTCAAGTTATCGGGCGCGTGTATTTGGGTGAAAAACACATTCACCCTCGGTCGCTCCGACTACCAATGGTGTCACGAGCCTTGCCTTTACGGATGGAAAAAGTCCGGCAAGCACAACTGGTACGGTGACCGCAAGCAGTCCACGGTTTGGAACTGCGATAAGCCGTCCCGCTCGGAAAAGCACCCGACCATGAAGCCTGTGCCGTTGCTGGCAATCCCCATCAGCAACTCCACACAGACCAACGGCAGCGTGCTTGAACCTTTTGGCGGCAGCGGCTCGACCCTCATCTGCTGTGAGCAACTGGGGCGGGTGTGCTATGCAATCGAACTGGACGAGAAGTTCGTGGATGTAATCGTCAACCGCTACATTGAGGCTGTCGGAAGTGCCGACGGTATTTTTGTGGAGCGGGACGGCAAACAAATTCCATATTCGGAGGTGGCGGCGAATGAATAAAAGGTTGACACTCGGCTCACTCTTTGACGGATCCGGCGGGTTCACCCTCGGCGGGTTGCTCTGCGGAGTAGAACCGCTGTGGGCATCGGAAGTCGAGCCGTTCCCGATACGGGTAACGACAAAACGGCTACCGCAGGTGCAACACCTCGGTGACATAAACAAAATAGACGGCTCGCAAATCCCGCCTGTGGACATCATCACGGCGGGATTTTGCTGTCAAGACCTATCCGTTGCCGGCAAGCGAGCGGGCTTGCACGGTGAACGGTCGGGGTTGTTTTTTCAAATCATCCGCATCATTAAAGAAATGCGCCAAGCCACAAACGGTGCGCACCCGACTTATGCCGTTCTTGAGAACGTGCCGGGGATGTATTCAAGCCGTGGCGGCGCAGATTTTATGGAGGTACTCAATGAACTCATCCAAGTTAAAGACGAAACCGTGTCAATTCCTCTGCCTACGAAAGGCAAGTGGTCTACAAGCGGTGAAATCGTGGGAGACGGTTTCTCAGTCGCATGGCGAACGCTTGATGCTCAATTTTGGGGAGTTGCCCAGCGCCGCCGCCGTTGTTACATTGTCGTCGATTTTGCAGACGAACGTGCCGGAAAAATATTATTTGACGAAACGTGCCTGCGATGGAATCCTGCGTCGGGCGAAGGCTCGCGGGAAAGTTCTGCCGGAAATTCTGAGGCTGGCATTGGAATCACAGGCTTCGATGGATACAACGGAGCCATTGACGAAGTAGCCGCCACGCTCGGCGTGAACTGTGGCGTGTCCACAGGGCGCAACGGTGTGATGAGTGCAGCCGGTGTTGAACTCGGCGCGGCATCTCGCCTCGGCGGTCATTATTGGGAAGAGTATGTCGGCGCATTGAAAGCACACGCAGGCGATAATCAAACCGCCGTGGTTTATCCCATCAACACCCAAGTCGGACTTCGCAACCACAAAGACGGTGACGGCACAGGGCTTGGCGTTGGTGATAGCTCTGACCCTGCTTACACTCTACAAAATGCACACAGTCACGCCGTTTGCGTAGAGAACAGACCGCAAGACGGGCGTGTCAAAATCAAGGACGATGGGATTTGTCAAACCCTCGATGCTCGCATGGGCATGGGCGGCGGCAATGTTCCGCTCGTTATGAATGAAAGGCAATACGCAATGACGGTCGGCGAAGATTTGGCGAACACCCTCACGGGTACGGACTTCAAGGGTGTGCAGCTCACCGCTTACGGCATCTGCTCACAATCGTCCAACTCCATGAAGTCGGCGAATCCGCACAGCGGAATCTACCAAGCCGAAACGGCGCGAACACTCGACACCACCAGTCCCGACCCGAACAAGAACGCAGGCGGTATGGCTGTGGTGGCCGTCGAAGGCAACGGTTCACGCCCCTCGCATCGTGGCGATGGCTACGGTGGCGAGGTGAGTTTCACCCTCAATTCCGTGGAACGGCACTCGGTTTGCTACCAAGACCAAGTCGGTGCGCTGTGTGCGAGCGATTATAAGTTTCCGCAGAATCAGCAAGTCGAGGAAGGCAAAGTTATAGTCGAGAACCATCAGCACAGCGGTTATCGTGAAGTCGGTGTTGCCGGAACGCTCAAGTCCCACGGTGGCACGAACGGTGGTGGCAGCGAGAACATGGTGGTTGAGAATAAGTATGTAGTCCGCAGGCTCACCCCGACCGAGTGTGCTTTGCTACAGGGCTTCCCGCCCGATTGGTGCGAGAACCTTGAAACACCCGAACCCACCGAGGCAGAGATTGAATTTTGGGCAAATGTATGGGAAACCCACCGTAAGATTTTGGGAAAATCAAAAAAGCCCAAGACCCGAAACCAACTGCTCAAGTGGCTGAAAGACCCCCATTCGGATAGTGCCGAATACAAAATGTGGGGCAACGGCGTGGCTTTGCCGTGCGTGGTTTTCGTGCTGGGCGGTATTGTGCGTTATAGCCGGATTTAGCCCCACATATTTGTGCGCTTTATTATCCGTAAATGACTTGATAATTATCGCATTCGACGGTAATATGAACACCACAAAGGGCAGGAAAACCCTTTGAAATCAAGGAAAACGGAGGATTTTACAATGAAAATCAACTTCAACATCACAGGCGCAAAACGCAAGGAACTGGTAACGGCAATCAGCACGGAACTGAACACCCCGGCAAAGTACCTCGGAATGCCCACGGCGGGCTACGAGGTCGGCGATTACCACATCGACAAACACGGTACACTCACAGGCGAGGACAACAGCGAACTGGTGGCACGGCTCGCAGAACTCGGCTTTCTCGGCGAAAGCGAAACCGCCGAAACCGAATGGCACACCTACCGAGCCGAACTAAGCGACCCCGACCAACCCGACCGCATGGAAATCTTCTCAGCGGGCAACGACATCGAGGCTTGCAAAGAGGCACAGGAACTCTGCACAGGCGAGATTGTGCTTTTGGAACTGCACCGCCTCAACGATGACTACGATGTGGTTCACACGGTGGACATTCCCACCATCATTGCCGAACATGGGCTTTACGACAGCTTTTCGGTTGAGATTCCCAAGAACAGCACAATCTCGGACGAGAAGTTCCAAAATCTACTCAAACTCGCCGAAAGCAGAAAGACCTTGTTCACCAAAGCCCTCGGCAGCCCCCTTGAAATAAAGGACGGCGGGGACAAGGTGCAGTTCGTGTTCCCCTACAGTGAGGAGGTCGGCATTGCCGAGATTTACGGTCAGCTTGCGAGCGTGATGGTCAGCTACATCAAACGCCACAGCCGAGTTTCTGCAACTGAAAAGGAAGTCGAAAGCGAGAAGTTCGCCATGCGTACTTTCTTAGTCAAGATTGGCATGAAGGGTGCTGAATACGGCGCAACACGAAAATGGTTCTGCCGAAACCTTACGGGAAACGCCTCATTCGCCTCGGATGCCAAGTATGCCGAGATGCAGGCGAGCAGACGGAAGGACGGTGCGAGCGATGAGTAAAGCTGAAACCATCAAGCAACAGGCGAAAGCCGTGGCAAAAACAGGTCGGACAAATATGTTTGCTACGAAAGCAGTCTTTGAAATTGCTATGGAAATGGGCTACCACGAACTGGCGGACTTCATTTTCATGGACACGAAAGCATATGCCCACTTTATCCTGGCCGACGAAATGCCGCAAAGCACACAAGAGGAGATGTTATGATTGTTCGAGATTTCATCACACAACACCCCGGTGCGACTTTCGATATGATGACCCCGGGCGGTTTTGTATATCTAACCCCGCAGAAAACTAAAGATTTGTTGGATGGCAACAGCGTAAAGGGACATCCGGGCTGTCCCGAATATGCAATTGAAATTGATGCAGAAGATTTATTGATGCAAACCGTTATCACAGCTAATTACAAAAATGGCGCATGGAATATTTTAACAAATATATTTCAATCTGATACTAACGGGCGAGTTACCCGATGATTATGAGCCGCCCACAATTTAGGCAACAACAAATTCACATAAAAATCTGTTGCAGAAGGAGGTACAGTTCATGACTAAGGATAGACTGGTCGAGGTTCTCGGTAAAATCCAAGACGGCGAAGACGCGGGCTATTTTCACGATGAGATTGAAACAATTATCGGCGTGATGATAGACTTTGTGACCCAAGAAGCCATCGACAAGGCGTATGCCGACATTCGAGAAGACGCGGCATCTGATGAGTAGACCTTAAACTCATCGGGCAGAGGACTTCGCAAGAGGTCTTTTGCTCGTAGTAATGTACACAATAGCGCACAAATTCACGGCGCGATGTTTGGTACATTTATTATCGGAATATGACTTGCTATATAGTTGAAACGACGGTAATATGTGATTAACAAAGGGCAAGCAAACCCTTTGAAATCAAGGAAAAACGAGGAATCTCAAATGAAAGACTTCAAAGCAACCAAACCTGCATTCCAAAACCTCGGCAACTGGACAAACGGCACAATCGGCGAATTCCGCTTTAGCATCAAGCACTTCGAGGAAGGCTCAATCTACGGCATCAACGAAGGCAAAATCAGCAAACTTTGGATTGCCAAGAACGGCAAAACGGCTGTCAACTACGACCGTGGCTGGGACATCGAGCCGACCGACGAGGATGTCATCGACCTCTACAACGCACTGCTGAACGAGTACAACTAACCAAGCAAACAACCGAGAACAGCACCCCGAACGGGGCTGTCTCTCGTAGAATATATAAGAATCGCACGTCGTTAGCGGAAGCAAGCTGCCGACGACTGAGCGAACCTTGCAACTTCGTTATAAACTGCTACGAGCCGAAGGGCTCTTTTTTGTTGCCCGAAAGGAGGACGGTTATGCCAAAGTTTGAATACACACCCACACCGCTCATGCTCCCGACCAGTCGCTACGACAAGCGTCGGGCGGACTTTGCGGTCAATTTCATATCCATGCTAAAGCACACCACAGGCGAGTGGTTCGGCAAGTCGTTCACGCTGATGCCGTGGCAGGAGCAGATTATCCGTGACCTTTTCGGCATCGTGGATAAGGAAACCGGCTACCGCCAATTCCGCACGGCGTACATCGAACTGCCGAAAAAGAACGGCAAATCGGAACTGGCCGCCGCTATTGCACTCTATCTGCTGTTCGCAGACGGCGAGGCGGGTGCGGAAGTTTACTCTTGCGCGGGTGACATCAACCAAGCCGCCATCGTGTACAGCACGGCAAAGACGATGGTCGAGCAATGCCCGGATATTTTGGACATTTCAAAAATCATACCATCCACCAAACGGCTGATATTTCCGCACACGAACAGCTTTTATCGGGTGCTTTCAAGCGACTCTAAGACCAAGTTCGGATTTAATGTCAGCGGTCTTATATTCGATGAACTGATCGTGCAACCCACCCGTGAGTTGTTCGACACCATGACGAAATACACAGGCGATGCAAGGCGGCAACCGCTCTACTTCCTCATCACCACCGCCGGGCGTGACCGCACTTCCATTTGCTACGAAACCCATGTCAAGGCGAAGGGCGTGTTGGACGGCTCGAAAATCGACCCCACATTTTACCCTGCCATTTACGGTATCGGCGAAGATGAGGACTGGCACAACCCCGATGTGTGGCGCAGATGCAACCCGTCGCTTGGTGTGACGATTCCGTTTGAAACCGTGCAGGCCGCCTACGAACAGGCGGCACAGAACCCCGCCGAAGAGATGCACTTTCGGCAGTTCCGCTTGAACGAGTGGTGTAACGCCGATGTGCGGTGGATGCCGATTGATAAATGGGACTCCTGCGGAGCAGACTTCGACCTCGACGCTTTCAAAGGCAGGGACTGCTACGCAGGGCTTGACCTATCCTCCACCACCGACCTCACGGCGTTGGTGTTGGTGTTCCCGCCCGAGGGTGAGGACGATAAATACACGGTGTTGCCGTATTTTTGGCTACCCGAAAACGCCATCGACCTACGCACCCGCCGTGACCACGTTCCATATGCCGTATGGCGAAAGATGGGCGTTATCAACACGACCGAGGGCGATGTCGTCGACTATGACTATATCGTGGCGTTTATCGAAAAGCTGACTGCTGACTTCAATATCCGTGAAATCGCCTACGACCGCTGGGGTGCAGAGAAAATCCGCCGCGACCTTGAGGAACTGGGTGCAGAGCATGGGTTCACCGTGTTCCCGTTCGGACAGGGCTTTGCGTCGATGGCAACGCCGACACGAGATTTGATGCAACTTGTGCAGGAACGCAAACTCCGCCACGGCAAGCACCCGATTTTGGATTGGAACATGGGCAATGTTGTCGCTGAGACCGACGCACACCTCAATGTCAAGATGTCGAAAAAGAAGTCAACTGAGAAAATCGATGGCGCGGTGGCACTCGTCATGGGGCTTGCACGGGCGATGATGAGCGAAGGTTCTGCGGCAAGCGTGTATGACGAAAGGGGAATTTTGGTGATATGAATCCATTCAAGTTTTTTGCAAAGGCAAGGGATAAACCGCAAACGCCCGGCGCAGGTCGCAGTTTTCTATTCGGTGGCACGAACGCAGGAAAGTTAGTCAACGAGTCGACCGCCATGCAAACTTCGGCGGTTTACGCTTGCGTAAGAATCCTTGCTGAAGCGGTTGCAAGTTTGCCGCTCCATGTCTATCGACGAACGGAGGACGGCGGGAAAGAGCAACACTTCCGACCGCCTCTGTTCCCGCTACTCCATGACGCACCAAATTCCGAGATGACTTCATTCGTGTTTCGAGAAACGCTGATGAGTCATCTTTTATTATGGGGGAACGCTTATGCGCAAATCATCCGCAATGGTCACGGCCGACCGACGGCACTCTATCCGCTGTTGCCCGACCGTGTCCGTGTGGAGCGTGACAAAGGCAGTGAACTGGTCTACTTCTACTACGGCGAAAGCGGACAGACAAAACTGGGGCGTGAGGACATTCTGCATATCCCCGGCTTGGGGTTTGACGGCCTTATCGGCTACTCACCGATTGCAATGGCAAAAAACGCAATCGGCATGGCTTTGGCTACCGAGGAGTACGGTGCGAAGTTTTTCGCCAACGGTGCGAACCCCGGCGGGGTGCTTGAACACCCATCAACTATCAAGGACATTCAACGCGTCAAGGATAGCTGGTCGGCAAACTACGGCGGGAGCGGTAATTCCCATCGCATTGCGGTGTTGGAAGAGGGCATGAAGTTCTCGACAATCGGAATACCGCCGGAGCAGGCGCAGTTCCTGCAGACGCGCAAGTTCCAACTTAACGAAATAGCCCGCATCTTCCGAGTCCCGCCCCACATGGTGGGTGACCTCGACAAGTCGAGTTTTTCGAACATCGAGCAACAATCGTTGGAGTTTGTGAAATACACCCTCGACCCGTGGGTGATTCGATGGGAGCAGGCACTCGAACAGGCTCTGCTACTTCCCGGCGAAAGACGGCACTTGTTTGTCAAGTTCAATGTCAACGGCTTACTCCGTGGCGATTACCAAAGCCGAATGGCAGGTTACGCCACGGCAAGGCAAAACGGCTGGATGAGTGCAAACGACATCCGAGAGCTTGAGGACTTGAATCGTATCCCTGCCGAACTTGGCGGTGACCTATATCTCGTCAACGGAAGTATGACGAAACTCGCCGAGGCAGGCGTGGCATACGAAAAAACAGAAAGTGAGGAAAGTAATGAAAGAGAATAAATTTTGGAACTGGGTGAGCGAACCCGACGACACTCGCACTCTCACCATCAACGGCGTAATTGCTGAGGAAACATGGTGGGGTGACGAGGTAACGCCGAAACTGTTCAAATCCGAACTGTGCGCCGGCGATGGTGCGATTACCGTTTGGATTAACAGCCCCGGCGGTGACTGCGTGGCGGCAAGTCAAATTTACGCAATGCTGATGGACTACAAGGGTGATGTCACTGTCAAGATTGACGGCATTGCCGCCTCGGCTGCGAGCGTGATTGCAATGGCAGGCACAAAAGTCCAAATGGCACCTACCGCACTCATGATGGTGCATAATCCGCTGACGGTGGCTATCGGTGACAGTGACGAGATGCAGAAGGCGATTGCGATGCTTGACGAAGTCAAGAACGCCATCATCAATGCCTACGAAATCAAGACGGGCTTGTCACGAGCGAAACTATCGCATCTGATGGATGCCGAAACATGGATGAACGCCAACAAGGCTGTAGAACTGGGGTTTGCCGACGGGCTATTGGAAGACGAAAAACGCTCCAAGCCTGTCGAAACCTACGCATTTTCAAGGCGAGCGGTCACTGCCTCGCTGCTTGACAAAATCAAGCCGAAACAAGCACAACCACAAACCAAAGGTATCTCAGCAGAGTCGCTTGAAAAGCGGCTCTCTTTGATTCAACACTAAATTAAATTGGAGGAAAACACAATGAGTAAAGTTTTAGAACTGCGCGAGAAACGCGCGAAAATTTGGGACACAGCGAAAAACTTCTTGGAGCATCACCGTGATGCAAACGGACTGGTAACCGCCGAGGCGGAAGCCCAGTACGAAAAAATGGAAACGGACATGGTGGCGTTGGGGCGTGAAATTGAACGCTTGGAACGTCAAAATGCATACGACAAGGAGTTTGACGCTCCGTCAACCGCTCCCATCACCAACAAGCCGACCGGCTCGGCAGAACCCAAGACTGGCAGAGCGTCGAATGAGTATGTGGCTGACTTCGGCAACATTCTGCGCGGCAAACAGCCCATCAACAATGTTCTCAGCACCTCGCCCGATGCAGACGGCGGCTACCTTGTACCCGTCGAGTTCGAAAAGCGAATCATCACGGGGTTGTGCGAGGCGAATGTGGTTCGTAAAATCGCAAAGGTTCTCAGCACCTCTGCCGAACGCAAAATCCCCATCGCCGCCGAACAGTCGGTGGCACAATGGACACCCGAAAATGCGCCGATTAAAGAAAGCAAGCTGACCTTCGCGCAAAAGACCATCGACGCATTCAAACTGACCGATTTGGTAAAAGTCAGCTTGGAACTCATGCAGGACTCCATGTTCGACCTTGAAAGCTACATCGCCGACGAGTTCTCTCGTGCCTTCGGCGTAGCTGAAGAGGAGGCATTCTGCATCGGCACAGGCAAAGGTCAGCCGTCGGGCATCTTTACCGCCGAGGGTGGCACGGTCGGCGCAACCGCTCCCAAAGACATCACCACCGACTGTCTGATTGACCTTGTCTACTCGTTGAAATCGCCCTACCGCCGCAACGCAAAGTTTCTGCTTAACGACAAAACGGTGTCGGCAATCCGTAAACTCAAGGACGCCAACGGCGCATACCTATGGCAACCGTCAGTACAAGCGGGCGAGCCGGACAGACTGCTTGGCTACCGTTTGTACACTTCACCCTATGCACCCCTTGCCGAGGCAGGCAAACTCGCCGTGGCGTTCGGTGACTTCTCAAACTACTGGATTGCCGACCGCATGGGGCGTACTGTACAGCGTTTGAATGAACTTTACGCAGGCACAGGGCAAGTGGGCTTTATCGCTACTCAACGTGTCGACGGTAAAGTCATCCACAACGACGGCATTCAACTCTTGAAAATTGGCGGCGGTACCGGCGGCTCGGGCAGTTAATCATGGACGGCTTGTTTGAGAAGTTAAAACAAAATCTTGTGCTGGAGCATGACGAGGATGACAGTCTGCTCCGGCACAACCTCGCCGCCGCTATTGGCTACGCCGAGAGTTTTCAAAAGCGAAGCTACAAGCAGGCGAAGATGTCGGCGAACACCGAACAGGCTATAATTATTCTCGCCACGCACTATTTCGAGAGTCGTGACGGTGCGACAGGCGGTTTTTTCAACAATTTTGTCGGTGCGCCGAACAACATTTGGACTACCGTGCATCGGCTCCTGAGCATGGATAAGAGGTGGCAGGTATGAGCATTTCAAAACTTAGCGTTACAATCGACATCATATCTGCCACGCCTACCAAAGACGCAGAGGGGTTCGCCGTATCGGACGAGAAAATCATCGCAACCGTCCGCGCCGAAAAAGATGACCGCCACGGCAGCGAATCGCAAACCAACATGGCAACGTTCTCGACCGCCGTGACCCGCTTTCGCTTTCGGCGAATCCCCGGTGTAGAGGTCACATCGGCTCACACCATCCGCTGTAACGGCGCGGACTACCGCATTACCAGTGTGTTATCCGTGCGTGGATTCGCAGTCGAGGCGATGACTGAGAAAATCGAAAGGAGTGCGTGACGTGGCAAAAATGTCAATTAAAACGCCCGATGACCTTGCAGAAAAACTCTCACAATTGGGCAACAAGACAGACGAAATCGTCCCTCGTGTCCTTGATGCGGGCGGCGAGGTCGTAGCAAACAAGGCGCGCGGGAACTTGCAGTCCGCCATTGGCAACACCCGCTTTCCATCACGCTCGACAGGGCAATTGCTGTCGGCGCTCGGCGTATCGAGGGCAAGGCTCGACCGCAAGGGCAACTTCAATGTCAAGGTCGGATTTGCCGAAAATCGACGCGACGGCGGTGTGAACGCTCGGATTGGCAACATTCTCGAACACGGCAGGCACGGTCAGCCACCGCGCCCCTTCATGCGCCCGGCGCGGACACAGAGCAGAAAAGGCGCGATTGAAGCGATGACAAAAGCATTTGAAAGCGAGGTCGATAAACTGTGAACATTCTAACCGAACTCACCACGCTTTTATCGCCGATATTGCCTGTGGAAACAGGCATATTTAGCGGAAAAGCACCCGATGAGTACATCGTCATCACGCCGATGGCTGATGTGTTCGAACTTCATGCCGACAACGCACCGCAGTTTGAAACGCAGGAGGTGCGGATTTCGCTATTCTCAAAGGGTAGTTATCTGGGGCGCAAAAATCAAATCACAAAAGTACTCATGGCGGCGGAGTTTAGCATCACCGCTCGCCGATATATCGGTCATGAAAGTGACACGCAATACCATCACTACATCATTGATGTGGCGAAATCTATGAATTTGGAGGATTAAATCTATGGCAACTATCGGTTTAGACAGGCTGCACTACGCACCTATAACAGAATCGCCCACGGGCGAGGAAACCTACGGCACACCCGTTGTGCTGGCAAAGGCAATCTCTGCTGAACTTTCGGTGGAATTGTCCGAGGCTACACTTTACGCCGACGACGGGCCCAGTGAAATTATCAAGGAGTTCAAGGGTGGCAGTCTCACCCTCGGCATCGACGCAATCGGTCGTGCCGCCGCAGAGAAACTCACGGGAGCGACTACTGACAGCAACGGCGTTCTCATTTCCACAAGCGAGGACGGCGGTTCACCCGTTGCGATTGGCTTCAGAGCCAAGAAAGCCAACGGCAAGTATCGGTATATTTGGCTCTACCGTGTGAAATTCGGTGTGCCGTCCACATCTTTGCAGACCAAAGGCGATTCGATTGCGTTCCAAACGCCGAGCATCGTCGGCACGGTTTCACGCCGAAACAAACTTGACACTCGCGGGCGTCATCCGTGGAAGTGCGAAGTCAACGAGGATGATGACGGCGTGGCTACCACAACCATCAGCGGTTGGTACACTCAAGTTTACGAGCCGACTTATGGCGGAGTAACAGGTGCATCTTTGGCAGGTGGCATATCCGAAGCAAAGGAGGCTGTCGACAATGGCAAAAAGTAAAGAAAACGAGCGGTCGGCTGTTGTTACGATTGACGGCACGGATTACGAGATGATTCTCACTACCCGTGCCACGAAGGAAATCGCCGGACGGTACGGCGGGCTTGAAAATCTCGGCGAAAAGCTGATGAAGGCTGATAATTTCGAGATGGCACTTTCCGAAATCTGCTGGCTGATAGCCCTCTTGGCGAACCAGTCAATCTTGATTCACAACCTCAAGAACAAGGATAAGCCCCGCGAACTGCTCACCGAAGAGGAAATCGAACTGCTGACCTCACCGCTTGATTTAGCGGAATACAAAATGGCAATCACCGAGGCGATGTTCAAAGGCACGAAACGCAACATCGAGAGTGAGGGCGACGAATCAAAAAACGACAAAGTCGAGTAGATGATGAGGTCACATTTACTCGACTTTATTATTACGGAACAGTCCAATTGGGCATGAGCGCGGAGGATTTTTGGCTCACCCCTCTTGGGCTGTTTATGGATTTGTGGGAATGCCACAAGCAGTATGTCGGCATCGCAAAGCCAAAGGTGGAGCGATTTATTGATGATATTTTCCCCGAGGGGATTTAGCAACAACCGCTTTCACAATCGCACTTGACATTGCCTTTGATGGGTTCGATTTTGTAATCCTCGGGGTATAAGCCGATGGCAGTCCCGCAGCACTCTTTCACGCAAAGACCGCAACGGGTGCATTTGTCGTAATCGATGATAATTCTGCCATAAGGTGTGCCGCCGCAACTGTTCACGTCGAACTCGGCGGTTTCACTTGCAGGCGTACCGCAACCGCAAGCACCATCGGTGCAAGAAACAGGGACTTTACCTGTTCTGTTAGGGTCGCTGCAATTGCAATTTAAGAATTTATCGAGGATTGCCTCGTCGGTTTCTATGTAGGAAACGGCTCCTACAGGGCAGGCTTTGATTGCGGTGCAGACAGATTTACTGGCAAAGCACCGTTTTGGGTTAACAACAGGTTTCATTTGGGTTGTACTCTCCTTCTCGAACCGTTTTTTCAAATAACGGTAGTAGTTTTCATTGCTCTTATCGCCGCCGTTGTCGAGAAAAAGACAAAACGGCAAGCTGTCTGTGTCCTTGTGTTTAATCACGCAAACACAGCACTTTTTATGGTTTGGGCATTCGGTTTTGGGGCAAGCGCATTCTTTAACATTCGCACACGCCATCGGTAGCTCCTCCTCGCAGATACAGTTTTCTTTTGTTGTCGTGATGTTGGTAAGAAAAGCGAGAAACTCATCAACCGCCTGTTTGTTTAGCGTGTAGTAAGTCCATCTGCCATCCTTTCGGCTGTTCACCAGTCCACATTCGCAGAGGATTTTCATGTGGTGGGACAGAGTTGATTGCGTGATTTCCAGTTTTTCTAAGAGTTTGCAGGCACAAACCTCACCGCAGGAAAGCATCTCAATAATATGCAGGCGGCTTGTGTCTGCAAAAATTTTCAACAGAGCGACATTTTTCGTATAATCTTGGCTCATCATTTCACCTCACATTGATGACTATCAATATTATACACGAAACATTGACGGCTGTCAATATGTTTTACAAAAAAATTATGAAATGGAGGTGAGGGCAAGTGGATATAGGAATCAGACTGGGAATCGAAGGCGAAAAGCAGTTCAAGTCGGCGTTGCGGGACATAAATCAGTCGTTCAAAGTGCTGGGAAGCGAAATGCAACTCGTGACATCCGAGTTCGACAAGAACGACAAGTCCATGCAAGCCCTCGCCGCCCGCAAAGGCGTTCTCAATAAGGAAATTGAGGCACAGAAAGGCAAAATCGAACTGCTCAAGGACGCACTCGCCAACTCCGCCGAGAGTTTCGGCGAGAACGATAAACGCACCCAAAACTGGCAAATCCAACTCAACAAAGCACAAGCCGAACTCAACGGCATGGAGCGCGAACTCGAAAACAACGAGAAGGCTCTTGACGGTATGGGCGATGAGATGGACTCTGTAGGCAAAAGCACAAGCGGTCTTGGTGGCGAACTTGAAAACACAGGCGAAATTGCCGAGGACACCGGCAAGCGATTCGAAGGCTTGAAGGGTGTCCTCAAAGGCGTGGGCGTTGCTATGTGTACGGCGATGACCGCAATCGGTGCATCTGCCGTGGCGGCGGGCAAGTCGCTATACAACATGGCCACCGATGCCGCCTCTGCCGGGGATAGTATCGACAAAACCGCTGTACAGATGGGAATATCCCGGCAAGGGCTACAGGAATGGGATTACATTCTCACGCAAAATGGCGCATCGCTGTATAACCTTTCATACGGTATGCGCCGTGTGCAGGGTGCGATGGGTGATTTGCGCGAAGATGGCGGCAAAGTCGGGCAGGCAATTTCACGGCTTGGTCTCGATTTTGATGAAGTTCGCAACAAATCCCCCGAAGATGCAATGAATGCCATTGTTACGGCATTTCAAGGCATGGAGGAAGGCGCGGACAAGACGGCACTTGCCTTGCAGATTTTCGGTCAACGGGGCGGTATGGCGTTGATTCCTATGTTGAACTCATCTGCTGAAGCAACAGACGAACTCCGCCAGCGAGCGCACGAATTAGGCTTTGTTATGGGTGATGACGCAGTAGATGCCTCGGTGGCATTCACCGATAGCATGGACACCCTATCACGGACTTTTGGCGGCGTTAAAAACTCCATCGGCGCACAGCTTTTACCGGGGCTTACCATGATTACAGATGGACTAACCGACCTCATCGCCGGAAACGATGGAGCGGCAGAATCGATAAAAGCAGGCGCACAGGAAATCGTGAACTCCATCTCGACCGTGTTGCCGCAACTACTTGGCACACTTACATCGGTGGTGGAAAGCATCGCCGAAATCGCACCCGATATTATATCAACGCTAATTACAGGCATTACTGACAATCTTCCGTTGCTTATCGGAGCGGTGTCGGGAATTTTGAACGCACTCCTGCAAGGCATCAGTCAAGCCTTGCCCGCTTTAGTGGAGGGCGCGTTGGAACTTGTGCTTGCTTTGGTGGAGGGCATTTTGAATAACCTCCCCATGCTCCTCGAAGCCGCCATTCAAGTGGTGGTCACATTGGTGCAGGGCATATCGGAGGCACTACCACAACTCATTCCTGCAATCGTTGAAGCGTTGGTCACGATGGTACAGGCGCTCATCGACAACTTGCCGATGATTTTGGACGCAGCACTCCAACTCATCATGGGCTTGGCAGACGGATTACTCGCCGCACTACCTGTGCTGATTGCAGCACTGCCCGACATTATTATCGGCATTGTGGAGTTCTTAATCGATTCAATCCCAATAATCATTGATGCCGGAATTGACTTGCTGACTTCACTCGTGGAGGCGTTACCCGATATTATCGCTGCCATCGTGGAGGCTATCCCGCTTATCATCGAAGGCATACTCGAGGCGGTTTTCGGTGCAATTCCGCAAATTATTGATGCGGGCATTCGCCTGTTGGTATCCCTAATCGAGAACCTGCCAACCATCATAATCGAAATTGTGAACGCCATTCCGCAAATAATCAGCGGTATTGTCAACGCCGTAATCGGTGCAATTCCACAGATTATCCAAGCGGGAGTGGAGCTTTTCATGTCGCTCATAACCAATTTGCCGACGATTATCATCGAACTTGTGAGAGCGGTGCCAGAAATCGTCCGTGGGTTGATTGATGCTTTCATGAGTTTTGTCAGTAGTTTCGCTGAAATCGGGCTGAATTTAATTCGTGGATTATGGGATGGTATCCGTAACGCAGGAGCGTGGCTGCGTGACCAAATCACAGGCTTTGTGCGTAATACTCTCGGCGGGTTGGCGCGATTCCTTGGAATCAACTCACCATCTCGCTACATGGCAGACCTTTTCGGCAAAAACATGGCGGCAGGTATCGGCGTTGGTTTTGAAGATGAAATGCACGAAGTATGTAAAACCATGCAAGATGCAATCCCGACAAGTCTTGACGGACCCGAAATTGACCTTGACGGTAATATCAACTCGGCGCTTTACGGAGCAGGAGCGGCTGTCACTCTTGATGCAATCGGCTACAAACTGGATGGCATTGCAAATATCATGATGCAGATGTTTCCTGCGTTGATTGATGCCATGAACATTAAGGTAGTGCTTGATGACGGAACTCTTGTTGGACGGCTGACACCCGAAATCAACCGCAACCTTGCACTCTTTCATAAACGGAACTTGGGGGTGATTTGATGAACGCTTTTATTCTAAACAACACAATAAACTCACGCTCCAATCTTGGCTTGCGAATCACACGCCCGCCTGTCATTCCCCCGACACGGCGGGTAGTGAACACCATTGAAGTTGACGGTCGTGAAGGCTCGCTGACTATTTTGCGTGGGTGGCGTGATGTGTCTTTTGACTTGCAGGCGGCATTGCTCGGCGATAACCACGCTACTCGTTGGCGAGATATCCTACCGCAAATTTTGAACGCTGAAAGCATCCACTTTTCAAACGATGAGGGTGTGTTCTATCAAATCAAGCAAGTTACGGCAACGCCTCACGAAAAGCGACTGGTCGGCATGAGTGAATACACGCTGGCTTTCACCTGCGCTCCGTTTCGTTATATGCGGAATGTAGCGATGATAACCCGCACCATCTCCGGCATTCTCGCCAACCCCGGCACGGTGCATTCACTGCCGAGGATTACGGTTTTCGGCACAGGCACACGAACGCTGACCATAAACGGTCGAGCAATCGTACTGAACCTTTTGCAAGGCAGGATGACTCTTGACAGTGCCTTGAAAATCTGTCATTTCGGCAACGTGGCGCAGAACAATCAAATGACAGGCGATTTTCCTGTTTTGAGTGTCGGTAACAACACAATTACACTGGGGACAGGGATTACTCGGCTTGAAATCGAGCCACGATGGAGGTTCTTATGATTTGCTATTTCAACAGAAACGAAACCAATTTTGCACATAACGGACTGGGTGTTTTGGATGACCACATCATCGACCCCGTTGTGACCGAGGAGTTAAACGGTATATTCAAGTTGGAGTTTGACTATCCGCTTGGGGCGCACCACGCTGATGGGCTGTTACAGGAGCGGATTGTGCGTTGTCCCGTGCCGAATATGACACCGCAACTTTTCAGAATATCGGAGCGAGAAAGCACTATCGGTGGGTTATTCCATGTCGTAGCGTACCACGTTTTCTACGACCTCGTACAAAACCTCATCGAGGACACTTTCGTGGTCAACCGCAACGGGCAACAAGCCATACAGCAGATTTTGAATGCGGGACAGTTTTCACATCCGTTCACGGGTGGCTCGAATATTACGGTGTTTAATTCCGCACGGATTGTTCGCCACAACATCGCCGAAACCCTGCTTGACGGCAGCATAGACAATGGATTCATGTCACGTTGGGGCGGTGAAATTGTGCGAGATAACTTCCATGTTGCAATGCAACGGGTGCGTGGTAGTGACAACGGCGTGGCAATTCGTGACAAGAAAAACCTCACGGGCTATCGCGCTAATGTGGACTTCGGCACGGTTGTCACTCGAATCATGCCACAAGGCTTTGACGGTCTTTTCCTGCCCGAACGGTATGTGGACAGTCCACGAATCGGCAGCTACCTCACGCCGAGGATTCGTGTAATCGAATATAGCCAAGTTCGCGCTCGTGTCGGGCGGTTTGAAGATAACGAGGACGCGTTCCCTCTTCCGCAGGCTCACGCATTATTACGGACTTTGGCACAGCAGGAATACAGCGAACATCGAATTGACCTGCCGACCGCCACTTATGAAATCGAATTCGCACCGTTGGAACGCACCGAGGAATACAAGGGCTTCGCCGCACTTGAAACCGTCAACATCGGCGATACGGTGCGGGTAATCCACGAAGAGGACGGACTGGATATTTCGTCGCGAGTGGTCAGTTACCAATACGACCCGCTCGCACATTCATATATCGCCGTCACTCTCGGTAGCGATACGCCGAAGTTCACCAATGTGGCGAGGGATATACAGCGAATCGAAACTGGCGTGAACATGGCGAAGGAGCAGGCGGACTTTGCCTTGCAGTCCGCCAACGGCAAGAACACCAACTTTTACGGCTCGGCAGAACCCCGCAATCCACGCATTGGCGATGTATGGTTTCGTGAGAACGGTAACCGCTTGGAATTGTGGGTGTTCGAGACAAGGGACGGAGTGACTCAGTGGTTTCCGCTCTTGACTGACCTCACCCAAGAGGAGCTGCGTCAAGCGACCGAAGCCGCCAAAGCGGCGGCAGAGGCAGCAGAAATCGCCGGGCAAAAAGCATACGAAGCCGGGCAAGCGGCTCGTGATGCGGCAGAACAAGCAAAAATCGACGCACAAGATGCCGTATCACGAGCTAACGATGCCTTCGATAACGCCATGAACGCAATAAACGATGTCAGCGGCGCAATTTCTCAAGCAGAGTCGGCGATTGCCGTTGCGGGTGATGCTTTCAATCGCTCAGTACGGTCAAGTGCCGTCACTTACGCCGTTTCTACCAATGGAACGACACCACCCACAAGCGGATGGCAAACCGTAATTCCCACAACTTCCGCAGGGCAATTTCTGTGGACGCGGACGGTTCTCACCTTGCAGGATAACAGCACGGTGACAAGTTTTTCTGTCGCACGACATGGGCAGACCGGCGCAGCAGGAGCAACGGGTGCGCCGGGAAGTCCGGGTGCGAACGCTCCGATAATCACGGCGGTGCGAGAGCAGTATTATCTGTCAACCTCGAACACCACCCAAATAGGCAGTTCATGGAGCGACACCGTTCCCATGTGGATTAACGGTCGATTTTACTGGACACGAATTGTTACTACATTCAGCAACGGCACGACCACCAACTCCACGCCTGTCTTGGCTAACGGACTTAATAATTCGCTCGTCACAGCTTTGGAAGCGCGGACACTATCGCAAAACTTAGAAACCACGGTGACGCAACATGCCACGGCGATTGCTTTCAACGCCAAGAGTGTCACCAACCTATCGGGACGGCTGATTCAAGGCTGGGAACGGCACAGATGGAATACAGGCAGCGGCGTTCATATCAACGATGTGAGCTCTATCCGTGGAACGCATGATATTGCCGTCACGCCGGGCGAGCAGTTTATCGGACAGGAAGCAAACGGCGCGTCTCGAACATTCCGTTTCTTTTGGTACAACGCCGATGGCGGGTTCATCTCACACATTAACACGGCAAATGCGGCGACCGCTCCTGCCAACGCCGCGACTTTGCGAGTGTCTACGGCGTGGCCGCCAACGGATGACCCCAACGACTTCACCGGCACGGTGATTCGCGGGAACGCTCGTGCTAATATGACTAACCTTTTCGCACGAGTTTCTACCGCCGAGGCAACTTTGACAGTCCACGCAGGACAAATCGCCGCCCGTGCAACACAAACCGACCTCAATGCACTAACAGGGCGTGTTACCACTGCCGAATCCACTCTCAACGTGCTACCCACAACTATTCGACTTGCTGTGGAATCCCATATCGCTCCCGAACCCCTCGTTCGTGGCTGGGAACGACATCGTTGGAACAACTCAACGGGTGGTCACATCAATGACAACAACGCAATCCGCGGAGCACACGACATTCCCACCGCGCAAGGACAGCAGTTTATCGGTCAAACCATGAACGGCGAGGCCTTAGCATTCGAATATTACTGGTACGACGCGACAGGCTGGTTCATCAATGCGACCTTTGGTACATCCGCCGTCGCTACTGCCCCTGCGAACGCTGCGACTTTGCGCGTGGCGAATCGAAACCATCCACAACCTCCCGCAAACTTCACAGGCACGGTCATTCGCGGGAACACCCGAATCAATCTGACTCAACGGACGGTTTCGGCATCCACGATATTAATGCAAAACAACTTCATCAACCTGCGTGTTGCCAAAAACGATGTGATAAACCAAATCAACATCTCGACTGAGGAAATCCTCATCGCGGGCAACAAAATCCGCATCACGGGGCAGACCACCATAGACAACGCTGTCATCGGCACGGCGCAAATCGCTGACCTTGCCGTGACAAACGTAAAGATTGCAAATCTCGCCGTCAATAGTGCGAAAATAGCCGACTTGGCCGTGACAAACGCAAAAATCGGCAATCTTGCGGTGAATACGGCGCAGATTGCGAACTTAGCGGTTACTACTGGTAAAATCGTGGACTTAGCGGTTACTAATGCCAAAATCGCTACCCTCGACGCGGCAAAAATCACAACCGGCACACTCAACGCCAACCGAATCGGTGCGAACAGCATCACAGCAAACCATGTCACCACCAACTTTCTGCAAGCCCTCACCGGCAACTCGGCGATTCGCATCACTGGCACGACTATCAGCTACTGGAGTGGCAGCAACATGACCTCGCAGATTAACGCCAACGGATTTGAACTCACCCGCGACAATATCCGCATCGGGCGGATTGGCACGAACAATATGCAAGCGAACTCCACTTGGCGCGGACTTGTTTTTGACCTCGAAAACGCCGGAAACTATATGGCGTGGTCGTGGCGGATGACAGCATCGGCATCCACATTCACGACACGGCTTGCGTATTATCGCAGTCGTTTGCAAAATGGCATGGAGCAGGGCTTTCACTTTGACGATGTTGTGTATATCAAGTCGGGGCAAGCTACTGCGTCGGGTGCGACAATAGTGAGAAATAACTGGGGGTTTTGGACTTTCGGTTCGGTGAATTATCTCGGTCGTGTAACGACAACAAGCAGGGCTGGCGTGGCTCTCGGTGGGAACAATCTGATTCTTGGCAGTCAAGGCTCGTGGGTGGATTTCAATCAAATTCGCGCCATCTGCGCTGCAATTGCAAACCGCCGTGTGTTCCTGCCCGCAAGTTCCGCCGGGCTGTCGAGTTGGTGGGACGTAACTATACCATCTATGACCACATGGACAACTTAAATGAAGGGAGTTTTGTAAATGGAAGAAAAAATCGAAGTGCAACCGGAAGAGCGGGTATATGTCATGCCGCCTCATCCCGAGGCGGTTGTCGCTCGTGAGGAGCGTACACCACCACCCGACCCGCCGACCACTGCCGAAAATACGCTCGCAGACTTAATCAAACAGGCGGTAGGCGAACTTCGCGGCGAAATAATGTCCGAACTTAAGGTAGAAATGCGGACGGAACTACAAAAAGAAATTCGAGGAGGATTACAGGCGTATGTTGAAAATTAAAAACTACCAATTAGTCGATGTGCTTGAGTTCTTAGAAAAGGCATCACTCACGCCACGGGCAAGCCGTGTGCGGACAAAACTGTGCAAACTGTTCTATGGCAAAGTGGAGGAGTTGCACGGTGACGAAATGGCTCTGCTCGACAAGTTTGGCAAGAAAAATGATGACGGCAAACTCATTGCGAACGATGGTAACTACTCACTTATTGAATCCACCGCCGTCGAATATCACCACGAAAAGACAGCTCTTTTGGAAGAAGACACGGTCATCAACCTTGATGAACTGAAGGACAAAATCGCTGTGCTTTTCACCGAACTCGAAAACAGCGATGTCAAAGTATCCGGCAAGGATGCAGCCGCTCTTGATGTGCTACTTGACGCACTGGAGGAGGTGATGGAATGAGGAGCATCTGGACAGTGATACAAGCCGGATGGTGCGCGCTCGGTGGTGCAATCGGCTGGTTCATCGGCGGTTTCGATGGATTCATTCTTGCGCTACTGGCGTTCATGGTCTGCGATTATATCACAGGGGTAATGCGAGCCTGCACCGAAAAGAAACTCTCAAGCAGGCTTGGCGCGAAAGGCATTATCAAAAAGGTCAGCATTTTCATTATGATTGGCATCGCCCACTTGGTAGATATGTATGTGTTGTATGACGGAGGAGCATTAAGGCTCGCCGTCATTTTCTTTTACCTATCTAACGAGGGTGTGAGCGTTCTTGAAAATGCAGCGGCTATCGGGCTACCCGTACCGGACAAGGTACGCAAAGCCTTAGCAATCTTACACAACAAAACCGAAAAATCCGAAGCCGAGCGCGAATACATCGTGCCACCACACCCCGAACCGGGCAGGGGAATCGAAAGTGAAAATGAAATGGAGGAACCACAAAATGAACATCACAATTAGGAATAGCCCTAACCAAAGGGCAGGACGAGGCGGGCAAACACCCGACTTCATTGTCATGCACACCACAGGCGGAACTTTCGCTGGTGCGTTGTCATGGACACTCAACCCGACCGCTCAAGTGTCCTATCACTTTATCGTGGCAAGGGACGGAGCGATTACGCAGACCGTTCCAATCGAAAACACGGCGTGGCACGCAGGCACAAACAACAACGGCGGCAATGTCGACAACCGTCACTCGACCATCCCGGCGGTGCGGGAGCGCCGACTCAATGCCAACAGCTACAGCGTAGGCATCGGTTTTGCCGACCTCACCAACCACGGAACACCAAGTCCCCAACAACTCGAAACGGCGGTGTGGCTGACACGCCATATCCGTGATGAGGTGCGGAGGATTTTCAACTTCAACTTGCCCATTGCACGAAGCAACATCGTCAGTCACGATGAAGTCACTCCACGCAATCGAAACGGTGACCCCGGCAGGAACTTCCCATTCGATGAGATTATCCGCAGGGTGAACGGTGGGGGCTCAACGCTCGCACCAACTCCGCCGACACCGCCGTCTGCTCCGTCGATTGACGAACTGGCACGGCAAGTCATCGCCGGTCGTTGGGGTAATGGCGCAGACCGAGTTCACCGACTAACCGATGCAGGACATAACGCCTCAGCAGTTCAGTCACGGGTAAACGAGATTTTGTGTGGCGGTAGCACTCCTACTCCTGTCGCTCCTCCGACACCTCCACCGCTTCCACCCGCGCCGAACCTTGACGAAATTGCCCGACAAGTTATCCGTGGCAATTGGGGCAACGGCGCGGAGCGAACTCGCAGGCTCACCGCCGCCGGGCATGATGCCGCCGCTGTCCAACGGCGCGTGAATGAATTATTGAGATAACCCCTCATATCAAAAAGCCCGCAGACAGTCCTTTTTGGATTGTCTGCGGGCTTTTTTGCGTTTAGGGGGTTCGAATTCGGCGGTTTTGTCGGGGTAAAGCAGGAGGTGCTTTTCCTATGACTTTATCCCAAAAAGAGAAAATAATCGCCATGCGTAAAGATGGCGTGAAATATTCGGTGATTGCTGATAAATTCAATTTGTCGGTCAATACTGTACAGTCAATTTGTCGCAGAGCCGCCAAAGCCGAGGCAGAAAAACTCAACCCATCACCAAAATGCGAAAACTGCCATAAGCCTATGAAGGACAGCGTTCAAACTGCTCGCCGTTTTTGTTGTGATGAATGTCGCTATAGTTGGTGGGCGAAAAATGCAGACCAACGCCCCGGCAAGAAGACCGTATGCACTCAGTGCAAGAAGTCGTTCACTTATCAAGGTAGCCGCCCACGCAAGTTCTGCTCTCGCAAGTGCTACGGCCAATCGAAGGCGGTGACGGTATGAACAAAGAGAAAGCAATCATGCACTACACCGCCGCCGTTGCCAACTTCCGAAAGTGGCTTAAAACGGGAATTATCAGCCCCGATGAATTCAACATAATCAGCATAAAAACAGGCGAAAAATACGGCCTAAATTCTACGAGTATTTTCCTTGAAATTATCCCGAAATGACTTGCTATGTGCGGAAAACAACGCAATCATAGACATGGCTTTTATCAAAGTCAGATTACGAAGGGAGGATTTTTATGGGGAGGAAAGTAACCCAAATCGCCACCACGGTTGTGGCTATACCAAAACGAAAACGGGTGGCGGCTTATGCTCGTGTGTCCGGCGGCAAAGATGAGATGCTTCACTCGCTTGCCAACCAAGTCAGCTATTACAGCGGGCTGATTCAAAATAATGCCGAATGGGAGTATGCGGGAGTTTTCGCCGATGAAGCTCTGACCGGCACAAAGGATTCACGTCCCGAATTTCAACGCCTGCTCGCCGACTGCCGTGCCGGACTGATTGACCTTGTGATTACAAAGTCGGTCTCTCGTTTCGCTCGCAACACGGTGACCATGTTGGAGGTCGTGCGTGAGTTGAAGTCCATCGGTGTGGATGTGTTTTTCGAGAAAGAAAATATCCGCAGCATGAGCGGGGACGGCGAGTTGATGCTCACAATCCTTGCAGGATTCGCACAAGAGGAAAGCAAATCCGCAAGCGATAACTGCAAGTGGCGCATCCGAAAAGATTTTGAAAAAGGCAAGGCGAACACAGGCAAGATGCTCGGCTACCGCCTCAAAGACGGCGTGTTGCAACTCGTCCCCGAAGAGGCTGTGATTGTTCGGCAGATTTTCACCGACTACCTTGACGGCATGGGTGTAAACGCCATTCAAAAAAAACTGAGAACGCAGGGCATACAAATCAGCACAAACGGTGTTTCACACATTTTGCGTAACGAAAAGCACATGGGGTGCTTGCTACTGCAAAAAACGCTGTCCACCGACCACCTCACAAAAAAGCAAATTCGCAATGACGGAAGGCTACCACAATATTTCGTCACCGAGGCGCACGAACCGATTGTCAGCGAGGAGTTGTTCGAGGCAGTTCAAGCCGAGATTGCACGGCGAGCCAAAATCCACTCCGCACGGCAAGTTCCGCAGGGGCAATACCCGTTGACTGGCAAAATAAAGTGCGGACGGTGCGGAGTACCTTATCGCCGAAAACACGCCTCGGCGGGTAGTAAATACGAGAAAATCGTGTGGATATGTGCTACTTACAACACGCTCGGCAAAGCCGAATGCGCCAGTCAGCAAATCCCCGAAGATATCCTCATGGAGCGAATTGCCGAGATCGGCGAGTTGGGTAAAGTCGAGGCGATAATCGTCCCCGACCATTTTCGCCTTACTTTTTATATGAAAGACGGCACAACCATCGAAACCAAATGGCAACACCGCTCACGCTCCGAGAGTTGGACGGCTGAAATGAAAACGGCGGCCGCTGAGAAAGCGAGGGAGTATCATGGCAAGAACAATTAACTTCATACCCGCCACCAAAGAACATTTAGCCTCAGCGTCAAAGTTGTCAGCGGCGACTCGCCGTCGCACCGCAGCCTATGCGAGGGTTTCCACCGACAAGGACGAGCAGGAGACCAGTTTCGAGGCACAAGTCAGTTACTACACCGATTACATCACCAAACGCTCCGATTGGACACTCATCAAAATCTATACCGACGAGGCGAAAAGCGGAACTCAGACCAAGAGCCGCGATGGATTCAATGATATGATTGCCGACGCTCTTGACGGCAAATTGGATTTGATTGTTACAAAAAGTGTGTCGAGATTCGCACGAAACACGGTCGACAGCCTGCAAACCATCCGCAATCTCAAGGAAAAAGGCGTCGAGGTGTATTTTGAAAAAGAACAGATTTGGAGTTTCGACGGCAAGGGCGAGTTGCTCATCACCATCATGTCGAGCCTTGCACAAGAGGAGGCACGGAGCATTTCCGAGAATGTCACATGGGGACAGCGTAAACGGTTCGCTGACGGCAAAGTCAGCTTGCCTTACAAGCGGTTTCTCGGCTACGAAAAGGGCGAGGACGGCTTGCCCGCAATCAACGAGGAGCAGGCCGAGACCGTTCGGCTTATCTATAAAATGTTCATCGAAGGCAAAACGCCGTCCGCCATTGCGAAACATCTGATGGCACAGGGCATTCCCAGTCCGGCAGGCAAGAAAAACTGGCAAACGGCGGTGGTGCGGTCAATCCTCACGAATGAAAAATACAAAGGCGAGGCGATTTTACAAAAGCAATTCACCACCGACTTTCTCACCAAAACCCGCAAAAAGAACGAGGGCGAGATACCACAGTACCATGTCGAGAACAGCCACCCCGCCATTATCAGCCCCGACGACTTCGACACCGTGCAAGCCGAGATTGAACGCCGAACCGCACTCGGAAGACCGATGACTTGCTCCTCGCCGTTCTCGGCACGGCTGGTTTGCGGTGATTGTAACGGCTATTTCGGTCGGAAGACGTGGGGCAGTTACGCCAACGACAAAACCTACAAACGCTACATTTGGCGTTGCAACAAGAAGTACGAAGCCAAAACAGGGTGTGACACTTCGCACATTAAAGAGGACGAGATTAAAGCCAAGTTCATCGAGGTTTGGAATGGGCTGTCCGAGAACCGTGAGGCGATGATTGCCGACTGCCAATCGGCACGAAAGTTGCTCTGCGATTGCTCCGAACTCAACACCGAGGTCACAGAATTACAGCGTGAAATAGAAGTGGTCACCGAACTCATCCGCAAAGCCATCTATGAAAACGCCCGTACCGAACAAGACCAAGCCGAGTGGAACGCTCGCAACGACAGCTACCTTGAAAAGCAAAGAGCCTGCCACGCCCGCCTTGTTGAGTTGCAAGAGGAGATACAGCGACGGCAGAACACATCAAACTTGCTCGGTCGATTTATTCGCAACATGAAAAACAGCCCTCTCACGCTGAGTGAGTTCGATGAGAAGCTGTGGTCGATGACCATTGACAGCGTGACCGTGCATCGTGGCAGGCGGTTGGTGTTCCGCTTCCGTGACGGCACGGAAGTTGAGAGTAAGATGGATTGAATAGAGGCAAAAAGGACGGCTCGCTACGGCGGGCTGTTTTTTCTGAAAATATTACTTGCTATGTACGAAAAACGACGGTAATATCCATCACTAAGGCAGCGGCCGCGCCTAATTCAAAAGAAAGGATGGCATACATGAAAAGTCGTAAAAGTGATTCGGATAACATCTTCGAGCAAGTGGCAGCCAAGCACGGCGTTTCGGTGGAAGAGGTTGTGCGGGATATGCAAGAAGCCCTTGATGACGCATGGGATAACTCTGACCCGGCAGCACGGGCAAGGCAGCGACAATTGTTCCCGAAGGGCAAGCCCTCGATTGAGGAATTTATCCGTATGATGGCAAAGCAAGTGGATAAATAACACGTTTGTCCAATGAAGTGATAAACGGCTCGCCGAAATGGTGAGCCGTTTTTGTGTCAGCGGTCAAATGCTCTACGGCTATGCCGTGCGGTAATTGAAAACTGTGCATCGTGATTTTTGGTAAAGCCGTGTGAGCATTTGACAGCTGTGCATGAAAGCCGTGAGTACATTAGACGAAAAATTTTACTGATAGCCAAAAATGGATAAATTCACGATTTCCAAGCGTTCAACTACCTCACGGCTTGAAAAGCTAATATCCCACTGTTACGAGCTTTGCTACCCCAAACTGTGCAAAAAGAAAACCACCAAAGGAGTTTATCCAAAGATGGTTTACTATTTGATGGGAGTGGACGGATTTGAACCGCCGAAGCGAAACGCAACAGATTTACAGTCTGCTCCCTTTGGCCACTCGGGAACACTCCCATTTTTAATACTTAGAGTATGTTAATCAACACACTACAAATATAGTATAGCATACTTTTTTGTAAAAAGCAATACTTTTTTTCAAAAAAGTGTTTAAAAAATAAAAAAAATTCAAAAATATAAGTCTATTTTCAATTTATAGTTGGTTAAATCGAGAATGGGCGAAGGATTTTCGAGGATATTTTTCGTCAGACAAGGCGAAAATTTGGCGAATATCCGTTGATATTTAAGAATTTTTCAA
>JGI24703J35330_11748773_pt1 | contig 33693 bp, 30 predicted proteins | sample TergutNt197P1_FD_35330 | JGI IMG/M metagenome (IMG submission 35330)
TAACTCAATTATACCACATTCTGGTGAGGAGTTTTTACTTTTCATCATTTAAAAAGTACGTAACATCAGGGCTTTCGCAATTTCGCAATTGCCTATTATTTCGATGTTTCGGAGTGAATCATCCCTTTTGCTCAGAAATCTTTGTGATAAGGATGATTTAGGACGTGTAATAACTCGATTTCATCGTTTTCAGCTAAAAAAACTAGATAAATGAATGATTTTGTTCTTAATTCAGGGCTACTTCATCCTTTTCGCTTGATAATTTTCTCAATAAGGACGATTTGGATTATTGACACTACCTTATTAACTATCCCTCGGACGATTTGCTGTCATTAATGAAACTTCACTAAATATCTATTTTTGGCTAAAAAGTGAAGATTTGAGGTTCTTTTTGTCAAGGAATCTTCACTGAAGCTCCTCTTTTAGTACAAAGGGGAAGAAATACAGTAATTTTGGTGGAAAAAACTTCACTCAGTGCCTATTTTTGGCTTGAAAGTGAAGATTAGAATTTTTCCAATTAAGGGAGTCCTGAATTTTCAAATTTTAGTTCACAGAGCAACTAGTAATGCCTAGCTAGGAGTTCGAATGGATACAAAAATTCCCAGTGAGGAATCAAAAATCCGATCTCACCGGGAGTCAAAAATTTAGTTTAGGTTACTCGTCTAGTTTAACTGGAACGATTAACTGTAAATTAGCTTCGTCTGTTTTGTCTAGGACAACAAATGGTTTCATGTCACCATTAAATCCAAGCATCACATCGGTGTTAGCACCTTGGAAAGCTTTTAATGAGTCAAGTAAGAACAGAGAACTACACGCAATCCCAAGTTTTGAGCCTTCCGCTTCTTTAATGTCGATGATCTCTTCAATCTTACCAATTTCTGATGAATTAGATTTGATCACTAACTTTTTTTCATCCGGTAGAACTGTCATCTTTGCTACGTTAGCGCGGTCCTCTTTCGCCATTAGGGACACACGGTCAACCGCATTGAATAATTCGCGATAGTCAATGGTGATCTTAATCTCGAAGTCAACAGGAATGAAAGAAGCAATATCTGGATAGGTTCCCTCTAACAGACGTGACTGGAAGGAGATCTGTCCGTTTTTAAATAAAATTTGGTTATTTGTTACAGCAACTTCTGTTACTGGGTCATTTATATCAAGGGTCTTACCAAGCTCTGATAAACTACGCCCTGGAATGGTGATGTCAAATTCTTTCTCGTCTTCAAGTATCAATGTCCGTTTCGACAACCTGAAGCTATCAGTAGCTGAACAGTGAAGTTCGTTGTTATGAAATTTGAAATTAACCCCTGTTAAGGTTGGACGGCTTTCATTAACAGCTACCGCAAAAATAGTTTGCAAGATGGCTGTTTTTAGTTTAGTTGTCGGCAAATTGAATTGGTGTAGAACACCTGACAATTCATTTTGTGGGTAGTTTTCAGCAGGCAAGCCTTTTAAGGTATATTCGCCCTTGTCACCACGGATTAATACTTCGTTTCCGTCGAATGTGTTGATTTCAATGGTATCTGTTTCTAGCTTTTTGATGATTTCAAAAAAGTACTTACCAGGAATTACAATTCCACCAGGTGTGATGATTTTAACTAATTCCTCGTTTTCTGTACGTAGAGGTAGATGTGTTTTAATGGTGACGTCTGAGTCACTACCGGTTAGAAATAATCCATCGTTATCTGCAACAAATTTAATACCGGTTAGAATAGGAAGCGTCGTTTTAATCGGCAATGCTTTTGTAACGTGATTTAGCTTTTCGATGAGGGCTTGTCGGTTGATTTGAATGTTCATAGGGGAATCTCCTTTTAAACAAATAATTTTCTTAAATCTTTAATGTCGTTTGCGAGTTGAATGTCTTCTTTTAGGGCGTTTTCGATCTTTCTACAACCGTGCATCACCGTTGTATGGTCACGACCACCGAAAGAAGAGCCGATTTTGGGATAGGAGAAACCAGTGAGTTCGCGAATCAGATACATGCAGACTTGGCGAGCCAGGGTGATTTCCTTTTTTCGGCTTTTTGAAATGATATCAGAAGCTGAAACTTCGTAATGATTGCCAACGGTTTTAATAATGTTTTTAACGTCAATCTTTGCCATCCGCTTTTCTTCTTTAATAAGATGGCGCAAGGCATCGTTGGCTAGTTCGATGGAAAATTCGGCATTGTGGATGGTTGCATAGAAAATTAAGCGTTTTAAAGCCCCTTCCAAAGTTCTGACATTACTATGGAACTTATAAGCAACAAATTCCAGCACTTCTTCTGGGAATTCATCAGGATTAATGTTCTCACCTGCTAGCTTTTTCTTCATGATTTCAATCCGGGTTTGAATGTCAGGAATTTGAATGTCAGCTTGTAAGCCCCATTCAAAGCGTGACGTTAAGCGATCCATCATGTCCTTAAAATCAGAAGCTGGTCGATCTGATGTAATAATAATCTGTTTGTTTTCGTTGTAAAGATCGTTGAAGGTGTTAAAGAACTCTGTTTGTGTTTGTTCTTTTTTTGCTAAGAACTGAATGTCATCAATTAATAAGACATCGATGTCACGGTATTTTTTCTTAAAGGAATCAAAGCTATTGTCGATGGTTGCAACTCGGTAGTCGTCTACGAATTTCTCGCATGTACAATACAAGATACGTTTGCTCGGATCATCGTCTAGGATATAGTTTCCGATGGCTTGCATCAAGTGGGTCTTTCCAACGCCAACGCCGCCAAAAAGATAGAGGGGATTGGCAACTTCTCCTGGACGTTCCGCTACTTGCAAAGCAATCATGTAAGCTAATCGGTTACTCTTACCAGCAACAAAACGATCAAAGGTGTAAGTTGCATTTAGGTTCCCGCGGTAGTATTTATGTAAATTTGGATCGGCTTCAATTAAACTAAAAGTTTGCTTTTGCTTTTCCATGAATTCAGGTGTGACAAACTTGACATCTAGTGAGTATCCGGTTACATCTGCAGCGGTTCCAATAATGTCTTTAATATAGAATTTTTCAAGCATTAGTTTTTCATGATCATTTGTGACAACAATATACAATTTATCGTCGCGTTTTTGAGCCTCTTTTGGCGTTGAAAATAACAGTTCAAAAGACTGATCAGACATCTTTGTTCTCATTCTTTCGACGATCTGATCCCATATCATTTGATAGTCTTCCAATTGAAGCACCTCCGTGATTTGCGTATTCGTTCAACCACAAAGGTGACGCTACGAGTTTTCCACAATTATAGCACAAAAAAAGCAAAAATACATCTATTTTTTGCAAAAATCGCATTTTCAGAGGGGAGTTTTCCACAAAAATGAATTAGAAAAAAATTCAAAGTGCTTGGAAAGCCTGTAATGATGGACAAAAGTGAGTGTTCGACTCCCTAATTTAAGGGTATTTTATTTCATAAAATAAAGCGATGCTTTGAGCTTCAAAAATCAAGCAAAACTAAAAGTCCAATTTCTAAGTGAGATTGAACTTTTTTTTGTATCGGATTAACGATCAAATTATCGTGGTGTTACATTAACTGTTTCACTTTTTTTCTCTAATTTCAGGTCTTTTGTAGCCCATTCAAAACATGCTCCGACAACTAGTAATAATAAGAGTGCTGGTACGCGACGATCAACGTTCGTTTGAACCTGTTCTGAGATTAATTCTAGCCAATCAACCGTCGTCCAACCATTTACAACGGTTTGTTGTGGTGCTCCACTTGTGTTACTGTTGTTGATTCGGTTTCGTGAATTAATTGATTCAGCAACGGCTTCCCAATTTCCTTGCTCTGTTGATCCGAATGAGTCTCGTGGTCCTCCAACTAAAAAGATGAGAATCGATAAGGTAGCGAGGACACCAAAACCAATTAAACGAATTTTCTGTATCTTATTCATGACGACAACTCCTAATTTTTTTTCTCAAGGATCAAAGCCATTTCACGTAATATTTTACAGGCCGTTGCCGTTGAGACCCCAGATGGATCGTGAGTCGGTGACAATTCCACAAGATCAGCACCAACGATTGTAACATTCGCATCACGTAATAGTAAGAAAAAGTATTCTAACTCGCGGTAGGAAATACCTCCTGCTTCCGGTGTTCCTGTTCCTGGTACAATAGATGGGTCTAGAACGTCGATATCAATGGTGACGTAGATTTTTTTACCAGAGAGGCTTTCTAAGATGTCACCAACGGTATTGATGCGAAACGGTTCCATGTAAGTATAGTTATCTTTCCGTGCAAAGTCAAATTCCGCTTTTGTCCCTGAGCGAATCCCAAATTGGAAGATACGTCCATCTCCTAAAAGATCCCAAATCCGTTTAATGACTGTCGCATGAGATAGTTTACTACCGCCGAATTCTTCGCGGAGATCCGTATGGGCATCTAAATGGATGATGTGAACATCTGAGTGAACAGTTGCTACTGCCTTAACGACAGGGTAGGTGACCAAGTGCTCCCCGCCGATCATAAGCGGGACTTTTCCATCTGTTAGTAACGTACTTGTCGTAGATTCTAATTCTTCCATTACTTGCTCAGGCGAGCTATAGGAAAGCTCAACGTCTCCTATATCACAAACGTCAACATCCTCTAGATCTAAGTCGAGGAGTGGGCTATAAGTTTCAATGGTCTGTGATTCAATCCGCATGGCATTTGGTGCAAACTTAGTTCCTGATCGATTGGAGGTAGTCCCATCGAAGGGAGCTCCGAAAACAACGACTTTTGCATCGTCATAAGGCGTTGTCATGCCTAGTAGTTGTGCTGGGTTTACAAAGCTATTTTTTTGCATCCTCTAACATCTCCTTCACGTAGGTTGGCAGAGCAAAGCAGCCAGTGTGTAAATCAGTGTTATAGTAATTTGTTTTAAGACCTAAAGCGTTCCAAGCCTCGGCTTGAACATCTTTTATGGGGTGTAGTCCCTTTGAAGCAAAGCCAAATAGCCAATGTCCTGAAGGGTAGGTGGGTAGATGAATTTGGTAAACTTCTGCCACTGGGAAGAGCTTATCAATCTTGGCGTGAGCTTTTTTCATGGCCGTCTGATCCCTTTCAAAGTAAGGACTCTCGTGTTGGTTCACTAAAATTCCGTCGTCGGTTAGCACGCGATGGCAATCCGTATAAAACTCTGTTGTAAACAGACCGGCTCCTACACTAATCGGATCCGTTGAATCGACGAGAATTAAATCGTAGCTTCCCGCATCTGCTTTGCGGACAAATTTTAACCCATCGTCGAAAATCAAGTTTACACGAGGGTCAGTTAGCTTACCTGCTGTTTGAGGCAGGTGTTCTTGGCAACTTCGCGTTACCACTTCGTCAATTTCTACCATGTCAATGTGCTCAATGGTTGCGTAGCGGGTTAGCTCACGAACCGTTCCACCATCGCCAGCACCAATTACAAGAATTTTTCTGATCTTTGGATTGGTTGCCATAGCTGGGTGAACGATCATGTCGTGGTAAATGAATTCATCTTTTTCGTTGGCCATCATCAAACCATCAATGATTAGCATGCGACCAAATTCATTGGAATCAAAAATATCGATTTGTTGGAATTCAGATTTTTTTGTAAAAAGGTGCTTTTTAACCTTGATCCCTAATCTTACTTCATTGGTCCATTCTTCTGTGTACCATAATTCCATGTTTACTCCTCCTCACTTGCTCCTTTATGACTCATATCACCAAAGTCAACTTTTGCGTGTTTTTGGATTTTGGCGGTTAACCCACGAGGGATTTCCACGGATTCGCTTAGTTCAGCTTTTAAAACTTTTTCTAGGTATTCAAAGCTTTTCCATGGGTCGATGTCACCACAGGTAAAGAAATCAGCCGAGGCGAAGCCATATTCTGGCCAGGTGTGAATGGTTAAGTGCGATTCGGCTACGATAACAGCACCACTAACTCCCCATGGGTTAAAGTGATGGAAGTTAGATTCCACAATGGTAGCCTTCGCTTCAATGGCAGCTTGGTTCATTTCTTTTTCAATGCGTACGGGATCTTTTAAAATCTCTGTGTCACAGTTGTAGTATTCTACTAAAATATGCCTTCCTAATGTTGTCACGTTATGCATACGTTTCGACTCCTTTTGGTTCTGGTTCTTTAATGGTTAAAATATTGTCTAAGTTTTGATCGATCTGATCAACGATGAAAGCATCTTTTTTCTTCAAGTCTTTCAGCGTGTTAATCATTGATTCTGTAATAAGTTCTCCTGGTGAAACGATGGGGATGCCAGGCGGATAAGCCATAATGGATTCACCAGCGATTCGTCCCTTTGCAAAATCCAATGGGACAAGCTCTTTTTCGCTAAAGTAGGCATCTCTTGGTGCCATACCGATGACAGGCACGTCCAAATTTTGTGAGAGTAAGCGATCCTTATTTTGGGTTAAAAGAGGAGATGCACCTGCAATTTCCTTTATAGCTTTTACAAGGTGTAAAATATCTTTTTCTGTATCGCCTAGACTAATAACGGCTAGTACGTGGTTGGTTTCACATAATTCCATTTGAACGTTGTGATTTTTCCAGAGTTGCTCGTAAACTTGAAAGCCAGTTAGGGATAGCTTTGAAACGTTGATATTTAACTTAGTTGGATCGAAAAAGTGTTTTTCGTAGGCGACAGAAATACCTGGGATTTCTTCTAACATATGTCTGGCCAGATGGCTCAACTTCAAAGTTGTTTCAAGCTGTTTTTGTCCATTTTGGGTGAGGTGATGACGTGCTCCATCAAGACTTCCCATCAGTAAATAAGAAACAGAGGTCGACTGAAGCATGTTGATGACTTGCTGTACGTGATTAACATTGATTCTTGACCCACGAACAAGAAGGGCGGATGCTTGGGTTAAGGCGCCACCTGTTTTATGCATGCTAATGGAGCTAATGTCAGCGTCACAGGTCATACTCGATGCTGGTAAAGCAGAATGGAAAGGAAAGTGGGCACCGTGGGCTTCATCTGTCAGTAGAAGGACATCCCGCTCATGGCAGAGGTGGGCGATTTTTTTTAAGTCAGCAACGTACCCAAAGTAGGTAGGGTTTAAAATAAAGATAGCTTTAATATCCGGTTGTTCATCTAATTTGTTTTGAACAGCGTTAAACGAGACGTTTTTTGTCAGGCCTTCTTCTGGACAAATCTCGGGCTTCACATAGACGGGAATACCACCACAAAGGATGAGTCCATTGAGAGCAGACTTATGAATGTTAGTCGGCATCAAAACTTTATCTCCTGGAGAGAGCGTGGCCATTAACATGGCATGGATCGCCGTTGTTGAGCCATTTGTGATGAAAAAGGCAGCATCGGCACCATAAGCATCAGCCAGTAGTTCTTGTGCTTCTTTAATGACGCCAGTTGGGTGGGAAACATTATCAAGGATTGGCGAGGAATTGGTATCCATGCGCATTAGATCAGCACCGTAATAATCGCTCAAAAGTGGTACACCTTTCCCCCTTTTATGACCTGGAACGTCAAAGACTGAAACACTTTGCTCAGCATAGTGTTTCATTGCTTCTAGTAGAGGCATTCTTTTCTGATCTTTTTTTTGCATTCATAGTCACCTCCAGGTACGAACAACATGCGGTTTAAATCGCCATAAAAAGATAATTAGAACTGTTACATTGTATAGGCTCAACATGCAGATGTCAACCATGTGAATTTCAACGAAAAATTAAAGCGATTAGCATCTTTTTGAAGTTACACATTTTATATGGTAAAATATTGTTACTTATAGGATGGATGAGGTTTTGAAAATGAGAATTGGAATATTAGATTCAGGTATCGGTGGATTAACCATTCTGAGAGAGTGTTTAAAGCAGATCCCCAATCATGAATATCTTTATTTTGCTGACTCGAAGAATGCCCCATATGGGGTTAAGTCAAGGGAAGAAGTATGTGAGCTGACGAAGCAAGCCGCTGCTTTTTTAGCTGAACAAGGTGCTGAGATTGTTGTGATTGCTTGTAACACAGCTACTAGTGCAGCAGCAAAACAATTGCGAGAAATCTATGACGTTCCTATTATCGGTATGGAACCAGCAGTAAAGCCAGCACTAGAGCAAGCTGCAGGAAAGCGAGTTCTGGTGACAGCAACGGAGTTGACTTTGAAAGAAGGCAAGTTTCAGAATTTGACTAGCGTCTTAGGAGCTGGTGATGTGATTGATCTGTGTCCTTTAGGAGAGCTGGTTACTTTTGCTGAAGCGGGGGAGTTTTCTGATGAGAAGATTATACCTTACCTTGAGCAACAACTTCGTAGCTTTAACTTGAATGCCTATAGTAGCGCGGTTCTTGGCTGCACACACTTTCCTCTATTTAAGACTGCGTTTGAAAAAGTTTTGCCTCAAGGTGTGAATGTGATTGATGGGAGTACTGGGACGGTAAAACGAATCCGAGAATTTATAACGACTGAAAGTGCGAAACCTTCTGTTCGACTGTTTCGATCTGGAAAGCACTTAGAAGCTGGAGAATTTTTTGACCTATTTTGGTCGATTTTGAAGTCAGGATAAGTGTAGCTGACTCAAAAGATGAAACGGTCGGACTTCAATGATTTTTATTCTAAATCAGACATACCCTAGGTTGATGAGGAATATCAAGATGACTCTTTCTTATGCTCAAAATACACGTTTATTACTTCATTAGCGACTTCCAAGGCAATGGGGTTGCCTTTATTAGGAAGCTCTGCTTGTGGGAAAACAACGGCGATGGCGATTTGTGGGTTATCTGCTGGCGCATACCCGATAAAGGTCAGGTGGTGAATCGGGATTAGTTCACCACGCTCCGAATACATTAAGTTTCCATCCTTATCTCTGGCAAACTCCTCAGCAGTACCTGTTTTTCCTGCTGGACGATGAGATGAGTTACTAAAGAAATAGTTCCCTGTTCCATTGGGAGATTGAAGAACTTGTCTAAAACCTTCTTGGACACGACTCATGGCTTCAGAGGAGACGTTGATCTGATTCATTAGATAAGGTTCAAAATCATAGATAAGAATTTGCTCGTCATCGCTTATCCTAGTCGTCACACTTTTTAATAAGTGGAGTGCATAGCGATCGCCACCGTTTGCGATGGTACTTGCGTATTGGACTAGTTGTAAAGGAGTGTAAGTATCCGATTGACCAATCGAAAAATCCAGTAGTTTGGCAATGCTTCGCTCTGGGTTTCTTAACCCAATTTGCTCTCCTGGTAAGTCGATGCCAGTGTATGTTCCTAGACCGAAGTTTTCGAATGAGGAACGATACGTATTGATGGCATTAAGGTCAACGTTTAAGTTAGTTCGTGGTGAATAGTGGTCGCCTCCCAATCTAATGGCTTGTTGCATAAAATAGACGTTACTAGACAGGCGCAAAGCGTCGATGTCGTTAACGATACCCAAATTAGTCCAAGAGGCTTTTTTTGTGCCATCAGCAAAAATCATTGCTTTATCATCGATAGTATCACCAAAGGAAGTAACCTCGTGCTGATAGGCCGTGATCATGGTTGCTCCTTTAACAACGGATCCCATGGTAAAAGCATTGTGCAGGTTCCCAAGGGGATGGTCTTGTAGCTGATTGCTATCATCAAATGCTTTACCATTTAATGATAGTACTTCTCCAGTATTAGGGTTGACGATTACAACGTAACCCTCTTGTAAGTACCTAGCGCCGGGGTTATTCTGTTTGGCGGAGATCATGTGACGCTCCAAAATGGTGTCCACTTTTGTTGACAATTCTGAATCAATGGTTAAGGTTAAATCAAACCCTTGCATGCCATCGTATAAAGTGATGGCTTGGTCTTCGGAAAAAACGAGATGGGTGGACTTAGAACCGCGTAAAAAGTCTTCGTAATGCCTCTCTAAACTAGACAATCCAATCCGGTCATTGATGGTGTATCCAAGGTTAACGTAGTGTTTAGCATCTGTGTTTGAGAAGCCAGCACCATCTTTACTTACAGTTCCAAAAAGGTCACTCTGATTCATGAGACTTGGGTATTCCCGGTTTGAAAGAGTTTCAATGCTAATCCCATTTAAGAGTTCTAAGTGCTCGGCAACAAATGCAATTTCGTGTTCGGTTGCATTAAACTTAATCGTGCTAACACCGCCACCATGAGTAGCGTCGGCCATTCGATTGGAAATAACTTGAGCTGCCTTATCTTGATTAGATAGAGCGTTTAATTGCTGGTCGCTTACAAGTTCATCGTCTTCAAGGTTATGGGTACGTCGATATAGATCTTGTAAATCTTTGGTAGACAATTTTTCGGTTTCAACTTCGACCCTTTCAGCCAGCTGATGAGCAACGTCGTACATATCGTTGATGCTGTTTTTTGAATCGTAATAGTAGACAATGGAGCTGACTGGATTATTGGTGACCAGTGGATTCCCGTGTCGATCATAAATTTCACCACGAGATTGAGATTTTTTAAGAACGTACTTTTCTTGTTTTGCTAGGTGTAGTTGGTAATCGTGGTGATAGGTCTGATGAATTTGGCTTAGGCGAACGAAAAGGATGACAGCTAGAACAATGTGGCCTATTTTTAACCAGCTGATTCGTTTTATTTTAACGTTTAATCGTTTAACTTTTTCCCACATCTCTCACACCACCTTATTAGGATAAAAGTAGTATGTCCGTTTTGGATGAGAAATAAAAAAAGACACCGATTTGGTGTCCATTGATATACTCCCATGAATTTCCTTTCCTGTATCACAAAACCCTCTATTTTTAACATTTTGTGATACAGGATGGACCAAATAGTAGGAAAAACACTCCAATTATACTGCAAATCACTCAATTTCGGTATTTCACGGATATGAAACAGGCTAAATGGAAGGAAATAGTACAAAACTGTATCACAAAACTCTCTATTTTTGACGTTTTGTGATACGATTGGGTACCTGTATCTTTTTTACTAAAAATGACCGCTTGGCGATACAAAGGGATTATTTAAGTAAGTAAAAAGCTGAATTAATATCATTACTTCGTCAAGAACGGCTTTGCTGATACTTTTGAATTCCCACCAAATTTTTGACTGATCATCAAAAAAAAGATTGACCTCTCTTTCGAGAAGATCAACCGCTACACAATCCATCATATTACCTTATTTCGTTCCAAAAATACGATCGCCAGCATCTCCTAATCCTGGAACAATGTATCCTTTTTCATTTAACTTCTCATCGAGGCTTACTAAGTAAACATCAACATCAGGATGAACGTCGTTTACGGCTTTAACCCCTTCAGGAGCGCCAACCAAGCAAATCAACTTAATTTTTGTTGCACCTCGTTGCTTAACTGCATCAATTGCAGCATTAGCAGAACCACCTGTTGCTAACATTGGATCAACGATTAAAACATCACGCTGATCTAGATCTTCTGGGAATTTTGCATAGTACTCATGTGGCAACAGCGTTTCCGCATCACGTGCTAGACCAACGTGTCCAATCCGGGCAGATGGGATCAGTTGTAGAATACCATCAACCATACCTAGGCCTGCTCTTAAAATCGGTACAATTACCATTTTTTTGCCGTCAACAACATTGCCTTTTGTTTTCGAAACTGGCGTTTCTACTTCGACTTCCTTAAGCGGTAAGTCCCGAGTTAGCTCGTAAGCCATTAATCCACCCATTTCGTTAGTAATCTGGCGGAATAACATGGTTGACGTATCTGTTCTTCGGATTCTTGTTAATTTATGTTGAAGCAGGGGATGGTCTAAAATATTTACTTTCATCTAACTTTCACCTCATGGAATACATTATTTATCTGTGACTTTAGTATACTACAGGTGGACGACTTTTACAAATGCTAAATAATGGTTTATAATAGTGTCATAAGAGCTACTTAGGAGGAGTTATTAATGGATAAAACGTTACAATATTTAAAGCAGTTAACCGATGCCAATGGGATCTCTGGTGACGAAGGAGCTGTTCGTAAGTTATTTAAAGATTTCGCAGCTGACGCTAGTGACGAAGTGATGCAGGATAAATTGGGGTCGGTCATCGCTAAAAAAATCGGAAAAGAAGGCGGGCCAAAAATCGCCATTGCCGGACACATGGATGAAGTTGGATTTATGGTTCATTTCATCGATGACAAAGGATTTATTAAGTTTAAGCCAGTTGGCGGTTGGTGGTCGCAAGTATTATTATCACAACAAATGACCATTACCACATCTACGGGGAAAGAAATCCACGGTATTATTGGGTCAACGCCACCTCATGCGCTAACGGCTGAGGCACGTAAGAAGCTCGTTGAAATCGATGATATGTTTATTGACATTGGGTGTGACGATAAAGAAGAAGCTGAAAGCTTCGGTATCAAACCAGGTGATATGATCACGCCATATTTTGAATTCCGCGAGATGGCAAACCCCAAATATTTACTAGCAAAAGCATGGGATAATCGCATTGGTTGTGCCATTGCCATCGACGTTTTAAATAACTTAAAAGGTGAGAGCCATCCAAATGAATATTACGGAGTTGGAACCGTTCAAGAAGAAGTCGGGTGTCGTGGAGCATTTACCACAGGCAACATGATTCAGCCAGACGTGATCATTGCCGCCGACGTTGGACTCGATGGTGCAACGCCTGGCGCTGATAAGATTAAAGCCGTTCTTGGAAAAGGACCGATCATCACGTTGATGGACGGTGGAACCATTGGTCACAAAGCGTTGCGTAGTTACATGGTTGATTTAGCAGAAGAACTAAAGATTCCGGTTCAGTTTGATGTCCTGATGGGTGGTGGAACCGATGCAGCGCCAATGCATAAAATTGGTGATGGTGCAGCGGCGATGTCCTTTGGGATTCCATCAAGATACATTCATTCCAATGGGTCGATGATTCACCGTGGCGACTATGAGAACGGTGTCAAGTTATTAACGGAGTTTGTAAAGCGATTTGATGACAAAGCTTTAAACAAGGTTGTATACGAAGACTAAGAATGAAGCGGGATATGGCGTATTAGCCAAATCTCGCTTTTTTAATGTCTAATTTTGGGGAGTTGTACATAAAAAAGGTCTTTTGAAGCCATCTTAATCCTATAAAATGAGGTGAGATGGATGAAGAAAGCATTGATTTGTTTAAGTTTTTCAGCCGTACTGGTTGGGATCATATGGCGGTCAGCCGTAGTGGATTTACGTTGTGAAGAAGTTGCTCCTGTTATGGCAGAATCAGATATTTACAGTGAGTTGAAAGCTTTTATGGTGGAGTCGGAATTTGACCCGATCGAGCCACGCTTGGATCCCGTATTTGAGTTTGTACCGGGGTTATATGGTCTTGCAGTTGATTTTGAGCTATCTTATCAGAACATGCTGAGTCATGGCCAGTTCGACCCGAACTTGATTGCTGGTGAGGCGGTTCCTTACGAGGGGAATCCCGAGGATTTTAGGCAACATCGGATTTATAAAGGCAATGAGCATAGCCCTTATGTCGGGTTGTTAATTAACGTGGCTTGGGGTAGCGAGGAGCTGGATGAAATTCTCGATATTTTAGACGAGCACAATGTCCTAGCATCCATCTTTTTCGAAGGGAAATTCGCGGATAACCACCACGAGCAAGTACGGGATGTGTTAAGCCGGGGACACTTGATTGGGAATCATTCTTATTCCCATCCGGCGGATTGGTTGAGTTTTTCTTACGACGAATTTCAAGAAGAAATCGTATTAACCAACGATATATTGCGGAGCATTACAGGCGAGGAAGTTATCTACTTCGCGCCACCTGGCGGTGCCTTTACCGAGGATACGATCCGCGCTGCCTACGATCAAGGCATGTATACCATTTTATGGTCAGCCGATTCCATCGACTGGCGTGGCGAGCCAGCTCACGTGCTCGTTGAACGTGTCATGACCCGACTTGAGCCAGGCGGCTTGATCCTAACTCACCCGAAACCAGAAACCGTTCGCGCCTTACCAGAAATCATCGATCGAGTACGAGGAGAAGGTTTGGAATTTAGGCGAGTGGATGATATTGTCCATGGTCGACGTGGAGGATGACTAGTCGTTAATCCCTAGATCCCTTTTATATAGAGGGTGTCTAGGGATTTTTTGGTGCAATAAAAAACTAACGCCCTGTAATAAGGTGCTAGCTTTCAACTTTATAGGTGCGGTCATCGGGAACGAATTTGAAGACGATGGCGGCTAAAATAAACAAGACGGCGATGACGGCAATCCCGAAATGTGGACGACCTGTCCAAAGGGAGACGAGTCCAAATAGAGTCGTTCCGATGATCGATGCCAGCCGACCGAAGATGTTATAAAATCCAAAGTATTCGTTGGATTTTTCTTTTGGAATGATTTTACCAAAGTAAGAACGACTTAAAGCTTGAATCCCACCTTGTGCCGTTCCAACTAACATGGCAAGCAACCAGAATAGCAGGGTCAAAAACTCAATGTCCCGCTCTGGGTTCATCAACAAGGCGATCAAACAAATCACAATGTAGGTACTAATCCCGAGATAAATCGTTCGCTTCGCTCCAAATTTGTCCGCAAGTCGACCATAAATAATGGCAAAAGGACCGGCAACCAGCTGGGTTACCAACAAAACGAGCAAGAGCTGAACTTGGTCAATCCCAATTTGCATCCCATATACCGTTGCCATGCTAATAATCGAGCTCACACCGTCCGAGTAAAGGAAGAAAGCGATCAAGAACAAGAAAATCGGCTTATGACCACAAATGTCTTTGAAGGTCGTCCAAACTTTAGTAAAGCTTTTGCGGACGTACCCGCACTCCATGTCTGTCCCATATTTCTGATGGACGTTTCGAAACATCGGGAGACTAAAAATAATCCACCACACAGCGGTAATCAGAAAAGCGATCCGATAAGCCGTCACAAGTTCCATAGCGATAATTTCAAACTGAGCCAAAACGACAAAGGCGATACTTAGAATAAAGGGTGGAACGCAACCAAGGTAACCAAGACCAAAGCCAAGTGTCGAAACACGATTCATCCTGTCATCGGTTGACACGTCCACTAAAAAGGCGTTGTAAACTTTATTAGCGCCTGAGAAACCGATATGAGATACAATGTACACAATCAGCAGTGGCAACCACAAATGCTCAGGCACAAAGGCAAGACCTACTGTAGCAAGGATTCCCATCCAAGCGAACAGATTAAAAATCAACTTTTTCTTTCCCTTATAACCTGATAACGTTCCAACGATGGGGGCTAAAAGTCCGATGGTGAGGGTCGCAAAGGTATTTCCAAAAGCCCAGTAAGCGCCAGCCACACTTTCATCGCCAATAGCTGCTTCGGCAGAAGTCAAAAAATACATCCCCATAATCGTCGCCAAAATCGTGATCGTGTAGGGTGATTCGGCTAAGTCGTATAGAACCCAGCTTTTCTCTTCTTTTGATAGACCTTTGAACATGTCCAACAACTCCTTGGGGAATCTTGTCAATTTCTCAGATATTTCTTACGTCGCATTTTATCATTTTTGCTACCGATGAGGTGTTAATTTTATGTAAAAATATCCAGCACAACCCCATCTACATCCTTTAATTCTAAATTTAATAACTCCGCCCAAGTTGGCGCGATATCCACAAGTGACATGGCCTTGATTTGAGCGCCTTTCTTGATGCCTGGACCAGCCATAGCGAAAAAGGTTTCGTAGTCTGGTTTAGACGGGTGATAACCATGATCGGCCTTCTTCCCCTTTTCTTCTGCTCCCAACCAGTCACTAAACCCATAACCAATTTTCGCTTCCAACATAAAAGCGCAGTTGGGATCGGCTCCTTGAGCTCCAGCTTCTTCCCCGGTTAAAATACGCTCAATGCCATAGCGACCGTCTGCCTGTAATTTCTCTAAAAAATCTTTCAGGTTGACCCTATCAACATCGTCATCTTTCGTGTAAACATAGGCGCTGCCACCGTTACTTTTAACAAGTACTTTCCAAGATGTGACCTTGTCCTTTCTAAAGGTTAACCAGCCAGATTCGGCAAGCAGGTGATTGAGCGGCACCTTGGTATGGAAATCCAATTGGGAATGGTCCCCGAGAATAGCAATCGTGGTTTCGTCGAATAAACCTTTCTCTTTTAACGCATCAACGATCCGAGCAAAATGCGTTGCCAACCGGTCCATGGCGGCAAAGGCCTCGTCGGAATGGACGCCATGATCGTGTTTGGCCGTATCCAAATCGGTCAAATGAACCAGCATTAGTTCCGGTGACTTGGTCTTGATCGTATGACAGACGCCTTCCACCACAAATTGATCTAGGTTCGGTTGCTTGATCCCATCGAGGTGGTGGCGATAACGTCGAAACAGTCCGAGTAAGAATAAAGGCGATCCATGACGCAGAGCCGTCCAGACTTGATGGTCCCATTTGCGATTCGGGAAAATCTCTGGTAACAAATAATGGATCTTTGATTTGGCAGTGACTGGCCATAAGAAAGCAGCGACCTTCATCCCAGAACGAATAGCCGCATCGTAAATGGTTTCCGATTTAACGTATTTGTCTTGCCAGTACCAGTCGGGTGCATTGATCCGCTCAGGCTGAACCAAGGTATTGGCGGTCACCCCATGATCTTTTGGATGAATTCCAGTGACAATGCTGACGTGGCAAGGGTACGTGACCGAAGGATAAACGGTCCGAACGTTGGTGCAAATCGCAGCCTGGTCAAAAAACGCCTTGAACTCAGGCTTTACTTTTAGGTATTCAAAATCCGCGCCTCCAAGGGCATCAAAGGATAGAACTAGCAATCTTTTTTTCATGGTTGACCACCATTTATGTGACATCGTTAGGAAATGCGTGGTTTGATTGTACCACATTTACGTAAAATATGATAAACTATTGAAAAGTTGATCGCGAGGTGAAGGTGGATGAAAGCTCTAGGTTTAATTGTCGAATATAACCCCCTGCATAATGGGCATGTTTACCACATCCAGCAAAGTAAAAAACTGACCCATCCAGATGTGACTATCGCTGTGATGAGCGGGAATTTTACCCAACGTGGTGAGCCAGCTATTGTTAACAAATGGGAACGAACCAAGATGGCTCTTGAACATGGGATTGACCTAGTGATTGAGCTACCTTATGCTTTTTCCAATCAATCGGCAGACCTGTTTGCAATAGGGGCGATCTCGATTCTTGACCACCTCAAAGTAGACCACCTCGTATTCGGGAGCGAGTCTGGTGACGTGGATCAACTATGGGAATTAGCCCGGCGATCCGATGATCTGGACTTCCAACAGGCGGTCAAAGAAAAACTCAACCAAGGACTAAACCTGCCGACTGCCTACGCTGAAATTGACGACCGCTACACCGGCTCGAATAACACACTAGGCATCGCCTACCTATCCGCCATCACCCAACTCGAATCCACCATCGAGCCCCTAACCATCTCAAGACTAGCTAGTGATCACACCGAACAGGTACCTAACCACCCAACCATTACCAGTGCCACCGCCATTAGAAAGATGATCGCTGAAAACAGTGACTACAGTGACTATACGCCATGTCAGCTGGATCCATTGACAGCGAAAGTTCAAAATTGGGAATTCCATTATCCCTACTTGAGGCATAAACTCCTCACCACAGATCCTACAGATTTAGAACAAATCCACGACATGGTGGAAGGGCTAGAACATCGCCTAATAGAGGTGGCTAAATCAAGTTCAACTTTTGAAGACTTCATTAACGGTGTTAAAACAAAACGCTACACTCGCACCCGACTTCAACGTATCAGTGCCAACGCCTTAACGGGAACTAAAAAATCAGACATTGCAAACTGGAGTCTCAAAAATGGTGCTCCCTATATCCGAATCCTGGGCTTTACAGAAACCGGGTCTCGCTACCTTAAACACATTAAAAAAGAGGTCGATGTCCCAATTTATAGCACCTTTTCTCGGACTGCTCACCACATGCTAAAACATGAGCAAAAAGTAACGGCCGCTTACGGTAGTATTTATCCAGAGTCACTATGGTCGCAGCTGATTGAAAAAGAATTTTCTGAACAACCTATCCAATTGAAGCCTTAAAAAGAAAGGTAGTGAAAACATGGAATTAAAAGTAGCCATCAAACAACTTATTGGTGCTGACATTGAAATCACACACTTCAACATTAGTGAGGAAGACTCTTTGGTAACCGTAGCACTAGAGGGTACGGAAACTGCACTAGAAAATGAAAAAGCATTAAAACGAGACATCGTAAAAGTCATCAAAATCGACTACGGTTACACTGGTGCTAGATTATCCGTTGACATCAAAAAAAAGGCACCTGTTAGGTCTAATCAAACCAAATATATCACCGTGACTTCCGGTAAAGGGGGCGTTGGGAAATCAACGGTTTCTGCCAATCTAGCAGCCTGTCTTGCTAAGTTCGGTCATAAAGTAGGGATCATCGACGCTGACATTTATGGCGCTAGTGTTCCAAAAGTCTTCGGTATGAATGACCCGGAACTTATGCTCGACGAAAACGATAAAATCATCCCACCTGTCTCAGAAGAGGGCGTAATGGTTATGTCTGTCTCATTTCTATTAGAAAACGATGAACCTCTCATGTTGCGTGGACCGATGCTTGGTCGCATGTTAGATCACCTCTTTGATGACGTAGCCTGGCCAGAAGACACGGACTACATTATCGTTGACTTGCCACCAGGAACTGGCGACGTTCCACTATTCTTAAAAGACCTGATTCCTGAAGCAAAAGCCTTGGTGGTGACCACCCCTAATCAGATGGCGTCAGAGATCGCAATTAAGTCGGGTGAGATGGCTAAAAAACTAGGACACGAGCTCCTCGGTGTAGTAGAAAATATGTCCTATTACATTAACCCCGAAAGTGGGAATCACGATAAAATCTTTGGTAGTGGGGGTGGACTGATCGTGGCTGACCGTCTCGAAACCCAGCTTCTTGCTGAAATCTCAATTGCTCAAGTTAAAGAAGAACAAACGAGAGGGATTTTCACCTCTCATGAAGAAAACGGCCTGCTCTATTTAGGGTTGGCCAATAAGGTGATGAAATTAGTTTAATGGAAACGATAAAGAATAACATCAACAAGCCGATGGTCTTAATCGGTATGATGGGGGCTGGAAAAACAACGATTGGTGAATTATTAGCCAAGAAGCACGACCTATCTTGGGTTGACACCGACAGATCCATTGAATCCACTAGTGGACAAGACATTCCAGAAATTTTTGAAATTTACGGTGAACAATACTTCCGGCAGCTGGAAAGTAAAGCCTTGGAGAATGCCCTTGCTAGTTCTCAGGTCATTTCCTCAGGTGGGGGCATGGTGACAGTAGACGCGAACCATCGCTTGCTAAAAGACGCTTATGTAATTTATTTAAAAGCAAACATTGAAACCCTTGTGGCTCGACTACCAGTTACCAATCGTCCGCTTTTGAAAAACGTAGATGTCTATACTAAGCTCACAAGCTTACTTGAAAACCGAGCGGAGCTCTATGAAAAAAATGCTAACCTGATCATTGAAACCGACAACCTATCACCAGATGATGTCGTAGAGGTAATCGAACAAAAAATCTCCAGCTGATTTTTGATCAGTGGAGATTTTTTTAACGGTTGAAAGTAGAAAATTGCCCGATTTTCAAACTTTTTACCAAAACAGGGCAATTCTGAGCTCTTTTCATTAAAAAGTTGCCTGATTTCAAGCTGGTAAACGCTATTCAGGGCAATTTTATCTAAGTTCAGCAATTGCTTTTTTAAATATACTTTATGGACTTCCTATCGCAAAAACCTGACGTGAACAATTTCTCCGCCTTCGATTCGGTAAATGGCCATCACATGAGACTCATCTGACATACCCATTCGCCCAGTTACACGTTCTTCGTCTAATACGTAGTTCCCCACTACGGTACGACTAGCCAAATGACAATGGAGCTCTGGCGATGCGGCGAACATCTTCTTATAAGACTCGTACATGGCTGATCGTCCTGTCATTAAGACATTACCCTCGCCATCTTCAACTACACAGTTTTCAGCAAAGTTAACAATAAAGCTTTCAATGTCTCGTGCGTTATAGGCTTCTAATTGTTTGATCACTGGTTTTCTTACATCGTTCATACGACTCTCCTCCTGAGAATAACTTAAGTGTAGGTTCATTATAACACACCTAGTACCTTTCTTTACAGTGTGCAGCAGGTGGCTTTTACGCATAAGGGTTCTTTAAGGTAGAATTCTATGAGTTATGGTGCACAAACCTTGAAAAGTGTGGTCAAAAAGGGTAAAATACTCCTATGAATGTTTCATTTGAAGGAGTGGTCCACGGGTGTCTAAGTTTACAAAAGAATTTATTATAGAATCAGCTGAAACTGAAGGTGTTAAGTTCATTCGGTTAATGTTTACCGACTTATTTGGTGTAATAAAAAACGTTGAAATTCCAGTGAGTCAGCTGAAAAAAGCGCTCGATAACAACATGATGTTTGATGGCTCTTCAATTGATGGATTTGCCCGTATTCAGGAAAGTGATATGCACCTCTATCCTGACCTGAGCACCTGGCTCATTTTTCCAGACCTTCATAGTGGTGCGCGGATTGCTCGCTTGATTTGTGACGTCTACAAAGATGGAGAACCGTTTATTGGTGATCCACGCTCCAATTTACGTCGTGTCATTAAGGAAATGGATGTACTAGGATTCTCACGGATGAATCTAGGGGCCGAACCAGAATTTTTCCTATTTAAACTAGACGAAGATGGTCAACCAACCATGCAATTAAATGACAATGGTGATTACTTTGATTTTGCGCCCCTTGACACAGCAGAAAACTGTCGCCGAGACATTGTTCTCGAGTTAGAAAAGCTCGGGATGGGGGTTGAGGCTGCCCACCATGAGTCAGCACCAGGCCAGCATGAAATTAACTTTAAGTACGATGAAATTTTAGCGGCTTGTGATAAAATTCAAACCTTTAAACTAATTGTTAAGACCGTGGCGAGGAAGCATGGCTTTTATGCGACTTTTATGCCGAAACCGATCAGAGAAATTGCTGGATCGGGAATGCACTGTAACATTTCTCTTTTTGACAAAGAAGGACAAAACGCATTTTATAACGAGGAAGATCCATTAGCATTATCGGCGTCTGCCTACCAGTTTATGGCTGGAATACTGGAGCATGCACCGAGCTTTACGGCGATTGCCAATCCAACGGTTAACTCCTATAAGCGACTAACTCGTGGATACGAAGCACCAGTTTACATTGCTTGGAGTCCATCTAACCGCTCGCCTTTAGTACGAATCCCAACGGCTCGTGGAAAAAGCACGCGAATCGAGTTACGCTCACCAGATCCATCGGCAAATCCTTACTTAGCCATGGCAGTTATTTTAGCAGCAGGCCTAGATGGGATTAAAAGAAAGCTGGAAGCACCAGATTCCGTGGAAGATAACATTTATGTGATGACTAAAGAAGAATTAGCAGCGAAAAACATCAAAGCTTTGCCACGTTCTTTGCAAACCGCATTAGATAATTTTGCTAGTAGTGAGCTAATGACCGGTGCTTTAGGATCTCATATTACAAAGCGATTCCTAGAAGCAAAATATCAAGAATTTGAAGAGTACCGCTCTTCCGTTCACGATTGGGAACTAAAACGTTACATGGGATTATTGTAGGGGATAAATTAATTTCTTTGGTTATACCTCATTAAAAAAGTTAAAGCCGGCACTTAGACTAAAAAGCTATAATCGTATATGACATAGGGAGGTTGAGCGTATGAAACTATTAATTGCATCAGATTTACACGGGTCAGCATCAATGGCACAAAAAATGGTAGACGTCTTCAAAGAAGAGCAAGCAGACTATCTTTTTTTACTTGGTGATACCCTGTACCATGGTCCGCGTAACCCTTTGCCAGAAGGGTATAACCCAGCAGAAGTCATCGAGATTTTAAACGCCATGAGCGATCGAATTATTTCTATTCGCGGGAATTGTGATTCAGAAGTGGATCAAAAAATGTTGAAATTTCCATTGACCGCTGATTATCAAGTATTTCCGTTAGAAGGTCGAAAGCTTTTTGCGACACATGGCCACCTATTTGATCCAACTCCTGATTTGAGTCAGACGCCAGATTACTTAGTAGCGGGAGATATCTTTGCTTTCGGGCATGTTCACCTTCCATTTCTAGAGGTCAACGAAAAAGGTGTTCTGGTTTTAAACCCAGGATCGCTGACCATTCCAAGAGGTGGACATCCAGCAACTTATGCTGTGATGACTGGAAGCGAGATTCAGATTAAAACATTGGATGGGAAAGTTTATAGGGATTTAAGTGTGACGCTATAATTTGGAAATGCATTAGTATTAGCTAACTATCACACAGTGGGAAAAATAGTTAACCACTTGATCATAAAGTAAGTTCCGCGACTAGGAGCTTATTTTTATTTGAGTAGGGAATGCATAAAAGGAGCTATCCCAGACTAAGACAGCACCTTTTACTTTATTGCTTGCGAGAAGATCTCTGAAGGGTTAATTCATTGCATTCAAGGCTTGGTCTAGTAACCTCAATCCTCTTATGGATGTGACACATGTTTGACCGTTTTTTAGAGTTAGCACCATGTTAGTACGGTCGATGGATTGGATGTTTGCAATGTGGACAACAATGGAATGATGGGCGCGTACAAAGAGGGGATTAGACAAAGCAATGTCTTTTAATTTCCCTCGAAATAGTAGCTCGCTATTTTCTAAACAGAGGATGATTTTCTTCTGTGTTTCGGTTGTGGTAAAGAACATGATATCTTGCAAGGGAACCAGATGGGTTGTCCCGTTAGCTTTCACTTTGTATAGAGGTTGATCGCGATGTTCTAGGTTAGAATAACGTTGATGAACCGTTTGTAAGCAATCCAACACATTTTGTTTCAACTCTTCGCCTTTGACGATATAATCCAATGCTTCTATTTTATGTTTGAAGATGGAAGGAACTAATTCGTCATGGGTGGTCACAAATACGATTCTAGCCAAGTCGTCTAATTGTCTAATTTTTGTTGCCAACGTGATACCATCGATGTCGCAGTTCAAGTCCACATCTAAAAAGTAGAGGTTGTTTTTGCTAGAACTTGTGGTAATGTGTGTCAGCAGATCGTGAGGATTTGCTGTCGATAAGGCAATGTTCATGTTAAGTTCTTCGATTAAAATATAATTATTGATGTATTTTTCCATTTGATTTCGTTGGTTCAAATCATCTTCGCAAATAAATATGTTGATCATAAATGACCCCCGATCAAGATTTTTTGAATGAATTGATTATCTGAAACGGATGTTTGTAGAAAAACATTTGGTTGACTGTCTACAATCTCTAGGAGATTACTTAACCCGAGGCCTCGCCCCTCCCCTTTAGATGAGAAGCCTTCTTTTTTAAGTTCGTGAAGTCTTGGTAATTCTGAACGACAGGTGTTTTGAATAACTAAGCCGACTTCATCCGCATCTTCTTCCTTCCAAATACCAATAATAATGTTGGCATTAGGGGTGTAGTCTTTTATTTCTTCAAGTTCTTCAATGGCATTATCTAGAATAATGCCTAACATTCGAACAAGAGCCACGGTGTTCATCTGAATATCGTCAATGTCTTGCCGTGCTTCAAAACGAACAACGATCCCTTTATCCTGAGCTGACATGAGTTTACTAACTAGAATACTTTTGATTTCTTTTATTTTTATACGACTTAAGCCTTCAAGGGCAAAAGATTCCTGCATGATTCTTTTCGAAGCATTCTGCACTGTATCGTTAAAATAACTTTTTAGTCCAGCAAGATCCCCTTCGTAAATGAAGTCTTCAAAGGAACTTAAAATATTTTGATAATCGTGCTTAAACTTCCGCATTTCTCGCGCTTGTTTTTCGATTTCAGTGGTATAATATAGTAGGCTTTGCTGTTCATCTTCTTTTCTTTGGATTTGGTGACGACTTTCGATGGCTTTTGTGTAGAAAATGAAGCTACCAAGAAAGATGGTCACGAAAATCGTTAAGAAAACGACCAACCAAATTTGTAACGTTTGAGAGTTGGTGCTTTGCTGGTTAATAATCGCTGTGAGGTTATAGAAGGTCAAATGTAGCATGACCAACATACCAATAAGAGCAATGTGTAAATTGCTATTCTCATTTATTTGTTCACGGATATGGACGGTCGACTTGACAAGCAATAAGGCGATCAGGACAGGGAATAAGAAATGGGTAGCCAAATAGTAAACGATTACAAGCGGAGATAACACATCGTAAGCAAATCCAAAGAAGCGAGGGAAAATGAGGTAAAGAAGGAGTGCTGAAATATTAATCGAAATCATAGCAGTGATTTGGATGATGGAACTCAGACAGATGGCTTTTCGAGCAAGGTAGCACTTTTTGAAATAGAGAAATACCATTAATAGAAAGAGGACGGTAACACTACCTAGTGTGAAGATAGAAGTCACTCTAACAACTGCCACACCACTAGTAATAATCAGTAGGTAGAGGAATAGATCGGACAGTGATTTCTCTTTATCCTTAATGATAATTTTTAGGCAGATAATTGTTGATGTATGATAAAGTGCCGCTAATACATATTGACTGATCATATCAAGAGCCTCCCATTACTTCGCTCATTATACTTCCCCAAGTATACGTTCCTAAGTCATTTTTCAGTTAAATGGGACTTAGTTTGATGAAAAATGTACGTAACTGTTATTATAGCATAGAAATGAGTGTGCAATGGAAGTAAAAAAGTCCGTGATCTCGGACTTCAAATGATGTATAAATAGAATAATGGTGCAAAATGTACGCAAGTCATAATTTGTTACACTAGTTACACATGCACTGGATAATTTCTGACCAGTTTGGTGCTAGTGTGTTTTGCTTAATTTGGTAGACGGCATATCTACACCTTTGCTACCTCTAAAGCTATTTCTTGAATCATGCTAAAATCTACTTGCATGAAAAACCTAATTTACTTAAACTATTAAAACATGCATTGCCAAAACGTTGGCCATTCTACATGAGGGTTGATGGCTCGGATATTGTGACCTGCTGGAAATGCACAGCCAAGGAGTCTTCTAAACATTAACTTCACCTCCTGTTTGGAAACGATGAAGCATATACATGGCCAACGAAAGGGCATTTACCTTGACCATGTACATTCGTTCATCAGTTATAAAAGTGTGTTTTGCGTTGGCAATGATGAGAGCCATATGTCGTAAGCTTCAACATCATTACTTAATTTGGTAGACGGCATGTCTACACCTTTACTAACCCTAAGGTTATTATATAATACCAAAGGATTTTGTTGGTAGATTAGGCGTACTTTGCCAAAAAATATATGTAACGGGCTGCCTATTATCGGATGGCACATTGAAGTGTTTGCCAAAGGGTTGGAGCAGGCATTGTAGGTACATGCTGTCCGCAAAGCGAAAATCTGCGTAAAAATGAAAACATTAACTTCACCTCCTGTTGATTAATTGGCACTCCAATTTTTTATTAGAATTTATTATAGACACTCCCGGATTGTTGGGCGTGGTAGAGTGAGCACCTGTGCAGGAAATAGACAGTTTATAAATCTGAAAAAGCTGAACATAATGTAACCTCCTATCAAATTAAGTCTGTATTACCTACACCTGCTCATGGACCTTAGAAATCCAAGGTAGACACGAAACAATTCTCGTAAAGTCATTTCTTGAGTCATGCTGACACCTCCTATCAGATTAATCCCCTCTAGCCCACATTATATCGTAAGAAAAGATTCTACGGTTCGCCAGGACGTACTTTGATGCAAAATGTATGTAATAGTGATGCCCCCATGAACTAAAATATCTACAAAAGCGCTTGAAGTATAAAATGTAGATATTCTAGCAGCTAGTCGTGCTAGCTTAAAGCTCGAACCATTTAGTGGATAGGTACATAGGATCTTTTATGTTATAATGAAAACAAAGGCTGGTGAATCAAAATGAAGTTTCCACATCCAATAACAGGAAAAAGGTATCAAACCTTAAATACCCATTTGCGAGATAAGTATGGTGAAAAAGTATTTAAAGTCATGATCAACGCTGGGTTCACCTGCCCGAACATCGATGGAAAAGTAGCCTATGGTGGTTGCACGTTTTGCACAACAAAAGGCAGCGGTGACTTTGCCGGGAACCCAAAAGACGATTTAATCAAGCAATTCCATGAAGTCAAGGATCGCATGCATACTAAGTGGCCAAAAGCAAAATACATTGCTTATTTTCAGGCCTTTACTAATACCTATGCACCCCTTAAGGTGTTAAAAGAAAAGTACGAAACTGTTCTTAAAGCAGATAAAAACATTGTAGGAATCTCTATTGGGACACGACCTGACTGCCTACCAGATGATGTAATTGATTATCTAGCTGAATTGTCACAGAAAGTCGATTTATGGGTGGAGCTTGGATTGCAAACCATTCACGATTCAACAGGGAAGTTGATTAATCGGGGTCACAACTACGACATCTTTTTAGAAAGTGTGGCGAAGTTGCGGGCGAAAAACATTGACGTTATTGTTCATATCATTAATGGATTACCTCGTGAAACGACTGAGATGATGATGGCGACTGCAAAAGCGGTTGGGAAGTTGGATATCCAAGGCTTGAAAATTCATCTGCTCCACGTGATGCAAGATACGGCTATGGCAACCATGCATGAAAAAGGCATGATGCGATTATTGGATCAGGATGAGTACGTGGATTTAGTTGTGCGGCAACTCGAAGTAATCAACCCTAATATCGTCATGCATCGGATTACTGGAGATGGTCCGAGAGAGCGCCTTGTTGGTCCAAGATGGAGCATCGATAAATGGGTGGTTTTAAATCAGATTGATGACACGTTGAAAGAACGCAATACGTATCAAGGGAGGTTATTTGATGGCGACCTTAGCTAAAATTTTACCTTTTACCAAATCTTTATTGGACAAGTGTGTTATATCTGGTGAGCTGGTTGTCGATGCCACATGTGGGAATGGGAATGACACGGTGTACTTAGCTGGGCTTGTTGGGGAAGGAGGCCGAGTTGTGGCATTCGATGTTCAGCAAGAAGCTATTGATGCGACCAAGTTGAAATTGACAGAAGCAGGGATCGAGAATGTTGACTTGATTTTAGATGGTCATCAAAACGTCTTGAATTACATTTCCCAGGAAATATCAGCAGCAATTTTCAATTTAGGTTATTTGCCAGGTAGTGACAAAACAGTGACCACACATGGCGCGACCACGTGGGAAGCTGTCACAGATCTTTTAAACTTGTTGAAAATTGGTGGAGTGATCATTCTAGTCATTTATCACGGACACGAGTCTGGGAAAGTGGAGCGAGACGACATCGAAGAAAAGATCAAAACCCTTTGTCCGGGGTCAACGTCTGTGTTAAAGTATGAATTTTTAAATCGAGAGCATGCACCTTATGTGATTGGAATTGAAAGGACGAAATAAGATGGTTAACGTGAGGAAAATTAAAGCTGAAGATGCAGCGGGGTTTATTGCGCTAAATCAGGAACTGGCTAAAGAAACGAAGTTGATGATGCGTGAGTTAGAAGAGTGTATAACCGATGTGGCAGTTGTTGAGAAAATGATTGAGTCTTTCCACAAAAAAGGTGATTTTTTCTATGTAGCAGAAGTTAACGAAAAAATGATTGGTTTTACGATGGCAATGAAGGAGAGCCTGAACCGGACTAAACACCGAGCTTATGTAGTGATTGGCATTCGACAGGCATACCAGGGTCAGGGGATTGGCGGTCGTTTATTTGACCAGTTGGATAAGTGGGCACATGAGCAAAGCTTACGGCGTCTTGAATTAACGGTGATGGTTCATAACGAAGTGGGAATAGCGTTGTATGAGAAGAAAGGTTTTATGGTTGAGGGGGTTAAGAAAGATTCCATGTGTGTGGATGGGGAATATGTGGATGAATACTATATGGGACGAATACTAGAATAATAGGTCACAAACGCAGATGGATTCTTACGAAAATTCAAAAATACGTAAATCATTCAAGGAGAATATTTATGACAGACATATTAATCATTGAAGACGATTTAACCATTGCGACTTTGGTGCATGACTTTTTAATTGCGGCAGATTTTTCTTGCAAACACGTGACCACAGGTGAGGAAGGGATTAAGTATCTTGATGAACAAGAGGTTCGTCTGGTATTGCTTGATATTATGCTCCCAGGCATGGACGGCTTCGCAGTATGTCAAGAAATTCATCAAAATCGAAACATTCCAACCATTATTTTAAGTGCCAAAACGGACAAGGATGATAAGCTACTGGGGATGGAGCTGGGTGCTGATGATTACATTGAAAAGCCATACGATATTGATATTCTGTTAGCAAAAGTCAAAGCCTTGTATCGACGTTATTATAAACAAGCTACCTTGTTAAATGTCGCAGGATTATCTATTAATACGGAAGCACGAACAGTCACACGTGATGGGAATGTTGTGGCAATGACAACAAAGGAGTACGATCTGCTGCTACTCTTAATTCAAAATGAGGGCAAGGTTCTCAAGAAGGAATACCTCTTTAATCAAATCTGGGGTGTCGATTCTTTTACTGAATTTCAAACGCTGACCGTTCACATTAAATGGTTGCGCCAAAAGATTGAGAAAGACCCAAAAAATCCAACGCTGATTCAGACGGTCTGGGGCGTTGGTTATCGGTTTGTAGGTGATACGCAATGAAGTCATTTGACCGATTAATGTTGACTGTTTTGATAGGAATGGCAGTACTTGCTGCTGTTTTTAATCTGCTACTCCCACAATTAGAAGATAATCATGAACGTCTGTATGTTGTAGAAATCAACCGTTTTATGGCATTACATAGTGGTGATTATTTAATGGCAAGCGAATCCGAACATCCTTTTGTATCGACATCTGAAACGCTAAGTGGGATCAGTTTCTTATCTCTTGATGATGATGTTGACCTGTTACCTGAGGTCTTTACCAGTGATCTAGGACGCTATATGATTCGACCACACTTTGTTGAGGGTCATTTGATTGGTTTCTTTCAATTTGAGTTGGCTGATCTACCAAACACACTTTTACGGAATATTGGGGCTATTGTGAACGTGGTTTTGCTTTTAACAATAATAGCGGTGATGGTCGTTTTTATTTATATTAGACAACAAATCATCGTGCCATTTAACGAAATTAGTCATTTGCCAATTGAGTTATCAAAAGGAAATGTGAAGAAAGGAATCCCAGAATCAAAGAGTCGTTATTTTGGGGATTTTATTTGGGGGCTTAATATGATGCGTGACACACTGTCTGCCCATAAGACACGTGAAATGGCGTTGATGAAAGAGAAGAAAACCATGATTTTATCCATTTCCCACGACATTAACACACCACTTTCAGCAATTAAACTGTCAACTAGGGCGCTACTATCAGGACTTTATCCCGATGAGGAAAAGCAACAGGAAGTGCTTGAACAGATTGCAAGTAAGACAGTTGAAATTGAACATTTTATAACAGATATTGTGAAAATCTCAAAAGAAGATTTACTTACGTTTACCGTGAAAAAACAAGAATTCTATTTGGCAGATGTCATCAATAACATTACAAAGGATTATCGGGATGCTTTAGCTTTGCGAAAAACGACGTTGAAGGTTGATGATTTTTCTAATCGGCTACTACTTGGTGATTTGGAGCGTTTGGTCGAGGTTTTCCAGAATTTAATGGAAAATGCGATTAAATATGGCGATGGCGTACAAATACGGTTTTCCTTTGAGGTTGAAGAGGATTGCCAATTAATCACCATTGCCAACACAGGGAACTCTTTGCCCGAAAAAGAGTTGGTCTATTTGTTTGAAAGCTTCTGGCGTGGAACGAACGTCAAAGAAGCATCTGGGAGTGGCTTGGGACTTTACATTTGTCGCCAGTTGATGCGGCAGATGGGTGGCGATATTTTCGCCCAAACCCGTAACAATGAGTTTTGCATGACAATCGTAATTCCGATTGTCTAATCAAGAACCCAGCTGGGTTCTTTTTCATGGTTGGTAACTATTTTTGCAACATTTAATAAATCTTTAATAATCGTTTAAGGATTCTTTAATAATTGAGATGCTATACTACACTCACAACAAGTAAGAGGAAGTGGAGAAAATGTTTGTTAACATTTTGAAAAAAGATTTGAAGCGCAAGAAAGTGATGAATGGGGTGCTGTTCGTATTCATTACATTATGCACCGTGTTTTTAGCAAGTAGCGTGAGTAACTTATTTATGACGACGAATGCGCTTGATTATTTTGAAGAAAGGGCGCAACTAAACGATTATTTTGTTTTAGCGGGTGATGACGAATTAACAAGTTGGTTAGAGGAACACGAAAACGTGGACCGCTTCGAAGTGAACCAACTGATTAATACGGCAAATGAAGGCATTAACCGAGTTTTAGTCGAAGTTGATGGCGAGCAACGTCTATTAACGAGCACCGGCGAAGGATTTGGCGGCGACGCGTTTTTCACAAGATTGCCACAAGACTTGAATCTCCCATTAGATATTGATAACAATCCGATTCGGCCCATTAATTCTGGTGAGATTGTCTTAAACTTTACCGAAGCAAGACACAACGGGCTAGACGTTGGTGATCTGGTTCACATTGAAATCGGCGATGATATTTATTCGTTTGAAATTGTCCAGCTGGTAAAAGATATTATGTTTTTCCCGAGGCTATTTATTAGCGATGAAGATTTCACGCAACTAGCTGAAACACTAGATGTCAATTTTTATGCCTACGCCATTGAAACCAACGATTTGAGTGCCTTTACTAGCTCTCTTAATCGTGCAACCTTTACGTTAGCAACAAGAGCCAATGCCGATATGTTTATGAACATCTTTATGGTCGATTTAATGATGATGGTTATTCTCGTCATCGTTGGGGCATGTTTGATTGCCATTTCATTTGTTGTGTTGCGCTTTGCGATTGTGTTTACGTTACAAGAAGATTACAAAGAAATTGGCATTATGAAAGCAATCGGTCTTAAAAATAAGGACATCAAAAAAGTTTATTTGGTTAAATATCTGTTCCTTGCCATTGCTGGTGCAGGTCTTGGATTCATGCTAAGTACACCATTTAGTAACTTATTAACAGGTGAAATGGCCGAGCGTATTGCCTTTCCCGAAGCTGGTTCAATGGTATGGATTCAATTAGCTAGTACAGTAGCTGTCGTAGTACTCATTATGACATTCTGTTTGATGAGTACGAGAAAATTAAATAAATTCACAGCGATGCAGGCCATTAGAAGTGGCGAAACAGGTGAGCGATTCAAACGTAAAAATGTGATGCATCTACACCGTATGAAAAAAATGCCAAGCGTTGTTTACCTTGCACTAAATGATATCTTGAGCAACAAGAAAAGCTATGTCACATTACTTATCGTGTTCACTTTAGGGTTTGTCTTAGCGGTTATGCCATTAAATGCCACTTACACCCTTGCACCAGAGACATTCGCTGAATTAATGGGCTTACCAGAATCAGACTTCTATCTGGATGAGTTAACCTTTGAAATGAATCCATTTGATGGCACAGTTGCTGACTTAAGAGATGAGTTGGCGGCAATCGAAGCGGCTAACAACAACCAAGGATTAGAACTAGAATTGTTTTCTAAAATTACCGTGGGTGGCATTGTTTATACCGATTCCATTTATGAAGGGATCGTTGTTAATGGCATTTCACAAATTGTGAGCCTGAATGACATGAACGACGAACCGCTAGAAATGATTCGTGGATTTGCTCCAACCCTTGCCAATGAAGTTGCTTTAACAGAAATGCTTTTAGACCGTTTAAACCTCAACATTGGTGATGAAGTGAGTCTTGCGATTGGTGGCGTTAGTCAAACGTTTATCATCACGGGTAGTTATGAAACTTTAATGTACTTGGGAATCGGTGTTCGACTTTCAGAAGCAGTGGTTCTACACGATGAGGCAAGCTTTGCAGTTTATAGTGTACAAGGAAATTTTACGAATCGTGTTGATGTGGAGGAACAACTGGCACAATTAGAAGCAAATGCTACTGGTTATACCGTGATGACAGTCGATGATTTTGTTGAAGCGAACATGATGGACGTTTCCATCGTTGATACCGTCGGGCAGTTGTTGTTAATTGTGGTGGTGCTTGTTAACATCTTGATTATTGTTTTGATGAGTGTGTCGTTTATGCTCAGAGATTTGAAGCAAATCGCACTCTTGAAAAGCTTAGGATTCAGCAATCTGACGATTAAACTGTGGCAAGGGTTAAGAATTTTATTCATCATGGTATTGGCGCTAGTAATAGGTGGGTTACTTGTCCCTGGTGCAAATATCCTCATGAGTATGCCATTTGGGATATTAGGAACGCCAAGTTTAACGTTAAACATTGATGTGGTGTCGGTTTATGTGATTTACCCGATTATCTTTATGGTTGCGACCGCTTTGACTTTAACGGTTACAACCTTAGCTATTAAAAAAGTCGGATTGCGTGATTTGGGACAGGCGGATTAATACTAATCATCATATAAAAACATAGCTAAAGCTTGATCTTCCCTACCTATGATTCGTCAGCGAATCGCTTACGTACCTTTCGGGTACGCCACGCAACTCGCTTCCTCGCCTAGGTAAGGAATCTCTGCGCTTTATCAACGTTTTTAAACAATGATTAGTATAAAACAAAATTTCTCGAAAAGTTTAAGGATTCTTTAATAATTAGAATGCTATACTGCATTCAGTAACAACAGATTGGGTAAAAAATAGGAATGGTGATTGATGATGAAAAAGGTATTAGAGGTTAAGGATTTGTGCAAGTCGTACATTTTAAACAAAAAACAGAACAACATTTTAAGAAATGTGACTTTCGATGTGGCAGAAGGGGAGATGGTTGCCGTCATGGGCCCATCTGGTTCTGGAAAATCGACACTGCTTTATACAGTAAGTGGCATGGACGACGTGACCGCTGGAACGGTGATGTTTAACGGTCGTGACATTAGTAAATTGAAATCAAATGAAATGGCAGAGATCAGATTGGAAGAAATGGGCTTTATTTTCCAACAGATGCATATGTTAAAGAATTTAACCATCTTTGATAATATTGTACTTCCTGCATTTCAATCAAAGGCTACTTCTGGAATTTCGCAAAGAAAAGAAAAAGAAGAGTACGGGAAAGAATTAATGCGCAAGGTGGGGATTATTGAAACGGCGGATAACGACATCAACGAAGTATCGGGTGGTCAATTGCAACGTGCTTGTGTGTGTCGAAGTCTGATTAATAAGCCGAAGATGATTTTTGCTGACGAGCCGACTGGGGCTTTGAATAAGCAAGCATCGGCAGAAGTGTTAAATGAAATTGTTAAGGCGAATCGTGAAGGGACTACTGTCTTGATGGTGACCCATGATGCAAAAGTTGCAGCAAAATGTGATCGGGTGTTATACATTGAAGATGGTGGGATTAAAGGGGACTATGAGTTAGGGGACTATGAAGGCGAACAAGCGTTAAGAGAGCGTGAGCGAACCCTTAACAACTGGTTGCTTGATATGGGGTGGTAAAAAAATTAAAACTTATAAACTGATTTAAGGATTCTTTAATAATTGAAATGCTAGAATACATTCATAAGCAAAAATAAACTGGCTTTGGGCCAAAAAGGAGAAATTCAAAATGGAATTTATTACAAACAACATGGAAAGAACAACTGCTTTAACAGACATTATCAGAGAAGCATGGTATTTAGTACCAACAGGACTCATCGTTAGCATCGTCTTACTTGCAAGTGCTGCGATCGCTTTGCTCGTATGTTTCGTACGTTGGTTCTACGCAGATGCCAAAGAACGAACCGAAGCACCAATCCTTTGGATGTTATTTGTCTTATGTTTCCCAGCTGTCGGACTTGCCGTTTATTTATTAGTTGGTCGTGATAAAAATAAGC
>JGI24703J35330_11748772_pt1 | contig 33488 bp, 32 predicted proteins | sample TergutNt197P1_FD_35330 | JGI IMG/M metagenome (IMG submission 35330)
GCGTCAGCCCCTCCTTGCGTCCCTCCAGGACGCGGCGTCGGGGCTTCCTTGTCTTTCAGCAAAAATCCTCGCGTGCCAACTTCACTTTTATGCGGGATGGGACACTAGGTCGCGGCGGTTTTTGCTCCTCGCATTGCGACAAAAATCCTGCGCCCAAACAGTCAAGTTATTTCCGGACAGTTCCTAAATTCCGATTTTCACGAAATTTCGCCCCTTTTTCGATACTCCGCCAACCTCCAGCAACCTGGCGCGTCCCAGCCCGCGCACCGAAATCAACGCGTTTTCGCCAACGTCTTTGTCCGGACGCAAACAATTTTGATGATTTAGGTTCACGCGCCCGGCAGAAATCAGTTCGGCAGCCTTTGCGCGTGACAGCCCAAACGCCGCGCACAGCACCGCATCCAAGCGCAAAGAAGCAACGGTGTCGGTTTTAATTGTCAAATTTTCCTCACGGGCAGGCAGTTCGCAGATGGGGATTTCCGACACGGTCAGTCCGACGCGCCCTGCCTTGGTAAGGTTTTCGGCGATGTATTTGCTGATTTCCGGCAGACATACAAGCGTGGCAAAATGTTTGCCGATTAAAATATCGCCGATTACGTCGCGTTCGATTCCGAGTGCCATAAGTGCGCCCAAAATATCGCGATGACCGAGCTTGTCCTGCGGACGATGGGATATTTTTAACGCCGCAACGATTTCGTCCCGCTCACACTTTTCGTCATTCGCTGAACGCACAAATTCCTGATGAAAATTGGCCGCCCGCGTTTCTCTCTTCGAATTTTCATACTTTCCCCAATCCGGATTCGTAAAAATTGCCCGCACTCGCTCCGCGCCATCAAATCCGCCGTCGAATGTTAAAATTACATCTCGCCTCAGGGAAGATTTTACCTCCTCGGCCTCTGCGGGCGTGAGAAATTTCGACGCCGCATATCCCGTTCGGATGGCCTTTTTCGCCAAATCATCCATGCGCGCGCAAGACAGGGTACGGGTTTTATTCATATCGAGTCACCACCTGCAAATTCGTCCAATGCCCCGGAAACATTCGGCGATATTGTTCCGTAGCGAAACGACTGTCGATTAACAACACGATGCCTTCGTCGGATTCGGTTCGTATTACGCGGCCGGCGGCTTGAAGCACTTTGTTCATGCCGGGATACATATAGGCAAATTCATAGCCTCGGCCGTTTTTTCGATTGAAATAGTCGCGAATTTGGTCTTGGCGCGGGTTTATCATGGGGATGCCGACGCTTATTATTATCGAGCCGATTAGTCGGTCGCCTTTTAAATCGATGCCCTCGGAAAAAATTCCGCCGAGTACGGTAAAGCCGACGAGGGTTTCGGGGTTGTCGGCAGAAAATCGCGCTAAGTAGGCGGCGCGTTCGTCTTCGGTCATGTCGCTGCGCTGGGGGAGGGTTTTTATTTCGGGATGGTTTTTGTGGAAAATATCCAAGACTTTGTCCATGTAATGATATGACGGGAAAAATACGAGGTAATTGCCTTTTTTCGCGGAAACCTCGGTGTGGATTGCGCCTGCGATTGGGGCGCAGCTGGCTTCGCGGTCGATGTATTTTGTGGAAATTCCGCTGTGTACGGTTATTTTCAGCTTTGCCGGGTCGAAAGGGGAGGGGAGTGAAATTGCTGTGTCGTCGGGGGTTCCGCCCAAAATTTCGCGGTAATAATCAAGCGGCATAAGCGTCGCGGAAAACAAAATCGAGGAAATTCCGCGCGATAATCCCGCGGCGATTACGGCGGACGGGTCGAGGCAAAAAAGCGTAATGGAAAAGTCGTTTCCGCGCGTTTCGTACAAAGTCGTAAAATGCTCGTCGTACAGCTCGGAGATTAGAACGTACATATTTGCGTCGAAATAGAGGGTCAAAATATCGCCGTAGAGTTCGCTATTGGTCGCGGACAAAGAGCGTCCGCTATTTGCATTAATTTTCAGCCATTCGCCGGCGGATTGCATGAATGTTTCGACAAGTGCGAGAAAATCTTGCGGCTCGCCGTCGCGGATTTTTTTCATGCCGACGTTGATTTGTCGCAAAATTTTTCGGAGTTCTGCCGATTGCGGATTTTTGTCCTTGAGGTGCGTGCGAATATAGCCGAACGCGCCTTTGCGCAGGCTTGCGGTGTACATGTCGCGCACGCGGTCGGCCAAATTGTGCGCTTCGTCGATTAGGAAAACGTACTCGTGCTTTTTGTTGTCATCAAAAAATCTGCGCAAATACACCGACGGGTCGAAAACATGGTTGTAATCGCCGACAACAAGGTCGCAAAATAACGCCGCGTCAAGCGCGAATTCATGCGGACAAACGCTGTGCTTGTGCGCATATTCGGCGATTTCGGCGGGGGTAATTAAGTCGGATGCGTTGTTTATTAAATCCCACAGTGCGTCGTTTATGCGGTCGAAATGTCCGCGCGCGTTGGGGCAATAATCGGGCGTGCAGCGCGCCAAGCGCGCGGTGGGTGCCGCGAACGTTTCCTGCGGCACCGACGAAACTTCCTCGATGCCGCACGTTCCGTCGAATCCGGACGTGCGCGGGCAAATTTTATCCTTCGCGCGAAGCGTTACCGATTTAAATCGAAGGCCGCCCGCCGCCAAATGCTTTACCGCGTCTTCCGCAACGGTTCGCGTGATGGTTTTAGCGGTAAGATAAAAAATTTTTTCGCATTTACCCTCTCCCATTGCTTTAACCGCCGGAAAAAGTGCGGAAAGTGTTTTGCCGATTCCCGTCGGCGCGGCGGCATACAGATTTTTCCGCGCGGAAACAGCGCGATACGCCATCGCCGCGAATTCACGCTGTCCCTTACGCCACGAAAACGGAAACTCCGCCGCGCGGCACGACGCGTCGCGAATTTCCTTCCAATCCCGCTCGAACCGCAACCACGCGCCGTATTTATGTAAAAGGTCGGCAAAAAAATCTTCAAGCTCCGCCGCTGTAAATTCAAATTCATATTTGCGGGTTTCCTCGGTGTCGAGCTGAAAATACGTCAACTGTACCGTCATTTTTTCCGGCGGCGCGTCTTGCATTTTCATATACATATAGGCATAACATTTGCCCTGCCCAAGGTGCTGTTCGCGCTGATTATAAATCAAATCCAGCGGCAGAGCAGTCGTTTTAATTTCGTCGATTACAACCCCGCCGGGCGCAGAAATTATGCCGTCCGCGCGGCCTTGAATTATTACGGGGATTTGGGCGATTTCCGTTTCCAGTTTAAGCGTAACTTCCTTTTTATAATGCTCGCCCGCCGTTTTTTGTATCTTGCGATGCGCCGCCGCCCCGCGATGCATCGATGACGAATCATTAAAACGATTGTCGATATCGCCGCAACGCAGGATTAAATCGACTATTTTGTGTACGGAAATTTTTATGGGTGATGTCATTAATCAACTTCCTATACTTGCCCGTAGTAAGCGTTCGCGCCGTGTTTTCTGAGGTAGTGCTTTTGCAAAAGTTCCGTCTGCATTTGCGTGATATCGGGACGCAACATGAGATTGTGCCATGCCATAAAGGCGAGTTCCTCCAAAACAACGGCGTTATGTGCGGCGTCGAGTGCGTTTTTGCCCCATGAAAAGGGCCCGTGACTTGCGACCAAAACGGCGGGGATTTCATCGGGCGTTTCGCATGTTTCTACAATTAATCTGCCGGTTTCGCGTTCGTAATCGCCGGAAATTTCTTGCGTGGTCATAGGTCGAGTGACCGGAATTGTGCCGTAAAAATAGTCCGCGTGCGTTGTTCCAAGTGCGGGGATTGGCATTTTTGCTTGGGAAAAAATCGTTGCGAAGCGGCTGTGTGTGTGAACAATTCCGCCGATTTTGGGGAAATTCCTGTAAAGCTCCAAATGCGTTTCGGTGTCGGCGGAGGGTTTTAGCGTACCCTTTGTTGTTTTGCCCGTGTGGAGGTCAACGACAACCATGTCGTCCGGCGTGAGTTTTTCGTATTCGATGCCGCTCGGCTTAATCACAACAAGATTTTTCGCGCGGTCGATTCCGCTTGCGTTGCCCCACGTAAACGTCACGAGTCCGTGCTTGGGCAAAAGCATATTTGCCTCGTATACTTGATTTTTCAGCTCATTCATAAGCACCACAATTCATCTTTTTAATGGCGGCACCTTCGATACAGAGCCCGTTATCGTATTGTTGCAAAAATGTGTTAAAGCCGCTTACATCGTCGGGGTCGGGGGCTTCGCAAAGGGGATTTGCGTCGGCGAAAACATTTTTCGCAAGAAAATCTTCCAAGCTCATGTCGGAATTTTTCAAATAAGACGCCAAAATCGCTATGCCCCACGCGCCGCCTTCGCCCGCGGTTTGCATTGCATACACGGGAACATTAAGCGCGGTGGCCATCATTTTCTGCCCGACGCCCTTTGTTTTGAAAAATCCGCCGTGTCCCATAAGTCGTTCGAGGCGAACATTTTCTTTCTTCAAAACGTCCATGCCAAGCCTAAGCGTGGCAAGCGCGCTAAATAAAAGCGTGCGCATAAGATTAGGCACAGTAAAGCGCGCATCGGGCATTCGCGCCAAGAGCGGCCGCCCTTCGTAAAGCCCCACAATCGGCTCGCCCGAAAAATAGCTGTACGCCAAAAGCCCGCCGCCGTCGGATTCGCCGCAAAGCGCGGCGTTGTACAATTTGTCATAAAGCTCGCCTTGGGAGGGGCGAACGCCGAAGCGCGCAAGGGCGTCGCCAAACAAATTTACCCACGCGTCAAGGTCGGATGTGCAATTATTGCAATGCACCATTACAACGGTTTTACCCGCGGGCGTCGTTACAATATCAAGCTGATAATGTGTCTTGCTCAAATTTTTTTCAAGCACGACCATCGCGAAAACGGACGTTCCCGCCGACACATTTCCTGTGCGTTCGGCTATACTGTTTGTCGCGACCATTCCGGTTCCCGCATCGCCCTCGGGCGGACACATCGGAATTCCGCACGAAAAACTGCCCGTCACATCAAGAAGTCGCGCGCCTTTTTCCGTTAATTTACCCGCAAAATCCCCCGCGTTAAGCACACGCGGAAAAACATCTTCGATTTTAAAATTGTTAAACAAGGTGTGAAATTTTCTGCTGAATTCCGCATTGTAATCGCCGTTTTCGATTGGAAACATGCCGGATGCGTCGCCGATTCCAAGCACTTTTTCGCCCGTAAGCATCCAATGCACATATCCCGCAAGGGTCGTCATGAACGAAATGTCTTTAACATGTGGCTCGTCATCAAGCACTGCCTGATACAAGTGCGCAATGCTCCAGCGATGCGGAATGTTGGTTTGAAAGAGGCGTATTAATTTATCGGCGGCTTTTTCTGTCGTTGTGTTGCGCCAAGTGCGAAACGGAACGAGCAATTCGCCCTGTGCATCAAATGCCATATACCCGTGCATCATCGCCGAAACGCCCATTGCCCCGGTGGTCGTCAGCTCTGTGCCGAATTTTTCCCTGAAATCTCCGCGCAAATTTTTAAAACAATCGCGCAATCCGTCCCAAATGTCGTCAAGAGCATACGTCCAAAAGCCGTCTTCAAAACGATTTTCCCACGCGTATTCGCCCGCCGCGACGGGCGCGTAATTTTCGTCGATTAAAACGGCCTTTATCCGCGTAGAACCAAGCTCAATGCCCAAAAAAGTTTTTTCTTGATTCATCATTTTCGCACCTCCTTCGGAATTTTAACATTTGTGGGCAATTTTTTCCACGTTGACAGAATTGTAACATAGCATAGTTTAGCAATTTACAAACGATTGGACACAGCGGAAGTTAGGGGAGGTTTGCGGTAATTTCAAAAGCGGTAATGGCATAACGTCAGCCGATAGATTCAGCTTTGCGTACATCCGGCGAATACCCTTACTATGGCGCAACGGGAATTATTGACTATGTGCATGATTATATTTTTGACGGCGAATATGTCTTGCTTGCGGAAGATGGCGCGAACATTATTTCGGCAATCGTTTGATTGCTTTTGCCCGCTTTACTTAGGCGCACTATGCTTTTGCGTATTTGATACTGCTCTTCCGGTTTAATTGGTGGCTCAATATCCACAGTATCATGCTCGGTGTTCTTGAAAAGTGGAAGTCAACATTTCAAATGAATCAATTATAGGTCTTACATTTTGGAGTTGGATTGAAAATATCGTGGCTTCTTGGTTGCATATGTTTTAGACGGGGGTTAGTATGATAGCGATCAGCCCTATCATAAGAAGTGTCGCCGCCGTGTCGCCGATTGTTGCGCGTGTGATAAGATATTGTTTCCACAAGGATTGTGGATTTCGTGCAGGTGCTGCGCGAAACATGGGAATAAAAATTGCAGGTCTCGCCGCTGTGTTTTGTGGTACAATGGGCTTACGAATTACAATTTTAGAACGGACAGATTTTTATGGATTACACACTCATGCACAAGAATATTCCGGTTGCGGATATGGTTATCGACGAAACCGGATTTATCGCAAAAGTGCCGAAGGTTCACGACGAACGGCATCTACCTGTTCGTATTTTCGGCGCGGGCATTGACCGTAAAGCTCTAAACGATTGGTGGCTTGGTCGCTCCATTCCCGCAAGCCGCGATGGTTTGCAGTCCGCGCTTGAAGTGATGGGACTTAGTTCGCCCACGCTTCTTATTGAAAAATGCTTCGGATTGAGCCTGTCCGACCAATATTGGATTGCGCCGAAAAATTCGGAACTGAAATGGGAAAACATAAACTTTTTCACGAACGATTTTTCAAAAGATGTTGGTGAAGCATTGTTCGGCAAAGAACCAACGGAAATAAATTTCGCGTCACCGGATAACACTTCGGACGGTTGGCTAAAAAAGAAATGGATTATTTCCGATGGCAAGCGCGTTCTAATGAAGGGCGGAAGCGGCGTTTTCCAACAAGAGCCATTCAACGAGGTTATCTCAACCATTGTAATGAAGCGATTGAACGTGGCGCATATCGAATACACGCTCACGTTTGACGGCGAAAAGCCGTTTTCCCTGTGTGAAAATTTCGTTACGCCCGACACGGAATTAGTTCCCGCGTGGCGTGTGAAAGAATCTCTGAAAAAAAGCAATTCGGATTCACATTTCACGCATTTTCTTCGTTGTTGCGACGAGAGCGGAATCGCAAACGTGCAATCCGCGCTAAACAAAATGCTGACGATTGACTATATAATCGCGAACGAAGATAGGCATTACAATAATTTCGGATTCCTTCGCAATGCGGAAACACTGGAATGGCAGGGATTCGCGCCGATTTACGACAGCGGCACATCGTTGTGGCATAATTCCGCAAGGGTTGGATCGAGAATCGAAAGTAAACCATTTTACACTTCTCATGACGAGCAATTAAAACTTGTGCAAAGTTTGAAGTGGTTCGACCGCGCCGCCCTTGACGGAGTAGACGCAGAAATTATTTCGATTCTCGCGCAGTCGCCCGATATTGACGAAGCAAGGCAAAACGCCATTGCCGCCGCTGTCCTCGACCGCGTAGGCAGAATTGAACAGCTTTCGCAACAAAAACCGTCGCTTGACGGAACATTGCAGTCCAACCGTGCGAAAGTTAAACCGCGTCGCACGGAACAGCCTGCCGTCCTAACGAAGAAAAATCAGCATGAAGTGTGAAAAACCGCTAAATATCATGCCCCGCTTGTTTTTTGGCGGGGTTTTGTGTTTGTTTATCGGATGATGTAGATGGTTTTTCGGGTTTCCTTGTAGGGCTTTTCCTTCTCGCCGTGTTTTGGCTGTTTATGTACATTATCATGCATTGTTTCAGCGAGAAAAAGGGGGTTGACCAATGATTTTCCACATCCTCACACTTTTCCCCGAAATGATACGGGAAGCCGCCGCACACAGCATTTTAGGGCGGGCGCAAGCGGCGGGCATAGTTGAAATAAACGCCGTAAATATCCGCGACTTTTCCGGAAATAAGCACGGGCAGGTCGATGACGCGCCCTACGGCGGCGGCGCAGGGATGGTTATGACGGCTCCGCCGATTTTTGATGCGTATGAATATGTGGCGAAGATGTGTAGCGGAGTCGGAGATTTTCAGAGCGAGCCTGTGCGAAGCACCGAGCGCGCGGAAAAATTCTCCCGCTCCCCGGAGGCTCCTTCCGCGAAGGCTGCCCCGCCCGTAATCTATCTCTCCCCGCAAGGCCGCGTTCTCACGCAGGAAAAAGTACGCGAACTTGCCGTAAAGCCTGAAATTATCTTGCTTTGCGGCCACTACGAGGGCGTGGACCAGCGCGTAATCGAGGAAATCGTTACCGAGGAAATTTCCATCGGCGACTATATTTTAACCGGCGGAGAACCCGCCGCGATTGTGCTTATTGATGCAATCTCGCGGCTTATTCCGGGCGTTTTGGGCAAGGAAGAATCTCATATGAACGAGAGTTTTTCCGCCGCAAACGAAAACGGCACGCTGCTTCTCGAGCATCCCCATTACACGCGCCCCGCTGTTTTTCGCGGTCGCGAAGTGCCGGAGGTGCTGCTTTCCGGGCATCACGGCGAGATTGCAAAATGGCGGCACGAAAAATCGGTGGAGCGGACGGAACGGCGACGGAAAGTGTGCGGGATGGGACGCGTGCCATTTGCGTAGTGGCTACACGCCCTAGCCCATAAAAAAAAGAGTCGGCGAGTGACACTCGCCGACTCTTTTTTACAAATGTACGTGATGCAATACGCTTGTTTTCCAATGAGGACAGAGATTGGGAAAATCTTGTACCGCAAAAATATGACGAAGTGAAAGTTAAATTTAAGTCTGCTTTTTTGGATTTTCTGCAAGCAGAGGAAGAATTGGCGGCAGACCCGGGGGATTTCAAAAAACGGGTCAATGCGATTAAAACATACCAAGCTGTGGCCGGGCTCGGCGAAGCCATAAAAAATTACCGGAGACGAAATAGACGAGCTTTTGCAAATAGGGCGTAGTGGCAACACGCCCTAATCTGAAAAAGAAAAGCACAGCTACCAGCACAGCGTTGTTGATAATTTGCGTGGCAGCCGGCTTTTCTCTAAACATTTACATAGCTTTTATTATCGCGCTCGCCATGTTTTCTGTTTTCGGAAGCATGGTGAGCGTCCTTGTTTGCAGGCGAATGGGACAGTAGTCACAATCTCGACAGAAGACACCGGCAGGGGGCATCTCGTCTTTTTTTACTTCCCGCCGCGTGAAATTGCGGTTAGGCCGGTTCGGGCGATTTCCAGGATGCCGTAGGGTTTCATAAGTTCGATAAACGCGTTGATTTTCATTAGGTCGCCGGTTAGTTCTACGGTTATTGTTTTTGTCGAGACGTCGATTATGTTTGCGTGAAAAACGGTTGATACGTTGAAGATGTCGGGGCGGGCGGCGGCGGTTGCTTCTACTTTTACCAGGCAGAGTTCGCGGTAGATGGCGTGTTCGGGTTCGAGTTCGGTTACGTCTTGTACGTCGATGAGTTTGGCGAGTTGTTTTTGGATTTGCTCTACCACTCGTTCGTCGCCTTGTAGGGAGACGGTTATGCGGGAGTAGCGGACGTCTTCGGAGGTGCCTACGGAAAGGCTGTCGATGTTATATCCGCGGCGGCTGAAAAGTCCTACTACGCGGCCCAGTACGCCCGGTCTGTTTTCTACCATGATTGACAATACGTGTCGCATCTTACGCGCCTCCTTCCAATATATATTCGTCGATGCCCGCGCCGGGCGGAACCATCGGGAAAACACGTTCGTCTTCGCTTATTTCGCAGTTTATTACGCAGGGCTTGCCAAGGGCGAGTGCTTTTTTTATTGCGTCGTCGACTTCGGCGGGTTTTGTCACGTTAAACGGGGTCGCGCCGTAGGCTTCGGCGAGTTTTATAAAGTCGGTGGTTTTGCCGTGGAGCGAAGTTTGTGAATATCGGCGGTCGTAAAACATTGTTTGCCACTGGCGCACCATGCCCAGGGCGTGGTTGTTGATAATTACCTCGATTAGAGGCAATTCGTACTCGACGGCGGTTGCCAGTTCGATGTGATTCATGCGGAAACAGCCGTCGCCGGCTATATTTATTACAGGCGTTCCGGGGTTCGCGACCGCCGCGCCGATTGCCGCGCCAAGCCCGAAGCCCATTGTTCCCAACCCGCCCGAGGTTAAAAATTGGCGGGGGCGGTCGATTTTTAAATAATGGCATGACCACATTTGGTGCTGGCCGACTTCGGTTACGAAAATCGCCTTGTCGGCGGCGAGCGCGCTTAGGCGTTGGATTACGTATTGCGGCTGTAGGAGACCGCTTTCTTTGTACCCCGGCGGGAATTTTTGTTTAAGTTCCGCGACACGGCTTGTCCATTCCGCGCGGTCGATTTTTTGCAAAAGCGGGATTAGTAATGAAAGGATTTTTTTCACATCGCCGACAAGCGAGAACGTTGTCCCGATATTTTTATTTATTTCGGCGGGGTCGATGTCGATATGCAGGACTTTCGCGCTTGGCGCGAAGCGTTTTGCGTTGCTTATTACGCGGTCGGAAAACCTCGCGCCGATTGCAATTAAAAAATCGCACTCCGTTGCAAGCGTGTTTGAGGCGGCGGTTCCGTGCATTCCAATCATTCCGACACTGTGCGGGTCGGACGCGGGGAAACCGCCAATGCCCATCGCGCTTACGCAAACGGGTGCTTCTAAAATTTTGGCGAATTCAACAAGCTCCGCCGTCGAGTCGCCCGCGATTATTCCGCCGCCCGCATAAATCAGCGGCTTTTTCGCGGCATGAATCAGCTCCGCCGCTTCATTAAGTTGCTGTGGGGTGACGCGGGTGCTTTCGCGCAGTGCAGGGGCAGGCGTTTTTGCGGAAAATTGGCATTCCGCCGTTGCTACGTCTTTGGGAATATCCACTAAAACAGGCCCGGGGCGCCCGCTCCGCGCAATGTGAAACGCCCTGCGAATCGTGTCCGCAAGGTCGGCTACATCTTTTACGATGAAATTATGTTTTGTAATCGGCATTGTGATACCCGTTGTGTCAACTTCTTGAAAGCTGTCCTTGCCCAGCATCGGGACGGGAACATTGCCCGTTATCGCGACAATCGGCGAGGAATCCATGTACGCCGTGGCGATTCCCGTAACGAGATTTGTCGCGCCGGGACCGCTTGTGGCGAGGCATACGCCAACCTTGCCCGTTGAACGCGCATATCCGTCGGCGGCGTGGGACGCGCCTTGCTCGTGGCTTGTTAAGTAGTGGTTAATTTTGTCACTGTACTTATAAAGCGCGTCATAAATCGGCAAAACCGAACCGCCGGGATAGCCGAAAATCGTGTCTGTGCCTTGCTCGATTAAGCATTCGAGTAAAATTTCCGCTCCGCTGAGTTGCAAGGGTCATCACTTCCTTTTTGAGGTTTGAAATTACAGTTTAACAAAATTCGGGAGTATTTTCAATGGCGAAAAAAAATGCCCCTGCAAAAGCAGGGGCAACAGAAAAAGGAGAGGATGTTACAGCTATCATTGCGTCCCGGAAAATATATCATCTTTTGGCACGATATGTCAACTGTTTCGAGGCGAATCAAGAATTTCATACGAGGAAAAGCATCAGTGCGGGCGCGGGGGTTCGGGCGGAGTAGGGGAGGGGATTTGCGGCACTTCCAGCGAAACCCGACCGAGCTTTCCGCCGCGAAATTCATCTAAGACAGTGATTGCGGTGCGTTCGAGGTCGATGATGTTTCCCTTCATTTTAAAGCCGCGCGCGTCTCCGATTTTTTCTAAAAGCGCGAGCATGTCGCCGCTTTCGCCGGGCGCGACTTTGTAGCGGTTTTCTACGATTTTTGGGTCGAGGGCGATGAAAATTTCCAAAAGATGAGTCACGAGGGTGATTTTGTCGAAAACATTGTCGCTTATCGCGCCGGTGCAGGCGAGCTTCAGGCCCACAAGCGGGTCATCGAATTTCGGCCAAAGTACGCCGGGGGTGTCCATTAAGTCAAATTCGCCGCCGACTTTTAGCCACTGCCTGCCCCGTGTGACGCCGGGGCGGTCGGCGGTCGGCGCGCTTGCACGCCCTGCGAGACGATTTATAAAGGTGGATTTGCCTACATTCGGTATGCCCACGACCATTGCGCGAATCGGAGCGTTTATCCGACCGCGCTTTTTTTGTTGTTCGACTTTTTCGCGCATGAGATTTTTTAGCGCGGCGGTGAGCTTATTTACGGCGTTTTTCTTGTTGTTCGCCGAATTTAGGGGCATTGCAAAAAGACCTTGTTCGCGGAAATGGTTTTCCCACAAGGTCGTGATTTTTTCGTCTGCGAGGTCTGCTTTGTTTAGAAGAAGCACGCGCTTTTTGCCCTTCGCAAGGGCGTCGATGTCGGGATTTCGGCTTGCAAGCGGCACACGTGCGTCAAGGAGTTCGATTACAACGTCGATTATGCCCATGTTTGCGGCAAGCATTCGCTTCGCCTTGGTCATATGACCGGGATACCACTGAATTTGCATGTCCATCAGCGCACAAGCCCCACCCTGCCAAGCGGCCAAACCCGCACCCCCGCGCGCCCAACCATTTCGCGGCGCGGAATAGTCCCGACAACGGAAAACCGACTGTCCTGACTGCCGTTTCTGTTGTCGCCAAGGAGGAAAAACTGTTGCTCATCGATGGTTATCGGAAAATCCAAAAGGCCTGTTCCGCCTGTCGATTCTTCGGAAAATTCATCTTCGAGCCTTTGGTCATTTACATAAAAAAAGCCGCCCCGCAAATCGACAGAATCTCCGGGGACGGCAATTATTCGTTTTACAAAATGCTCCGACGGGTTTTCGGGGTTCGGAAACGCCGTAATATCACCCGCGCGGGGGGCTGACACAATGTACGTAAAGCGATTCAAAATAACCCAATCGCCGTGTTCAAGGGTCGGAGCCATGGAAAACCCGTCGATATGCGCGGTTCGAAAAATAAATGCGCGCATAACAAAGAACAGCAAAACTGCCAATCCTATTAAAATCAGCCATTCCACTGCTCCTCGAAGTATCGGATTTTCTATCCGTTCAAGAAACTGCATTATTTTTTCGCTTTAGAAAAAATCGCTTCCTTAACTTTCGCGGCTTTACCTATTCGGTCGCGCAGATAAAAAAGTTTCGCGCGGCGAACAATTCCGCGACGCACAACTTCGACTCTTTCGACGCGCGGCGAATGAAGCGGCCATGTTTTTTCAACGCCGATACCGCCGGAAAGACGGCGCACGGTAAATGTTTCGCGCATTCCGCCATTTTGGCGTTTAAGCACAACGCCTTCAAACACCTGAATTCTTTCCTTCGCGCCCTCAACGATTTTCGCGTGAACACGAACGGTATCGCCGACATTAAACTCCGACACCTCGGGTTTAAGCTGCGCTTTTTCAATTTCTTTAATTGCTGCGTGCATTTGCAATTCTCCTTTCGAACTGATGCCCTAACCGAAGTATCATATAGCTAATAATTCCCGGTGTCAAATTTTGTGGTAAAATTATTTTTGCAAAATCGTTGATGTTAGTGTCACTGACCGCAACGATTGAAAGTGAGGAAAAGTGTGAAAAATCGAAGAAGGGAACGCGGGCGACCAATTTTTAATGGCGATTTGTGCGCTCGGCGAATGGCGAAAATATGGTTAAATTAAGCAATGATTGGGACGAATTGTTGGCGGGCGAATTTTTAAAGGAATACTATTTGACACTGCGCGAATTTTTAAAAGAAGAATACCGCTCGCGGACGATTTATCCCGATATGCACGACATTTTTAACGCACTGAAACTTACGCCATACGAAAGCGTAAAGGCGGTAATTGTAGGACAAGACCCGTATATCAACCCCGGCGAAGCCCACGGGCTCGCGTTTTCCGTTGGGCGCGATGTGAAAATTCCGCCGTCGCTGGCGAATATCTTCAAAGAACTCGCGCAAGATGTAGGCACGCCGCCGCCCGAAAACGGGCATCTCGGGCGGTGGGCGCGTGAAGGTGTCTTGCTTTTGAACACAGTTTTAACCGTGCGCGCCGGGCAAAGTCGCTCGCACGCGAGGCGCGGCTGGGAGCAATTTACCGACGCTGTCCTCGACTTGCTGGACCGCCGCGAAAAGCCTGTCGTTTTCCTGCTTTGGGGACGCGACGCGCAAGCGAAGGGGCGCATTATTTCCGCCAAACATCATCTTATTTTGCAAGCCGCACACCCAAGCCCTCTCGCGGGGGGCAAATTTTTCGGGTGCAGACATTTTTCCAAGACGAACGAATTTCTGCGGACGAACGGGGTAGGGGAGATTGTATGGTGATACTTTTAAAATTACTTTTAAAATTACTTTTAGTGGCTACATGCCCTAACGTACAAAAAAAGAGTCGGCGAGTGTCACTCGCCGACTCTTTTTTTTCGTGCTCCGGGAAACTGCTTTCGGCTTCGAGGGAATGCGTCGCCACCGACAACGCCACACATGCGCACAAGTCTGCCTTATTTCCCGTCCGAATTTACCCCGAAATCTAGCCCCAGCAAAACAAAAAGCCCAGAACACAAGCGGTTTTGGGCTTCTTGAAATTGTATCCAAGCTGACGTACAATACAGCTCCGAACATTGATTCGTTGTCAAGCGGCGGTCGAAAAAATTCACCCTTTATTTGCGCTTTATTTATACCAATATCCCGAGGTCAGCGGGGACAGTGACTTTGGCATGACTTTCAAGCCGAGCTTGCAATAATCTCCACAACTTCCTCAAATTCCGCGTGTAAGATTTTCGTATCAATTTCGGTGATAAGAGCATTTGTTTCGGAAGACCATACCTTTTCCTTTAAACTTTTCAACGCGGCGGCGGCCGTTTTTTTGTCGTAATTTTCACAAGCGTCAGCGATAATTTTAAGTTGCTCCGCCAAAAATTCGGGGTCAGAATCGGAAGCATCGCCGGCTTCCTCGGGCGGCGCGAATTCGGCCATAATTAGCTTAACGCCTTCGATAAATGATGGTGTTTTGGCGTAAATGACCTGAAAATCGTTTGCATTCGCGGCGGTTTCCAAGTCTTTCGCTTGGTCGGACAGCTCGATTTTTTCGACGTTCGCAAGTGCGCTTTTCATGCCGTGGGCCTGAATCGCATACGCACGAATCGTGTCCGCATCAAGGCTCGTTCGCGCCATTGCATCTTGCATAATTTCCAACGCTCTTTTCGCGTCCCGCAAAAACGACGCGACAACCTTTTCACTTACCGAAGGCGCGCCGGCTTCCGCCTTCATCGTCTCTATTTGCGCGGCCTGTGTGTGTGCGGCAAGAATCACATCGGGCGGCTGTTTGTCGCGAATATATTTTAAAAGGCTGGCGTGTAGCTGCAAAATATTTATGGGCTTTGCGATAAATCCGCTGAACCCGTTTTTCATAAACAGCTCCTGCGCTCCTTTTATCGTATTCGCCGTAAGGGCGATAATCGGCGCGGTATAGCCGTTTTCACGCAATATTTTTGTGGTTTCAAGGCCGTCCATATCAGGCATCATATGGTCCATAAAAATTATATCGTACACATTGCCCGCGTTAACCTTGTCGATAGCGGCTTGCCCGCTTGAAACGGTCTCAACTTGAAGCTGATACGGCGTCAAATAGCCCTCGATTACATATAAATTCGACTCGATGTCGTCCACAGCCAAAACATTTCCGTACGGCATCGGCTCCGTCGCCTGGGAAACGCTTGCACCATCCGTCGTCAATTTCATTGCCCGCAGCTTGGCAACGGTCTCCTTGCCCAAAACTTCTTTGCCGGACACTTTTTGCGGAATTTTTATAATGAAGGTACTGCCCTCTCCCGGCACACTTTGGATATCAACGGTGCCGTTCATCATGTCCAAAATTCGCTTCACGATGCTCATTCCGAGGCCCGTGCCTTCGATGGCGCGGTTCGCCTGAATATTAAATCGCGTGTACTCCGCTTCGAAAAGTGTTTCGATTTGTTCGTGGGTCATGCCCTGCCCTGTGTCGGTTACGGTAAAGACTATTTGAATTTCGTCGGACTTGCCCGACACGCCGACCTTACCGACCGCCAGCGTCACCTCGCCTTCCTCGGTGTATTTGAAGGCGTTTGACAGGAAATTGTTCAAAATTTGGCGAATTCGCGGCTCGTCGCCGATTAGTTTTACGGGCAAATTTTCATTTACGTCGAGGTTAAATATGATGTTCTTGCTTCCGATATGCGCGATATTAAGCATCACTGTGTCAACAATCGAACGGGTTGTTTCGTATTCGACATTAACAATTTCCATTTTGCCTGCTTCGACCTTTGAAAGGTCCAAAATGTCGTTAATAAGTGTAAGTAAAAGTTTTGACGAGCTGTGTATGCGCAGGAAGGCTTCTTGCGTCTCGCGGGAATGATTAGCCTTTATCAGCTCGATTTCCGCTATGCCCAAAACCGCGTTCATCGGCGTGCGAATTTCATGGCTCATTTGTGCCAAAAATCTTGTTTTTGCCAAATTCTCTTCCTCGGCAATCTCGCGAAGCTCTTCTTCCTGTTTGTTTATCTTCGCCGTCTCGGACACTTGGTACATAGCCCGTTTTACCTCGCGAAGAAGTATAATTGTGCCGCCGACGCTCGCACCTGCAAGAATAATCGACATTATAATAATGCTGTTACTGTAAAGTTGCGACGCGGCGTTTTCCTCCTCTACACGAGTCGAAACACGCGCCATTATCGACGCGTCCAAACTTTCCAAAATGTCCGAAAGGGAATTCAAATTCTGCGATATATTTCCACCGTACAACATGCACATCGCGTGACCCACGTTCCCGCTGTCTACCGCAAAAATGGCATCCTGTTCTATTTGTCGCAGTTCGTTGGAGAGAGCAATCGCGTTGCGCACCTGCTGTATTTCGTTAAAACTTACTCCTCTTCGAGCGAAAACTTCCAAAATTGACTCTGTGCTGGCGAGGTGATTTTTGTAACTCATTCTGTAAAGACTATATGATTCGTCAACGTCACCGCTTTGTGTGTAGGCATGTGCGGCGTGAAGTCTTGCATATCGGGTTAAAAGCATCGAGGAAATTCTATAATCATATGTAGCAACTATCAATTCGTGCTTTTCTTCTTGGGCGTCACGCATCCTTTCCAGCGCTTGAGGAGATTGCCACGCAAAAAACATATTCAGAGCCGCCAGAACGACGAATAATACAATCAAACTTTTCAATAGGTCCGTCACGCGCATTTGTAGCCACCTCCCGGATGCATGGAGTTTAACCGATTATGACTGGATTTGCAATACGTGGTTTTTTGGCAGGCGTTACGACTTTACCTTACGACTTCACCTTCTGTAATGCCTCCAAAAAATACTCCGGAAGCGGCGAGTTAAACGCCACTTCTTCGCCCGACGACGGGTGGATAAATTTTACTTTTACAGCGTGCAAAATTTGTCCGAAGCGGCTTAGGGATTGCCGCGCCGCGCCGTATGTTGGGTCGCCCAAAACAGGGTGACCTATGTGCGCTAAGTGGACGCGAATTTGGTGGGTGCGCCCGGTTTCGAGGCGCGCGGAGACGAGGGTGTGACTTTTGAAGCGTTCCAAAACTTCAATATATGTGACGGCGGTGCGGGCGCGCGGGGGCGATACCGCCATTTTTTTGCGGTCGCGGGGGTGTCGGCCTATTGGCGAATCTATGCGCAGGCGGTCTTGTTGCAAAACGCCTAGGCACAATGCATTATATTCGCGATATAGCTCGTTGCGTTCGAATTGCTCCGAAATCGCGATATGCGCCGCATCATTTTTCGCAACAATCATTAGCCCCGACGTGTCCTTGTCCAGCCGATGTACGATTCCGGGGCGTGATTCGCCGCCGATTCCCGACAAATTGCAGTGAAAAACCAGCCCATTTACCAGCGTTCCAGACGAATGCCCCGCCGCGGGATGCACAACCAATCCACTGGGTTTGTCAACAACAAGCAAGTCATCATCTTCGTACACAATGTTAAGCGGAATTTCCTCCGGCTCCGCTTTCTGCGGCGCGGGTGCAGGAATTTCCAGCGAAAAAACCTCGCCCGCTTTCACGCGAAGATTTTTGCCGATACCGTTAATCGTCAAAATTTTCTGCGCCGCGCTTCGAGACAAAATATCTTTCGTAAAATTTGCCAAAAAAATATCCGCGCGGGTGCCGTCGGCCTCCGGCGGAACTGTGATTATAATCGTGTTCGAGTTCATGGAAACGGAAAATCCTTGATAACAAAAAATCCGACAAAAACCAGCGCGAAAACACCGACCGTAACATACGAGTCGGCAAGGTTCCAAATTGGAAAATTGATAAAAAGAAACTGAATCATATCGCGCACAACCCCCAGTTGCACACGGTCAACAAGATTGCCCGCGCCGCCCGCGAAAATCAAAATAATCGGCACGCGAAACGCCCAAAATTTCCTCTCAAGCGGCAACCGATGATAATACCAAGCAAGCCCGCCCAAAATCACAACTTTCATCACAGCCAGCGGCCAACGCGCATTAAAATCCGCCAAGAAACCAAAAAAAGCTCCGGGGTTTTCAAAATACGTAAGCCCCAAAACCCCCGGAATCAAAACGCGACCGACCTCGCCCTGCAAATTAGCAACAGCCCAAACCTTCAGCCACAAATCCGCCGCCAAAAGTACCGCAACCGCTACGACAAAAATAATCCAAATATAAATTTTTTTCATGCACAACTCCACTGTTACGAAATCTTTAGGGGAGGGGGTTCTAGCCCGCGCGGCGGTTTGTGCCGTGCGGGAGTCCTGCCAAAAATCCCCCTCCCCCGAGAATTTATTATCTTTCAGCGAAACTAATGCCCATAGCACGTGCAACTTTAACAAGTTCGCCATTCGGGTCAACGGTTTTCGCGCCGCCTTTAGCGGTTTCGCCTGTTTCGCCGCTGCCGAGAACTTCCTCGAGTGTTACGGAGTCCATTTTTCCGGCTTTTAAGCAAACCATTTTGCCGAACTCGCCGTCGCGAATCATTTCGGCGGCCTTGAAGCCATAGCGCGCGGAAAGAATTCTGTCGGCGGGAGAAGTGTCGCCGCCGCGTTGGATGTGTCCGAGTACGCAGTGGCGGACCTCATGCTTGTCCTTGATGCGGGCTTCGACTTGGTCCGCGATATATTTTGCAACGCCGCCGAAACGCTCTGCGTCGGGGCTGCCTTTTACAAATTTGCTTACAAGCGGCTTGCCGTCTTCGCCGCACGCGCCTTCGGTTACGGCAACGATTGTGAAGGGTTTGCCCTGTGCGTCGCGCTCCGCGATTTTTTTAACTATGCCGTCAACGCTGTAGGGAATTTCGGGGATGATTATTACATCCGCGCTTCCCGCAATGCCTGCGTGCAGGCAAATCCAGCCTGCGGAACGCCCCATTACCTCCACGACAATTACGCGGTGATGGCTTTCGGCGGTTGTGTGCAAGCGACCGAGGTTTTCGGCGACGATGTTTACGGCGGTGTCGAAACCGAATGTTGCTTCGGTTGCGGGCAGGTCGTTGTCAATGGTTTTCGGGACGCCGATAACATTGAAGCCTCTGCGGTAGAAATCGCGCGCACTTGTAAGTGTGCCGTCTCCGCCGAGAACAACAAGTGTGTCAACGCCTTCGTTCTTCATGTTCTGAATCGCGATGTCGGAAACATCTTTTTGAACTTCCACGCCGTTTTCAACTACGGTGTAATTAAAAAGGTTGTCCTTATTCGAGTTGTAAAGAATCGAGCCGCCGCGACGCAAAATTCCCGTCGTCGAGGCGCGGTCGAGTTTTACGAAGTCGTTTAAGTACATGCCGCGATAGCCAAATTTATAGCCAATCATTTCGCAGTCGAACATGCTGTGACACGCGCGAACAAGCGTGTAAATTACTGCGTTAAGACCGGGCGCGTCGCCGCCGCCGGTAAGCACTGCAATTTTTTTCTTTGCCATTTTTATACCTTCCTTTTTTCGTGAAAATTTTTATGCGAGAGAGCATTATCGCATAAGATAAAGTTTTTTGCAAAGTTAACGTGCAAATCGCCGCCGAGTCGCCGTCGGTGCAGAAAAATCAAGGGGTCATCAGCTTTTTCAAAAAAAGACAATCTCCCCACCTCCGGCAAGCATTTTTCGAAATAAATTTCGTAATAATGCAGGTTGCACATCCGTGCGTTTGATTGGTGCGTTTGATTGGTATGTTTGATTTTTCACGTAATGTTGTGTATGTCTGCAAAACATGATATCGTCCGTGGTGGTCGATAAAGTAAGGAAACATAAGGGAGACAGGCCATGACTTCTACCAGCAATGTCATGTTGGAAAGACGGGGTTTAATCCGAACTTTTAACAGACTCAAAGACAATCGCATTATATATGTATGCGCTCCGGCAGGTTATGGCAAAACAGTGGCTGTTACACAGTGGATGGAAAAAGATATCCGCGCCAAAGCTATTTTCGCCATGGATGAATATGACAATAACTTAGCCGGCTTTTGCGAGCGATTTTGCATTGCACTTCGCGCTTGCCAACCTCAAAATCAAACACTTCGCGATATTATATCTCATCCTTCTTTCCAAAGTGCGCCTGAAGAATTTACCCTTCGGGCTGTTTCTGCTTTAACCGCCGGAAAACGGGCCGTACTTGCAATAGACGATTTGCATGTCATTTACAACGATGAGGTATTGAAACTCCTTCTTATTTTAATCAAGCGTCTGCCAAAAAATTTCTATATTATTTTAATCAGTCGTCACGATTTGCCTGTAGGATTTTCGGATTTATGGCTAAAGGGTCATGTCGCAAGCGTAAATACGGAGCAATTCCTCTTCACTAACGCGGAGATTATGGCGTTATGTGATAAATGCGGCAATCAAATTACACAAAAGTCAGCTGAAGATATCGGCAAAAAAACTCATGGCTGGGCAATTGCCATAAATGCCTTTTTGCTTTTCGGCAATGAATCATTTGATAAAGTGTATGACTATCTCGATACTTTTGTACGGGAAAACATATGGGAAAAATGGGATGACACAACTCGCGGCTTCATGCTGTCTACAGCAGGCTTGCGCGAGCTTACTCCTGCGGTCTGTGAGGCAATGACAGGCGTAATTCCCGCCAATAAATTCCTCAAGGAATTAGTGAAAAAAGGTGCGTTTATTGCACAAGCTCAAGATAAAACGTTTCACTATCATCACTTATTTCGTCAATTTCTTCAACGTAAAATGAATGAAGAAGGCGAAGATTTTGTAAATTCTCTCTTGGAAAGGGAAGGGAATTGGCATTTGTCCCAAAAAGATTTTTACAATGCAATTGATTGTTTCATACGATGTAAAAACCACGAAGGCATTGACAAGTGTTATGATTTATTGGAGTCGGACTCTCATCACGATAGTTATGAAATCGAAAAAATATTACCCGTATTTAAAAATCCCGAGATAAAAAATGCCTCTGAAAAGTACCCGCGCTTACTGTTTTTAATGCTTTGGTGTGCCTGTGTCGAAGGGCGCGCAGAAGATGCAGTTTCTTTTATGGACGAATTTTATATAAAATACCCCGGTTCTGTCAATGATATTTTATATTTGAAAACACCGGTAAAATTGAGCGTGTCTATGCATATGCCCCAACTATACCGAGGAATCATTGATTTTTCCGAGTTGGCAGTTGGAGATGTGGTCGAAAATTTTATGACACTTCTTCCCAAAGAGGGATGGTTGTATGGTGAAGGCTCGCCGATGCTTGGCGAAATTGTAATATCGGGACTGTTATATGAGCAAGGTCATTTAGACAGTGCTTATCAACACGCACTAAGCGCATTGGCGGAAATGAAAAGCTATTATACGCCGGAATCGAAGTTTTGTGCTTTTTCGGCATTGATTCTGGTGTCAGACGCTGTTGACGAAAGTGACTCAAATGAGCACTCTAAAGCATTAGAAGCCCTTTCAATAATGATTGAACAAAACAATGCATATTACTTGACCAATAATTTTAATGCTCTTTCCATGCGCCGCAAATTTGTGTCGGGCAACGTTAAAGCCGCCAAGGAATGGATTAAGTGTCAAACTTTTGATGATGCAACTTTATGGGGGTTGTATGCAGCTTTTACAACATGCAGAGCATATATAGTTTTGTCTGAATACGACTCTGCAATCATTTTGTTGAAGAAAATTTTAAAGCCGGCAATCGCATTTAACAGACCGCTTGACATCATAGAGGCACAAATTCTTCTGGCGATTGCGTTTTGGAAAAAGAAACGGGCATACCAAAAGGATGCGCTTGAACATTTAGAAGCCGCCATTTGTGTCGCTTATCCCTATGGTTATGTACAAATGTTTGTGAGCGATGGGGCGGTGCTTGCGGGTATGTTGTGGAAATTGAAAAAACAACTTGAATACAGAAAAATAGGGGATGAAAAGATTATCAGTTTCATAAAAATGATTCATTTGAAAGTCCGTCCTTTGGCAAACAGCTTAAACATAACAGATGAATCACACGAAAAGCCCATTGTGCTAACGGATAAGCAGAGAGATGTAATGGTTTTACTTTGCCAAGGCAAGCGATACAAAGAGGCTGCCGAAATTTTAGGCGTAAAACAATCTACCATTGTTTCACATATCGAATTAATATATAACAAACTCGACGTCACAAATCTTTCGGACTGTGTGGCGAAGGTTAACGCGATGGGTTTGTTGGCGCAATAAAAGCGCGCCAAGCGCGCGGTGGGCACCGGGGACATGTGTTGGCGGCGGCGCATTCCCTCGAAGCCGGGAGCAGTTTTCCGGCGTATAAAAAAGCGCGCCAAGCGCGCGGTGGGCACCGGGGACATGTGTTGGCGGCGGCACGTTCCCTCGAAGCCGGGAGCAGTTTTCCGGCGTATAAAAAAGCGCGCCAAGCGCGCGGTGGGCACCGGGGACACGTGTTGGCGGCGGCGCATTCCTAGCGTATAAAAAAAATGAGTCGGCGAGTGACACTCGCCGACTCAAAAAAAACACCGAGACTTATACATAATCCCTTGCATTTTATTGGCGCAATAATTGAAAAATATACCCCCATGATTCCCTTTTTTTAAATCGTCGAACGAGTAGTATTAGTAAACTGCGTATGTTTTTATACTTTATGATGAATCCTTATTAATAAGGAGGAGAACTTCATGGAAAAACTTAAAGGAACCAAGACCGAAAAAAACCTGCGGGAAGCCTTTGCAGGCGAATCTATGGCGTACAGCAAATATACCTATTTTGCCTCTAAAGCAAAAAAAGACGGCTACGAGCAAATTATGGGTATTTTTGAAGAAACTGCCGGCAACGAGAGAGCGCACGCCAAAATGTGGTTTAAATTGCTTTGCGGCGGTGATATTCCTTCAACCGAGGAGAATCTGAAAAATGCGGCGGAAGGCGAGCATGAGGAATGGGCCGAAATGTACAAGCGTATGGCAAAAGAAGCCAAAGAGGAAGGTTTTGACAAAATTGCTTTTTGGTTTGAACAAGTGGGAAATATTGAGAAAGACCACGAGGAAAGATACCTCAAACTTCTTGAAAATGTGAATAACAACCAAGTCTTTCACAAAAATGAAAAATCCGTGTGGGTATGCCGAAACTGTGGCTACATTAAGGATGCAAGTTCTGCTCCGGACATGTGTCCGGTATGTGTCCATCCGCAGGCATTTTTCGAGTTGCGCGCTGTGAATTATTAAGTGTTTCCATCATTGACATTACGCGAACGGGAGGACGTAACAGTCATGTATGGCGGCACAAAAAAATAATATAAAAAATAAAAAAGGGGGGACACATATCTTCTTTAAAAGTACAATTAAAACGGCATTTTTGTACTGTTTTGTTGAGGCATATGCTTCAAAAAAATTTCAATTTGGGAGGAAGTGTTTTTTATGGCAATACTGCGAAATATGAAAATCGGAGGCAAGTTGGCTTTAGGATTCGGGTTATTACTGGCACTTACGGCGATTATCACCATCGTCGGTTCATCTGCTGTTCTCAGCGTAGACAGAGGCTACAGCGATGCATTTGATTACCCGAACGCAAGGTATGTAACACTGCGTTTGATTGACTTTGACCTTATGGACACCAGGCGTGCGGTGGCAATGGCTGTGCTAAGCACGGGGGATCAAGAGCGTATAGACCTATATGTGGCGCAGACGAACTCTTCAAGGAGCAATATTAACGAGCATCTGGCCGAATTTAGACAAAGCCTTGATGATGACCCCCTTTTGGACAGCGAAGTAATTGCTTTGCGCCATGTGCAAATCAACCAACTGGAAAACCTTGTTAACAGATACTTTGATGTTGACAGACCGCAGATTATTACCAACTCCAGAGCGGGTATGCAGGCAGAGGCAACGCAGGGTATACATGATTCCATATCCGGTGTATTTTTAGAAATTTACAATACGCTTTATGAAATGTTAGGCGAGATGCAGGCACAAATGGATTCTATTAACGAAGACATTACTGCCGAAAGTATGCAAACGCTGGCTATGTTGATTGTTTTGGCTGTGGCAAGCGTGGTGCTGGGCGTAGTGGTGGCTTTGGTTATAACCAAACTTATAACCAAACCCGTATCGGAAGTAATGGGTGCACTTGAAGATGTGTCACAGGGTAATCTTGCCGTAAATATCCGTGTCAATTCCAATGATGAGACAGGCGCATTGGCGAAAAGCGCGCAGGCCATGATTTCGACTTTGCAACGCCTTATCAGTGACATGGACCATATGGCAAGCGACCACGATAAAGGCGAGATTGACACATTTATAAACGCCGCAGACTTTAAGGGCGAATTCGGAACCGTAGCAGACAAAATAAATGATATGATAAGTTCCGCGCTTGCCACCCAGGACAAGGTTGTTGGCACTTTTATGGAAATTGCCGACGGTAACTTTGTTGCCGATATGGAAAAACTCCCGGGTAAAAAAGCAAAACTTAATGACGCTGTTAATGATATGAAAAATCGCGTTGGGGCTGTAAGCGGCGAGATTAATACCCTTATCGATTCGGCCGTCAAAGGTGAACTGAACTTCAAAATCGACGAAACCCGTTACAAGGGCGATTGGCAAAAGATTATGGTTGGGTTGAATGCCATAATGGAAGCCGTATCCGAGCCGCTTGGCGCAATCGAAATATGTATGAATGAAATGAAGGCCGGCAACTTTGATTTGGAAGCCGTAGATGCAATAATCACATCAAAGGGCTTTCATGCCAATTTGGAAAATTATAACGGGTCATTTTATACCATTGTATCAGCCGTGAACGATGTTCTTACCACTACAGATTCATACATTAAGGAACTGGGAGACGTTTTGGAAAAAATGGCGGAGGGCGACTTGCGTGTCAAAATTAATCGCGAGTATGTTGGTTCATATAGTGCCATTAAGTTTTCTGTAAACAATATCGCCTCCTCTTTAAATAATACCATGTCGGAAATTTCTTCGGCATCCGACCAAGTATTGAGCGGTGCCAAGCAAATATCCGCCAGTGCCATGGATTTGGCAACAGGCGCATCGCAACAGGCCAGTTCGGTTGAAGAACTTAATGCATCCATAGACATGATAAATCAACAAACCAAGGATAATGCCGACAACGCCGACGAAGCCAACCGACTGTCGAAAAGTTCATCTGATAATGCCCGCGAAGGCAATGAAGCCATGAAAAAACTGCTTGAGGCCATGATACAAATCGAGGATTCCAGCAAAAATGTTTCCAGTGTCAACAAGGTCATTCAAGACATTGCGTTCCAAACTAATCTTCTTGCACTTAATGCCGCTGTTGAAGCGGCGCGCGCCGGTGAGCACGGCAAGGGTTTTGCCGTAGTAGCGGAAGAAGTGCGCAGTTTGGCAGCGCGCAGTCAGGAGTCCTCTACGGAAACCACCGGACTTATCAACGACTCGCTTGAATATGTACAAACAGGGTCGGGCATTGCTCAATCCACCGCGGACTCTTTGGATTTGATAGTAGCAGGCGCAGACGAAGTGTTGCAGGTTATTAACAAAATTTCAAGCGCGTCTAAGGAGCAGGCCGAAGCCGTAAACCAAGTGAGCATAGGGTTAGGTCAGATTTCTACAGTGGTACAGAACAATTCTGCCGTGTCGGAGGAAACGGCATCCGCTTCCGAGGAATTAAATTCTCAGGCGGAGCTTTTGCAACAACTGGTTTCTTATTTCAAATTGTAAAACGGGCAATTGTTAATTTTGAAAAATCGATGATGTTAGTGTTACTAACATCATCGATTTTTTTGTGGGCCGAGGAATTGCTTCCGGCTTCGAGGGAATGCGTTGCCGCCGACATGTGTCCCCGGTGCCTACCGCGCGCTTGGCGCGCTTTTTTATTGCCATGAAACCGTGCAAAAAAAACGAGTCGGCGAGTGACACTCGCCGACTCGTTTTTTTCAGCCAACAGGAAACTGCTTTCGGCTTCGAGGGAATGTGTCGCCGCCGACATGTGTCCCCGGTTCCCACTGCGCGCTTGGCGCGCAAATTTTAACTTTTCGAGCGGTAAATAGTATGATATAGTGAAACTGGTGATTTTTGTGAGGAAAAAGAAAAATGTTTTTGATGTTTTAGTTGGCTCGGCGTTGATGGTTATTGTTGGAATTATGCCGCTTATTGCAAGGTTGTCGTGGCGGCCGCTTCCTCCGGAGCTTTCAAATTTGCTTCACGGCGAGGGGTACGTGGACTTTTTGTCGTATTGGAAGGGTATTTTTGTGCTTATTCCCGCGTTTGCAATCGCGCTTTTCTTTATCGGCGACATTGTTACGCGTGGGAAAATGCCGAATTTGCGCGAATTTTTTAGGAAACCGTATGTGGTTTTTTCATGCGTGTTTCTTATTTTTATGCTTATTTCTGCCGTGTTTGCCACGTTTTCGGGGCTTGCACACACGGCGTGGCTGGGCACGTATCACCGCGACGAGGGCGCGTTTATGTGGATTGCGTATTTTATCGTCTTTTTCGCGGCGATACATTTTGCGCGTGAAATTGACAATGCGAAGCATGTTTTATACGCGCTTGCGTTTTCGTCAATAATTATGGGCGTGATTGGGATAAGCCAGTTTGCGGGCGCGGATTTTTTCGGAACGGGCGTGGCGGCGTGGCTTACAACGGTGGGGACGCCGTTTTTCGACCAACGCCACGAGATTGATATCGCGTTCGAAATCGCGTACGGCACGCTTTTTAACCCGAACACTTTTGGCAAATACACGGCGATGGCGAGTCCGATTTTGCTTGTTTCCGCCGTAACGCTGTTTATTTCCGCGGCGCGCCAAGCGCGAATTGGACACCGAAGCGGCGTGTCGAGTGCGACGAATTCTCTCAAATCCGGATTCGGGGCCGGATTCAATGTCCGCCTTATCGGCGTCGCCGCGATTGTTTTTGTTGCGGGATTACTTATGCTTTTCGGCGTTTTTGCAAGCAGCTCGCTTGGCGGATTAATTGGAATTATCACCGCGCTGGGCGTGCTTGTTGTGACTTTGCTTGCATTCGGAGTAGCTTTTTTGCGACGTTCAGAAGAAAAAATTTCGACGGCACAAAAATTTACGATTAAAATTGCGGCGGCATCGTCGGTCGGTTTGATTTTAATTTTCGGTTTTACAATCCTGTTTTTCCCGCCTCTTAACGAGCGCGTGACGTTTTTAGTTGAGCGAATCGGGCGCGAAATGGCCGCCGACACGACGGAAATGCAGAACTATGTGTTTGACGAAAACATGATGACAGTGTACGGCGAAGACGGAAAAATTTTGAGCATGACGGTGCATGGGCGCGAGGGCGATTGGCTGACCGTGCGCGACGGAGCGGGCAACGTTGTTCCGCCCGCAAGCCGAACCGAACCGCTCCCGCAGCACCCCGACGAAATTGACGCGGGACTGCCGCCCGAGCCGGCGGTTTACACCTTCGAAATTCCGGGCTATCGCACAGTGACAATTCGCCACTCGCCGCAAAACTTCTCGTATCATCACGCACGCGGCGGCATGGCATTTTTCATGGCGTATCAAAACGGACGCCTCCACGGCATACACGGCGTTTTGCACATGGACAGAATTTTTGACGTTCGCCCCGGCCAAACCCTCGATTTGCACCGCGAAACCCCTGCATGGGGCTTCGAAGGCCGCGAAACATGGGGTTCAAGTCGCGGATATATTTGGTCGCGTTCCTTGCCGATGATGCCCGCGCGCACAATAATCGGCAGCGGTCCCGACTCCTTCATCAATGTTTTCCCGAACGGCGACATGGTTGCGGGCTGGCGATACTTCAACAATCCCTATCAAATCGTCGATAAAGCGCACAACTTTTTCATACAAACATGGATAACAACCGGTGGAGTTTCCGCCCTCGCCCTGCTCGCACTCTTCGGATACTATTTATTCACAACACTTCGCTCGTTAATAAAATCCAAAGACGAACCCATTTTTTCGTTCGGCCTGCGCCTCGGCCTGCTTGCAGGCGTCGCCGCGTACTGCATGGCGGGAATGGCAACCGATACGACAATCGGCTCTACGGGCGTGTTTTTTGTTCTGCTGGGCGTGGGTTACGGGCTTAACGGCTTCGCGGCTAAGACCTTGGGGGCTGTGCCCCTCTCGCGCGACGAGCGCGCCGGCCGGATGACCGGGTCGGCCCCATCCCCCCGCAAGGGAACACAGTCCTCTTGAATCGGGATGCATGGGCGAGCAGCCCGCCTTCAGGCGGACGACCGATCCCTAACATTGCGAGTGCGGCAGGAGTGCGTGAAATTTTTTCGCGTTACGGTTTGCGTGCGAAGAAGAAGTTGGGGCAGAATTTTTTAATTGACGCACATGTGCTTGGTAAAATAATCGCCGCGGCAAAAATTGAGCCGGGCGATTTTGTTTTGGAAATCGGGCCGGGCATCGGCGGCATGACGCAGGCACTTTTGGCGGCGGGCGCGAATGTCGGTGCGGTCGAACTCGACAAACAGCTCGTGCCGATTTTGGAGGAGCTTTTCGCAGGGGAAAATTTTCGCGTGATACAAGGCGACATATTAAAAATCAACCTAAACGACAGTTTTTTTTCAAAAAAAATCGCCCCCGAGAGCTTAAAAAAACCCAAAGCCGTCGCGAATCTTCCTTATTATATAACCACGCCGGTGATTTTCGCGCTTTTGGAAAGCGGTGCGTTTGAGTCGATAACGGTGATGGTGCAGAAGGAAGTCGCGCGGCGGTTAAGCGCGGGACCGGGTACGAAGGATTACGGTTCGCTGTCGCTTGCGGTGCAGTATCACGCGGACGCGACCCTTGTTGCCAATGTGCCGTCGAATTGCTTTATGCCGCGCCCGGCGGTGGATTCTGCGGTTGTGCGGCTGGATATTTTGCCTGCGCCGCGCGTCGGCGTCGACCGTGAAAAATTGTTCAAGACGATTCACGCGGCGTTCGGCAAGCGGCGCAAGACATTACTTAATGCGCTGGATTCGGAATTTGCCTGCGAAAAGACCGAGCTTGCGGAGATTTTGCGCGCTTGCGACATCGACCCGCAAACACGCGGCGAAGTCCTGAACATTTTCGAATTTGCACGATTATCGGAGGCGTTGCCATGAATGCGTTTACATTAAAAATCATCGCGCTTGTCGCTATGTTTATCGACCATATCGGCATCGTTATGCCCGAATTTTTTGGGCTTTCGCCGGGGATGAATATTTTTCGCGTAATCGGGCGGGTTTCCTTTCCGATTTTTGTGTACCTGATTGCCGAAGGTTTTCGTCACACAAAAAGCCCGGAAAAATTCCTTTTGCGGCTCGGCGCGTTCGCCGTAATTTCCCAAATCCCCTTCGACCTTGCCTTCAACGCGCAAATAAATTTTTTGGCGGATACCAACATCTTTTACACGCTGTTCCTCGGCGGCGCGGCTATTTTCGCTTACGATTACATCGCGCGCGGCGAGCGAAGCGAACCTTACCCGCGCCACCGAGGACATGTGTCGCGGGCAACGCGTTCCCTTAAAACCGGAGACAGCGAATTTCCAAAAGGCTGGCGCGGGCTTGTCGCGTTTCTTCCCGCGTGCGCATTTTTAATCCTCGCGGAGGTTTTTTCCGCCGATTACGGCGGGTACGGCGTGGCATTTATCTTTTTTATGTACTTGATAAAGCCGCTGAAATGGCGGCTTGCGGCGATGGCTTCCCTGTGCCTTTGGCAATATGAGGGTACAATTCGCGCTATTTTTGAAGGGCACGACGTCCCCGCAATTTTTATCTGGATGATTCCCGTGACCCTTATTCCCGTTGTGTTTTTCGCGCTTTACAACGGCAAGCGCGGACCCGGCTTGAAGTGGCTTTTTTACGCGGCGTACCCCGCGCATTTGCTTATTTTGTTTGCGGTTGTTTCGTGGGTTTTGTAAAAAGGGGGATGGCTACACAAGAACGCTGTTGTAATACAGCTCGTCGGGGCATATGTCTTGGCCGTGCAGCCATGCGACGCTTAATCCTGCCGGTTTCACCGTGTTAAACAGCACGGGATTTTTGAGTTCTTCAAAAGGTTTGAAATCGAGATAAGGCTTTACATCAAACAGACGCTTTTCGTCGTTGCTGAAAGTTACGAGCAAAGTGCAGTCCTTTTGCGGCGTTACATTCACGGCCTTGGGTCGAATCATAAAAATCACCTAAGCCCTTCTATTTTAATAATTTCGCCATTTTCGTTCCACGCTTTCCACGCGGCGTTTAACTCGTCGCCGTGAAGCAATGTCCACGCTTCAACGAGCTTTCTTTGTTTGCGTGGCAAATCGCCCTCAATGAGGTTTGCCTCGAAATCATAAATCGCTTCAAATTCGGCGTATTGTGCGTGAAAATGCGGCATGTGATGCTTTACGCCAAACTCCTTGTAGATGTAAATTAAAATCCCGTAAAAGTGAGATAACATAGGCATTTTAAATTTCCCCTTTTGTTTGGAAAAAATTATTGCATCTGCCGCACGATATGTGCTAAAATGCATTTGCTACAGGAACAATGGCGGTAGCAGTCGTGAGGTGTCGCCAAACACCCCACGACGAGTGTGATGTGCTATTTTCCATCGACACCCTCCAACCCGCACATTTGCGTGCTTTTATTTTTCATCTCACCTTCAAACCCACATTTTCTAACATTTTTTCTAACACTTATCCGGCTTTTAATTCTCGCCTAACGCGGAGGTTAAGCCGCGTATCATCTTGCCTTTGTTTCGTGGGTCAACGTGACTGTACAGGTCTGCTGTTGTCTTGTAGTTTGAGTGGCCCAGCCAGTCCTGTATCTCCTTCATGGAGTATCCTAGAGCCAAAAGCAACGTCCGATAACTCGAATCGGTCTTTAGCGTGTTACTAATGATATTTTCACATTTTCCCTCAAGCGAAACCCTTACAATCTTTTGGCGCACGGTTAAAGTTCCGTTGACCAAATCCAATGAACTCCACTGCAAGCCAATCGCTTCCGACCTTCTAAGCCCAAAATATGCTGCGATAAATACGGGAACTTCAATTGACGTTCCTCTGAATAACGCCAACAATCGTTTAATCTCGTCGGCGTTGTAAAATTCGGCTACATATCTTTTACTTTTAGGCTTGTCTACCCAATCGCAAGGATTTACCTTAATCAGCTTGGATTTGTACGCATGATTTAAAGCCGTTCGTATCATCGCGTATTGCCGGATTACGGAATTCGGGTTAAGCCCTTCGGAAAGTTTTAAATCGCAATAGTCCTGTATTGTTTCCGACTTAATGTTGCCGAGAGTTAGTCCCGTTTCTCTAAAAAACGGATAGACGTGTTTTTTTAGATTGAAAACATTAGTTTCATGGGTTTTCGGCTGAACATTTTTACGATGAAGCTCGACCCATTTAACCATGTAATCGCAAAACAGCACTTTTGACGGCTCGCTATATCCCTTTTCTCCGCACTCCGCTAAAAACACGTTTAGTTGATGTTCCGCCTTGCGCTTGTTGCCTTTTACGGACAATTTCGTGGAAATCCATTTTTGCTTTCGATTTCCTTCGGCATTTTTGGTGTTAATCACCATGTAATACGTGTCACCTTTTATTTGCAAACTGCCTGTCATAGCATCTCGCTCCTCTCTTGACAGGGCAATTTGCCCGTTGCGGTGACATTATAACATTCCTCGTTGATGTAATCTATTAGAAATTGCTTAGGTATCTTAATCAATTTGCCCATGCGAAAATGCTTAACTTTTCCGCTGTTTATAAGAACATATGCCATTTTGTTGCTTACCCCTAATGCGTTTTTCATATCGGCTATGGTTAGAACATCGGGAAAATCAGCGAACATGGTAATCACCCTCTCGATTAAAAGCTCATTTTTGCACAAGGGCAGACTTCGCCCTTATGCAATATCAACCTTTAATAAGGAAGAAAAATTTTCAGCCAATTTGCCCTGCGTCCCGACTGCGGGAATATCTCAAACCATCGCGGGTAGCGATGTCATGCATAGCCAATCGGTCGCCGGTTGTAAGCCGTCGCGCCGATTCGCCGCTCTCCGAGGTTCTCTCCGGAGCCGCCCCCATTGCCGGGGACGCTTTTAACGCACGGGCTGTGGCTGGGCGGAAGTATTCGATTATCCGACTGAGTTTCGTCGCCGTGTTTTACCAAGACACGTTCGGGGTGTGTGTTTTTTCGCTCGCGCTACTGTGGCTTCGCGGTTGTGGCGACACATTCCCGCAGCTAATCCCTATGGTTGGGGAACAGCCGGATATTGTATTTGAGATACTGTGTATGACCGAGTAAAAGTCGGTATTTGTCTTGTTGCGGGAGAAACTGCCTGTTACGGAGGCTTCCACACACGGGCAATAATCACACTTAGCCCACCTTTCCATCCAACGCTTCATCTATTTGTTTTTTATTTCGATACGAACCATGAATCATAACAATTTTCACAAGACGTTCAGCTAATGGCTTGTCCACAAATAAAACTGCTTCTAAAATTGCCTCTTGGTCTGCGTTCGACAAGTGACCTTTATAAATATTTTTTTCTTGCACCAATCGAACGCCGCCGCCACGACCGGGATATGTTTCAATATTGTAGTCGAGCGTGAGGGCATCTAAGTCGTAGAAAATTGTTCTGCGACACGCACCAACGGAAGCGGACTTATGCCCGTGTTGGTTCTGATAGAAGCATCCATCATGTATATTATTTTTGCCAACATATGTAAAATTCGCTTCAAGAAAATTGAAATTGCGCTGACAATCTTGGCGATGTCGGTTTCCATTTTTTTGGCCTTTGCTCTGATTCCTTTCATGCCGATTGCTTCTTTGGCGGGCAACGCTTTCTGCACAATAATCATGGTACTCGCAACATACCGAAAGACGAAGGCATTTTCGATTAGCGTTTTTTATGCGATTTTTGCCAATATAATCGCCCTGCTCTCGGCATCTGTTTCGAGTGCGGCTTCGGATTTCGTATTTGGAGGGCTTTACGAATATTTCGAGAGGACGCTCGTTTTGGATGCGTGGGTGTTTTATATCCCTCATGCAGCAATGATGTTCGGCATCGCCTTCGCCCTCTCTCGCTTCGTTGGAAAAATGTATCACACAAAAGTCGCACAGCTTGACGATTCTACAAAAAAATTCATAGGAAAGTTTCTTGCCGTCAGCTCCGGAATAACGCTATGCGTGGCGCAGAATCAAGCAGTGCCATGTTTTCCATCGCCGAAACCGCAAAGGAAAATGGGCTTAATCCTTTCCGATACTTCACTTTCCTTTTGGAA
>JGI24703J35330_11748771_pt1 | contig 33228 bp, 23 predicted proteins | sample TergutNt197P1_FD_35330 | JGI IMG/M metagenome (IMG submission 35330)
CAGATTAACCATACCGATATAAACTGGATTTTAAGTGTCGTAATATTTGGAAATTTGAAGAGTTTTATCTTCCGCTTCTATTATAATATTTTGTAGCAAAAAAATGTTTCGTTATAGCGAAATACCGAAACTTCTTTGTTAGTAATTAAGGAAAAATTCCAGAAATCAGGTGAAGGCAATAGAAATACACTTAAAAAACTCTGGATATAAAATATATTAGGTAAGCGAGAAGAAACAGTGGTGGGGAATATCCTGAGAAAATATCTTGTTTATTTGATAACCTTCCTAGACTGGATTTTTATTGCAATCCAGAGATTTTGAAGGCATTTTGCCATGATCTCATTCTGTAAAGATTTCCATATGATACACAAATCCCATCAGCTGCTATAGATTTATTCTATCACATCTGATGGGATTTTTTTATACAGTCTTTTATTTCTTGCTTACTTTCCAATCAATCATTGTAGGTTATCTAACAGATAAGATTGCTTCTAACCAGACACTTCACAGCTAATACAAGATAAACCACTTCATAAGTATCATTAACTTATGAAGTGGTTTAAAATTACGCTTTAGAGATATTGCAGTTTTTTGAGGAGGAGTTGGCTAGTTGAGCTTGCTCCATTCTTTATAATGTTGAATTGCTCAAGTCCTAGCCGATTATTTGTATTAATACCAGAAAACAGCAATCCGAATGGTTTTCCAAGGAGACAATCAATCATCTTCGAACTCTTCAGAGCGAGATAGCAAATACCTCATTTCTTTTTCATCATCACACATAGCTTGGAATCTTTTCGCAAATCCCTTAAGCAATACCAAATCATCACTAAACATCCAAAATTTCTTTTCATCAAAATCAATCTCTATTATATCTTTCAAAGTTGCTTCCCTTATATTCAAATAACTAACTGCGAGTGAATCCCAATCTACAGGATATCCGTCAAGTCCTTCTGCTTCAAATACATTTCGTTTAAACTTAGTAGGTTTATAAAATAAAGCATCTTTTCCATCATACTTTCCAATAGAAAAGGACATCATTTTTGTATCTGCACTATTCTTTCGAATTTTTCTTTCTCTAGATGGTTTATTATTTTCAGTAATCTGCTTTTTGGTTTTGTTTTTAGGTCGCCCTCGATAAAACCAGTTTTCAAAACGCAAGAGATGATCTTTATTCTCCTTCACTCGAATCCCCATTTTGATTCTATATTTCTTTCCATCAATCGCTGTAATATCTATCGACTTTGAAAACGCTGAACCCATGCTACGCCCTACAAGCGGAGTTGCTGCTTGAATAAAATCCCTTCTTAAAACAATTTGTGCATTTGTATGAAAAGCATTATGCCTAACATCTATAAACCAATCAGAAGACTCATATCTTGTAGTGGTAATGTTATATCGCTTCATCTCTTCATTGAAATCAAAACCTAAGAGCTTTTCTTGATTGTTTAATTTAACAACATTGCGAATTACAAAATAAATTCTATATAAAGAAGAGAAAAAACCACATAATAACATCATAAGCCCAGATATGGAAAGTAAATTAATAACATCTCCATGTAAAACCTCTCTAATATGAAACGGTGAATAAGAATAAGACAGCAGAAAAAAAACTGAGCCAACTACCAGCAAAATAAACATTTGAATAGGTAGCATTTTAAAGATAATAGTTCTTTTAGTTATTGCCTTTTCCCTCATAGTTATTTTGTCGGAATACCCAAGTATTCTGCTCCTCCTTTCACTTCATCTTTTACAATGTTCTCAATTAAATCTGCTCCTGCAATCCCAAAAAGTTCCCTCATAGCAGGTGGTGGTGGAAGATTCGGATCAGAACCAAAAGGTTGTCGTCCACCAAGATTTACCCAAGCTGATATTAAACCAAAACTGGCATCCCAACCAGCAGAAGTCCACGAGTGCTCTTCCCCTCTTTGCCGACTTTCTAACCACCCTCCTGCTACATTGCTAACTGGTTTTAATAAAAACCTCAATCCACCATTACTAAATCCTCCAACACTTCGTACTGCACCAGTTAATGCACCATCAACTGTTGCTCGTAAAATATCCAAGAAGTTTCCATCATTTTCCCATGCCTCCAATCCACGATCAGCAGCATCATGTGCAATTTGGAATGTCGCTTTTTGAATTTTATCCCTTTTAGCTCTAATTTTATTTACCTTAGCATCTACACTTTGCCTAGCTTCTCTAATAGCTCTCTTTTTTCTCCCCTTTGAACCTTTTCCCTTTCCTTTTGTAGCTTTTACAGCTTTCGCAACTTTCGCCGATTTAGCTTTTTTTGCAACTAATGCTAAAGCAGCTCCCCCTGTTTTTATTACCACCGCTGTTACTACAACTGCAATTGCTACAACTGCTACAGTTCGTACAATCCTACCAAAAAGCCCTGGTGGATCAGGTGGAATGTACTCTTCGATTTCTAACTCTCGATTTAAGGTTGGTTGCGGTGTTCTAAGCTCTCCAACTTGATTAATATCATTCAGCGATGATATATGTGTATCTCCAATCATCGAATCCATAAATATTTGCGATTCTGTAGTAGAGTTAGCCATCACTATATCAAACTCTGCAATGATATACACACCTTCTTGTGCTCGAAAAATAACACTCATCTGCGAGTATATATTCAAATTCATCGGCGTACTAAAATTAACAGTTTCATCATCTACAATCAAACTAGTCGTATCAGCTAACTCAAAACAAACCTCTGGCGTACACACACTAGCTCTATGACCTGCCGGAACAGTCAAATGCCTTACATCTGGATCTGTCTGCGATGCATGTTGGCCACTCCTTGTGTTCACCGCATTTGTAGCAGTTGGTCTACTATCATCACTATTCCCATAATAAACAGACAAACACGATCCGATCTCTGGCATACAATACATTAAGTTATTCGTTTGAGCTGTAAAAGGCATCCACTGTGCAACACTTGTATCTTGGCTTGCATCACATCGCAGATGTACTCTCACTTCTTGATCTCGTGTTTCAAGTACATCTCCAAGCAACGATACACCTTGCAAATTCTCATTACACACCTTTGGTACTAAAGTACCCATTTCATATCCTAACACATATTCAAAACAAAGTAAACCATTAATTAATCTCATTGTGACAGATTCAACCACTCGTACCCTATCTCGAAACACAACTTGCACTCCTAAACCTAGCACATCTAGACTTTCAACTCGCCATTTCACAAAATGACCTTCAAATACATTCATTCCTGATGCTTGTAACGCCAAAAACCGTTCTCGATCAGTAAACATCATTGCACTTCTAATGTCCCTAAGATCTTCTCGTATTTCAGGCAAACCAAACCAAAGCCTCGGTTTTGAACTATCTGCCACATCCGTAACCAACACTGTATTAAAATGACTAGCGATTCGCTTCAAAAATGTCCAATCACTCTCTTGATATTGAAGCAACATATTTCCGATGACCCGATCATTCACCGTGCTAATAGATCTCCCATCCCAATCATCAAGCACTTGTTGTACCACATCTGAGTACATCATACTTCCATCTTGAAATGAGCGAGTCTTTAACTCATCTTCAAGGATATTGGTTGCTGATAAGGCTTCAACCTGAATCGTATACATTCCACCTTCATGCCTGATTCCTATTTCTGTAATCCGACCTGCAAAAAGTGGAGTCTCTTCTTCTGCTCCTTGACCATACAAATAAAACGGTACATCCGTACACGGCTTTTCAATCAACTTATTAGCACTTTCATCTGTTAAAATCCCTTTAACAACTAACTTTCCATGCTCATTGAGTGAACGCTTCATCCAAATATCTGTTACACTTTGAATCGGAAAAGGACAATCCATGCGAATCAAATCATGAGTAAAAGCAACTGTTTCTTCTAACTGCATTAAGCTATTCATCACTACACCCCCTGCCCATCACTTGCAAATCCTATCACACCACCACTGCAACAAATCAGCGTACATTGTGTCGTTAAAGCTAGCTTCCCATCAACTAAAGTATCTTCTTTAGCATCTAGCCATTTCCCCACCTTTGGCTGACATGGCTTCCCAATAATGGGCAACTCTACACCTTCTCCAAAGGGTAACATCTCCTGTGTATCTGATATTTGCACCTGCTCCTCACTCGGATTTCCTTCTGAAAGGCATACGCCAAAAATCGGGATATTTTCAGGGTACTTACAATCATCTTCATTCATAGCTGGAATGTCTCTTACATCTACACCGTGACTTAATGGTAATTCAAGATAGCGAAAATGAGTTCCTTTATCACAAAAAATCGTTGCACCCATTACCACATAAGGATATTCTGCTACTTCTGCTTCAGCCGCTGCTTGTGCTGCTGCTTTTTTTGCTTCTTTTGCTCTTGCCATCGCCTTCCCCATTTTTGACATGGCACCACCTTTTGCCCCTACTTTCGCACCCATTACCGCACCTTTAACTCCTTTAGACATTTACATCACCTCTTTCACCTTCTAGTTCAACTCGTTCAAATACAATTCCATATGGAATCCGCCTTAAAATACTTTCTGCCACATCTAAACGGACAATCAACCGTGGATCACCTGTAATATGAAAAATACGCTGACTGCCTACTCTTTTAACATCTAGAACGATCTCTAACAACTTTCCAAAATGGCGCTTACTCAACTCAGATGCACAATCAATCTCAGGTGCATCAACCCAATGATAAATATGTTGCTTCTCATTCTTTGGTTCAACAAGTGCCACTGTTTCAAAATAAATATTTGGTTGATACAAGCTCATGATGCGTTTGAGTTTAGTCCCTATCAATTTAATTGGGCGTTCAAAAAAATCAGGATATTCGTTATACAGTTCATCTACCACAAACATAACTCGTGTTTCATGTTCCGCCAACCGAAGTTGACTCATCGGGTTAGTATCATCCATCGCATCCGCCCAGTCTTTTATTTGTGCCACCTTCATCAATTTGGGATCTTGTCGCATAATAAAATACTCCACTTACTCCACCCCCACTTTTTCAGGTAGTTTGACATTTATAAGGGTCGCATTCGTTAAATTCAGCCCTACTATCTGCTCTGCTTCTGTAAAATCAATATTTTCAAGTCTCGCATTTTCAAAATTCACCTGGATTAACCTTGCTCCTTTTAATTTAACATCTACAAATGTTGCGCCAGCGAAATTAATTCCCAGTAAATTTGAACCAACAAATGTTGCTTGATTAAAAGTTGCATTTTGAAAAGGACAAAATAACAAAGCAGAATTTTCAAAACTTACGTTTGTAAACTGACTCTCACTTCCTGAGCAATAAAACCATCTTGCTTGAGCAAAGTCACCACCTGATAGATCAAGATTTTCAAAAACCTCATGATTATGACCTTTTTCTTTATGTTTTTCTAGCTGATACCTAACCTTCTCAGCATCTTTTATTGTTCGATCTTCTTTATACACAAGCTCGCCCATATCTCGAAACTCACCAACACTAATCATAAATAAATCTGAACGCATAATACCCTCATAAGTAGGGGATTTAGCAGCATATGGCAATATAGAGCGAATAAACTTCACAACCACTGACTTGTATTTCTCACTTTCTTCTAAAACAAATTGCTTTACTTCTCCTAATGTAATCTTGTAAACATACTTTCGACGTCTATCCGTTAGCAAATCCGAAAACTTTTCTAGAAAAGCAAATATGGGAGTAACATCATATATACCAACACATGGTTGAGAATCTAAATAAAGCTCCTGATCATAAGCATCAATTCTGAACTCATAGATCCCTTCAATTAATTTTGTTCGCATCATGGAAAATTGAATATAGCTTAGTGGATTTTTATTCACTGATTCTTGCATCTTGATGATTTTTTGACAATAGATATCAAAACAACTCATAAATTGCTGTTTCAAATCATTATAATGCTTTCCCATATACTGCTGTAGCTTTTCCATTTGCATTTGGCTCACTTCTTCTACTTCTTTTAAAAAAGCAACTTTCGCCTCTTCTAATTTCATCATCATCATCCTAGTTAGATTTGACTTCTTGACCCATAATTTCAACATCATCTTCTAATCTAATATTAGCTGTATCTCCACCATAAATCTCAACTGATTCCTCACCATAAATCTCTATCTTCTCTTCCGCAGCTATCACAATATTTTGTTCAGAATTAAACTCAATATCTTTTTCACTTTGAATCATAACACCATCATCTGTTAAGCTAATAATCGTCCCTACACCATCTGTAATATAAATTCCATCTTCTGTCAATGTAATTTCTTTTCCAGATGGATGCCTAAGCGATTTAATATCGGGGTTATCCCTTGAGCCTCCTGATGGGGGTGGTGTCGCCCCGCCTCCGCCGCCTCCACCAGAAGAACCAGCTGGTGATTGTTGATTCTGAGAAGGTGCTACAGGTTCGTGAACCGAGCTGATTGCATAAGCATGACTATCATCACCATCCGGAAAGTAAACCCTTACATTGTCGTTCATACAAGGCATCGCATACCAGCCACTCCCATCTTCGGAAGAGTAAACTGTCGAGTATGGGAAATAATGTGCAGTTTCTACGTCTTGACTCCCATCCACATCTAAATGAACTTTCACTTGATCGTTTTTAATATCAATGATTCGACCATTAAATGAACACCCTGCAATTTCATCATGTGCCTTATAAGGTTGGCTTAGCCCTTTCTTCGCCATAAAAGTACAACGAGTAATAAATAGTTCTTTTTCATTGCGAATTTTTATTGAATCAACATAATAATTCTTTCCTTTAAACTTCACACAACTACCTACTTGAATGGCTTGATTCGTATCTACTTCATAACAAATGAAATCATTTTCTTCCAAACCATCGACTCCTGTTTTCGAAAGTTGTCTGAAACGTTTGATGTCTTTCCTCACAGTATAGTTAAACCCTTGAAGTTCAACCCCTGGTATATCTGGAGTTCCGAAAAAATATTTTGGAGAATCAAAACGTATATCACAAATTAGCCCAGTATTAAAGTGAGATGCAAGGCGTTGCAAAAATACCCAATCAGTTTCATGATATTGCATCAAAAATTGATTAGTTGTAGCACCATTTGAAGCTGTATCAATTACGCCTGCATCAGGATATTCATCAGTTATTTGAGTAATTAAATCAGTATATGTTTGCTTTTTGTCTTGAAAAGACCGAACTTTTTGCTCTATATCCAACAAGTAGCTATAAGAAATAGCATTTACCTCAATATAATAAACATGTTCTACAAGGCTAACTTTAATCTCTTGCGTAATCCCTTGAAACAAAATGTGTTCCCCTGCCATTCCTTTGCTATTAAGGGAAACATTTTTCCCCTCAGCATATGCTTCTAAATCACGTGTTTCTTCTCCTTCTGGCAATCTTGCTTTTAAATAGAGCGTCCCATGCTCATTTATCTTTTGATTGATCCTAACATCCAAAATTTCTAACACTTCATAAGGTTCTATACGAAGTTGACTTAATGTGATTGAGAATGTATCACCAGTTGGTAAAAAAACAGATTGAAATTCTGAACCTTTAGTATTACTCATCGGCTGTTCCCTCCTTATTTATTTGATCCAAAATCTGAATTGATCTGATCATTTCATATACCGCTTTTTTCCAATACTTAATCTCTTTCGTTAAACAATTCCAACTAATCATTAAAGTCCTTCCATCTAGCTCCATAAAAGATAGAATATTAAATAATTTGCCATCCATAACTGGGTTGGTAAACTCTACATAAGCAACATTCTTTTCTGATACAATTTCTACACCAGATTCTTGTTTTTTAATTCCAGGATTTAATCGACACATCATACCAATTGTTTCATCTCTTACTTGTTCCGCTTCCACGTTATCCATTTTTTCATCCATATAAGTAAACATCAGATTTATGGCTGTTGTATCATCCGTTAAAATCGTCTCAGGTCGCTGTTCAGAAGGATACTTAATCTTCGCTTGTTCTTCTGACATTTCCGTAAATTCCTCAGGCACCATCATCATGATTTTATCTTCTACAAGCAATCGTTCTTCAAAATAAACCCAGCGACCTTTTATCTTAATCCCTGTATAAATCGTGCGTTCTTCTGGTTTGATCTCCTCAGACACACCTGCCTCCTCTACAACTGGCATGGGTGGTTGCTCCACCTCGTTCATCATTTCGATGATTTTCTCATCTAAAAAATCTTTCTTATCCATCAATCTCGCCTCCTATTTTTTCTCCTACCTCAACTTTGCTCTAAGTTCAAGCTCAATCGTATTTTTCTGAAACACCATATAAAGCCCTTCACCATTACGTAACACAATATCCTCAGAAATCACCTCTTTTCCATCTTTATAACAAATAATCCCTGCTTTATTAATGATAGAAATCGTCCCGTCCAGATTAATCGCTATCAATATTTTTCCTGCCGCAGGCATCTTGCGAACGAGTAAAACATTTTTCAATAGCTTTTCTAAACTCGTTTTGTTATTCGCCGCTAAAAATGATGCTGACCACGACCTGGTCGGTATCTGTTTCATCCCCGTTGGTATTTCCATAAAATAACATTCCAATGAGCCATTAAGCATGGGATAAAGTTTACTCACGATCTGCTTTTTTCTAATGTGAAAGGCCAACAACGCTAGTACTGCCAATAAGATCACAACACTTAAAATGATGCCAATTAACCCCCAAGGCATACCCGTTACCTCAGCTACGACCAGATTGGTAACCGCAACTGCCTCAGCTTCTAGTGGTTCTACGTTTGCCGCCAGATAAGAAAGTAGATAATACTCCCGCTGCGGATTCGTGATGAGAATAATAAAGTCATCGCCAACCCTTCTGACGGTAATGTGTTCATAATCTTCTGGGATAGTGATTTCTTGCAGCTGCCCTTCTCCCGCTAATGTAATTTCAATTTCTTCAACATGCTCTGTTTCTGTATGCGGAATTGGAATCAGCAATTGATGCTCATACACTGGCAATTCTTCATGTGATGTCATCTCCATGATCAGGTGGTAAATGTCATCAATCGCCTCAGTCATCTCCTCAGGGGTAGAAATATCAAAGTGAGTACCGCCTGCCCTTAAAGCCCAAGTAATTCCAAATTGTTGGTTATTAACAGCCGCCTCACTGTACGCTACCATGAAGATCGGGTATGAGATGGTGTCTAAAACATCTTCTACGTCTGCTAGAACATCAGCATCATCTCGATTCGGATTCCCGTCCATGACAAACTCTGAGACGCCGTCTGATAAGTAGACAATTGCAGTTTGTCCTAAGCGATAAGCATCCCGCTCTAGTAAGCTTCTTGCGGTTTGCAAAGCGAGTCCTGCATCTGTCCATCGTGATACTTGGAAGCTACGCAAATCCTCCATAATCATTTCAATTTGCTCATCTGTTTCAATCCGTTCCAATCCTTGATAAGTAATAATCGTATCATTGTAAACGACAAATCCCACACGATTATGAGTGCCTAAGCTGAGATGTAGCAATTGATAGGTGGCTTCAAGGGTTTGACGATTTGGATCATTCCAGCCCATAGAGGTACTTTTATCAATGATCAGCATGAGATCTACACCATCTCCTGATTCTTCATTTGCTACGACAATAGGTATTGCCAGTGTTGCTGGCATTGCTAGCATTAAAGCCAATACACCTACTACCATTAAGTTCATTATTTTTTTCATCTGTTTTTCACCTGCCTTTTTTAATCAACGATCAGTTTACGGCTACCACTTAGTGCTTTGCCACTGCCACGTTGTTCTCGCTTTGCTTGTTTTAAAATATGTGTAAGTCCTTTATGTAAATCGTCATTATTTTGAACATTGGCGTGTTCTTCTTTTAAGCGGATTTTTATATAGTTAGCAAGCAGTTCTTTGCTGATGCTTACTTCCTTATTCAACACTTGGTAAACAACAGCCAAGTCATGAGGATTCTCCGTTTTATAAGTTAATAGTTCCCTCGCAAAATACTTTAAAATAACGGGGCTAAGTGTCTGACCACTTATACTACTATAAGGTTGATTCACAATGTTTAAGGTGTTGTGACCTGTTTTGAAGTCTTCAAAGTCTTGGTAATTCAGCCGTAAGTATGCGCCTTGGCTTAATCTAAAACGAGCAAGCTCCATTTCTTCGGCTTTAGTTGCAACACTTTCAAGCACAACATTGACCATTCGCCCCTCAAAGTCCTTCGTTTGATAAGCATCTTCAAACTGTAATTTAAGAATTTGCTCACCACCTGTTGCCACATAAGGGATTTTCAACGCCTCATTTAACACCAAAATCTCACCTTTGTCGTTAACAATACCTGGAGATATCGTAATGTCATGATCATCAACACTTAAATCAAGTCCCACAATGACACCATCTGAATGGTTCGCTAACAAGATATCCGTGATGTTTTTAGGGAAATCACGCATGTTCTCAAGCATTTCATTTTTTAAAATTCGTCCTTTAGTAAAGATTGGTTTTTTTCTTTCAAACATTTTGGCTATCTCCTCATTTTCATTTTCATTCTCAATTTCATGTTACAGTTTAGTGCCACAGACCAATCCCCCTATCCATTTATTTTTTCTTTAAGGATGTCTTTTCAATCCTTAAAGAAAAAATAAATTTTGTAAGCCGAAAGGCGCGCAAGCTTAAGAGCACAGCCTTCAGCAATGACCTAATCAAACTTAGAAGTCGGTCGCAAATTGATCACCGAATGGGGCGATCCAGGAACTAAACATAACTATTTCTCCCCATCAAAGAAGTTTAATTCCCACTGCTCATTTTCAAATGGGAAATAGTGTTCTCTTCCAATTTCTAATTCGCCACGGGTGCGGACCACTGGTAAGACGTTAAAGCCCCAGCTATCAGCCGTTCCGTAGACAAAAAACTTCACTTCATCTTCCTCAATGGTATCCATATCAGCTTGTCTGATGTAGGCCCCATATTTCTCTAAGAAAGCTTCATAGTTCGTACTCACATAGGTCTGTGCTTCATTTAAATACAAATAAGTGGTTTGAACCTCTCCACTGGCATCTTCTAGGTAGAAGACCATTTCTTCAATGTGACGATGCTTGGAAATAAAGCCACTGCTTTGGGTCATCACTTCCGAACTTGTCAACAAAATTTCTTTTTCATTTTTGTGTGTGTAAGCGAAAATCGTGTATGGGGTAATCGGTGTAGAGTTTTCGATTACAGCACGAATCATCCCTGTTTTCTTGGCATGTAAGTATTTTAAAACACCGTTTAAGCAAGATAGTTTCAAGTCGAGGATGTGATTTTCTTTTTGCCTAAACTCAATTTGACGTCCTGGGATAAATTCCTTGATGCTGTCACGGAATAAGTCAATTCGACATGATTGTCCTGTCATTTTGATAATGGAAAATTCTTGTAGCTCATCTCTGTTGTATAATTCTTCAAGGAATTTTTTAATGATGTCATAAATATCACCTTTGATTAAACCACGAATCTCAGGAAGTGTAACGTTCACATCTGGAATTTTATAGACGTATTCAAGTGTACCTCCATCATTGACTGAAAGTTTAAAGCCCGTTAGCGCATGGAGCTTTGCTTTTGACAAGTTGAGTTGCATAAGACCAACATCTTCAAAAAAGTGTTGCTTCACTTCATTTGCTAAGCGCCAAAGGGTATGGTAGTTCGCTTTAACGAGCATGTATTCTCTGTTGCTTTTATTCAAATACTGATTGTATTTCGTCGGTAGGAATTGTTCACACGCTTCGTATTTTTCTTCTAATTTCTCATATAAGGCATCTTTTCCATGTTCGTCTAAATAGCGATAAACGTCTCCGATTAGGACTTCCATCACATCGCTATAGTTGATGGCATGATTTTTACTTTTATTTACGTAGTAGTTGGTCATCAAGATTTTGAGGTACTGCATGAGGCGATAGGTTAAGTTATTACCGCCGAAGTTTGTATCACCATTTTCATAGGTTGTATTCACTTCAATTTTATAGTTGAGACGATTTTCTTCAATGGTAAAAATACATGATGATAGATCAGTTGTTCCACCGCCACAATCAATAATCAATGCTTTGTAAAAAGCGCCATTTTCAAAGGTGGCATTGTTAATTTGACCCGCAATGGTGTTATATAAAACCGCCACGCCTTCGTCTAGGGCATCTTTTTCTTCAAAGGTGTAGTTTGGTAAAATGTCGCTAAACATGGCAATAAATTGTTTTTTTAGTTTAACTGGGCTTGAGATGTGAAGGTGTTTAAAGCGACATTTGAATTGTTGCTCGGCATGTTTGATGACATACCTAATGTAGTTGGCGATCATGTCACCACGTTTAACTTTGGCAATGTTTCCTTTATGGTCGCTTACTTCCTCTGTTTCTAAAAAGCTATTGACCCATCGCTTTATTTCGTAAAATGTTGAGGAGAGGTCATTACCACCGGTTAAGTTATCGTGGCGAATAACTTCGTAACCGTATTGAAATTTAACGTCCTCAGAAATACCACAATTTTCTACACCGACAACGGTTGGTAATAACGGTGTCCATTCTTTTTGTTCGCTGGCAATATTTTCAAACATGACATAGTTAATCTCGTTAACTTTTAACCTACCGTTTAAGATGTCGTGTTGGCTAAAGTGATTGCTACTTTCTGAGGATAAGTAAATGCCAGCTGTTGTATTTGAAGTGCCAAAGTCAATGGCAAGTGTTTCCCGTGATGTTTCAAGTTCTCTGACTTCTAAGTTTTGTAGGGGAATTTGGTAGTAGTTTACGGGTCGCATTCTAAGGTTTTCGCCGGTGTAGATTTCAAATAGGTATTCTGAGTCTTCTGGTTTGAAGTAGAGTAAGCGGTAATTTTTGTTATTGGTGACTTCGATGGGAATTTCTGCACTCATGCACAAGTAAAGGGCATCTTTTTGGGTGTCATTTTGAAGCAAGTGAAAAATCCCGCATAATGAATAATGTTCATCAACGAGGAGGACGTTCGTTTCTGCTAGTTCCGCATCTTCGGTCAACACTTTATACGCATCTCGTGGTTCAATAGCAAGGGAGCGGTATACGGTTAATTTGGCTGGGTTCGCAATGGATTTTTTGGGTATTTTTTCATCTCCAATGTTCGCCTGAATAAATGTTTTCAGTCGGTCGTACCCAGTGGGGTTGTGGTGTTTGATCAAGAAATCTTCATTTGCACCACGAAAACGTAAAATGGCACTGATGAAGGCTTCTCGATCAAGGAGATTGGCAATGCCTTTGACAATTTTTTCTTTGAAGCAAATATCACGTAGTTGGAGGGTTGTTAGTCGCTCTAGCTGCGCTCTTGTATAGCGTGTTTTTGTTTTTTTCATATGGTTTATCTCCTGCTCATGTTTAATTTGTGTTTTTTTGAAAAATGAGAGCTGAGTTTTGACATGGATCAAAATCAAAGCTCTCATTTACCTAAATCCCTAGTATTTTAATATAACACCATTTCTTCCATCTTCATCGCTCCATCAATTCCTGTAATGCCAAATAAATAAATCCAATAAATTTCCACTTCATAGTGGTAAGGTAAAAACAAACTTTCTAAAACTTGAATCCGCTTGCGATGATCCTCACCCTCTTCAACTAACAAATGAACCATCACCACATCACGATCTGTCAAATTTCCGTAAACTGTCGCTTTTTCATAGAGTTTACGCACCGCATCTTGAAACAAATAAACCCCTTCGCCAAGTAGGTGAATGCGTAACAAATTCTCCGCTACAATTTTCTTCTCTAATAAGTTAAATAAAGTAAAGTTCTTTTTAACTTCCTCACCATAAAGCCCATTTGCAACATCAGCAATGACAAAATTTATTTCATACTCACGTCTTGTCATCCCCATATATGTATCCAGCTCAGCCAAGTAATGAATCATCAAGTTAAACAATTCATTGCGGATCTCAACATCATCATGATAATCAGGATCAAAATAATCTTTAAACACTGCTAAAAATCGATAATACGGGTTCACCTCAGCAATGCTAGGAATGTTTGTATCATTTAAATCCTCAAAACTAAGCTCTAAATAAGGTGAAAAATCCTTCGCTGGAATAAACATCAAATCAGTTGGATTTATTTCTTGTGACTTAGCACGTGCAATCAAATCCCAGATATATTTCATCTCAACTCACCTACACATCGATATTCAGGAAAATATAAAGCGATTTCTGATGTTAAAAAACTCATCATGTCACGGGTAAAGACGGTTATCTCATCAGCTGTAAATGTTAATTTCATGATTTTTTTATCATCATCTGTTCTAATATAATCTTTAACAAATAAATTAAGGGCATATGTTTCATAGAAAGCATCCTGTTTTGCCCCTATTTCAACATCGACTAATTTTAAAGGTGCCGTACTTACAAATGAATTTGCTAAGCGATGAATTTCACCGATGGTCCGAACCGCACGACCTGAACGGCTAATGAAGTGATCCATAAATGATTCTATTTTACGATTGCTCGTTAAGTTTAAAATATTTAAATCCGTTTCTAAAGGATTCACAATCATCCATAAATGCCACTTTGAAATCACATCTTTAGAAGAAGTCAAAACAAGGCGGTCGATTTCTTTTCGTGTGTGAATCACACCATCGATTTCTAAATCACTATCAATCAGGTAGTCTAATGTTCTCATTTCCTCTTCAAAGATCAAAACATGTTCATAATTAATCCGATCCCCTGCTGGTATGGGGAAACCTTGATTGTTAAACGGTTTTGTTTTAATGTTCCATAATGGGATTTGGTTAATTTGTTTATAAACATCTAGTTCTTCTAAATCAATGGTAATTTCTTCAATTTTTTCATTTTTCTTAAAAGTCAGTTCTGTTTCTAATCTGATTTCCATAAATTTGTGAATACTCGGGTGCAATACTGTACGCCAAGCCACATTATTTTCTAAATGCAATTCGTATAGTTTTTCAATCTGTTTCATGTAGCCTTCATAAGGAGATAAGCTCACTTCAATCTCATGGGTAGCTTGACTCGTTTTAAGCTGACCTTTGAACTTCCGACTAGGCAGCGTTTTCCCGATCTCTAGCAACTCTAAATAGTCTAGCTCAAAATAAAGCTTTCCGAGCGTTGGTTTCTCGCCAATAGCTGCCTTATCAAATAGAAATTCTTTTAAATCATCCTCATTCATTGGAAACAAAAAGTCATTAATGGGATCGTATGCACTCACGGGTACAATGGTTGTATAAATATCAAATTGATGGTCAATCTTGTTTTCATCAAAAACACGTTGCTTAATCGCTTCAAGTTGACCATCTGTGTAATGCTCAATATTAGAAAAAGCAGCCAAAAGGACGTCTCGTAACAGACGCCTTTCATCTAAATCCTCAATTTTTGATAATCTTTCTTGCCAATGTTCTTTCATTAAAATTCCCTACTTCCCTTATGTGCTGCTGGCTATGATTCAGGTGCTTCGTAAGCTGGTTCAGTGTCTGATGCCTCAGGTTCAGGTGATGTATTTTCTGTTGGTGGTGCAACTGGTGATGGTGTTGATGGTGATGCTGGTGGTGATTGACGACCTGCATTCATCAAGTCATTTACTGCTAGTATTTTTTGAGCGATGAGGGTAATGTTAAAGTCTGAGTTAATGCTGCGATAAATACGTTCAGCTGCTTGGTAATAAGCGAGTGCCCTTTCATAGTCACTTCTAAGTAAGGCTGCATCTCCACTTGCTTCTAGTTCTCCTGCAAGTTGTTGTTGTTCTAATCGGTCTGATTCTTGTGCATCATTTCTAATTTCATCAGCTCTTGCACGCATTCTAGTCGCTTCCTCATGCAAACCTGCCTCTTGATAAATTCTGGCTACATCTTCAAATAATGCAGCGAGTTGGTCTGGTGTTAAGCCTTCTGCATTGTCGGCTTGTTGGGCTGCCTCAGCTGCTTCTGCTCTTGCTGCTGATTCATTTGCGCCATCAGCCAATGATTGTGCTGTATCTACACTGATGTTTAAGCGTTGCATCAAAGCTAAATTGTTTAACCCGATGGCAATGGTACGTGCTGATCGGTAAGTGTCAAGGGCACGTCCGTATTGTCCCAACCCAACTTGCAAGTCACCTAATGCGATGAGTTCATCAATGTAAATACGTGTATCAATATACTCAATTCGGCTTATGATATAACCGCTTTCAAAAAGTGGGATGCGATAGCCGTAACTAATTAAATAGTTTCTAGCACGAATAAAATAATCTCTGGCACGTTCAAAGTCTTCACGTTCGATACTTGCACCGCCATCGACAAGCAATTGGCTAATGCGATGTTTAAGCCTTAAGTTTTCTTCATCATCAAAGTTTCTAAGATCAGATAACAAGGCTACTGCCAGGTTGTATTGTTCTAAACCACGAGCGAAGCTACCATGCGTAATATAGTCATCACCACTTAATTCATACTGAATCAGTCGCTCTGTTAATTCCCGCCTGTTCTGATTGCTTCGATAGCGGATAAATAACCAGATACCGAGAATGATTAAGAGTGGGAGTAAAATCATGAGGACTCTGATAAAAATCTTCCAAAATTTCTTTTCTTTTAAAAACAGCTTATTTACAAAAACAGCGAGGATGGTATAGTTATTTAAGGCTTCGGCTTGTTTACTTAAAAGCTGATCTTCTAAATTATCAGTGACTTCTTTAGGATCTTTCGTTTGTTCTAAGCCGTCGATGACCTCAATGGTCGTTACATGTTCCCAAAAGCCAACGGTTGTAATGAGAACAATTTCCATTTCTCCGAGTTTATATTTTTTAGAAACGTTTGCTTTAAACCCTTTTGGCACACCTGCATAATTGACCAGGTTGTTACGTTCTTCAAATCCAATCGAGCGATCATCAGGATAGGCACCATCATTTAATCTTTGTTGATAGTAGCTCTGGTCTTGACTTTCAAGCATCAATAGATTTTCTGAGATGATTTGAAGCCTGACATTTCCTGCATGGGCATATCGTAATTTGATATAATCGGTTACAATAATCATGACACTGGCTTTTAAACGAACTTTCGTACTTTCACGCTTTAACACACGATGAGCCGTGTTGAGGTATTCTTTGAGGTGTCTTTTAGAAATACCAGGTTTTTGTGAAAAGGCTGCAAGAACACCCTTAACTGCTATTTCTGCACTTTTTTTCGTTTCACTCTCATCAATGCCATCTGCGACAACCCAACAAGCAAAGTCATCAAGCTCAACATAGCCATGATAATCATGATTTTCGAGTTGCGTGCCAACCTCTGATAAAAATGAAGTTTTAAAATCACTGTTTTGCTTTCTCATCGCTTATTTTCTCCTTTACTTAAAACATGAAACAACCACTACACTAGCAGTAGATGATTTTTTCTCAATGGCTTGTCTTTGCTCAGCATAAGCATCTTCTAATACTTCAATATGACGAATCGGCTTCTTTTCACCCAACATGATCGATTCAATCTCAAGTGGGGTTAATACGTCATAAATGTCCCTGGTCGCAATAAGGAGCCGATCTCGCCTTTCAAGCTCAAGCCCCTGTTCACTCAAATTTACTTTTCGTAAGTTTTCATGCCCAAGATACGCTGTTAATTCATTTCGCAACCGGTTGTTCAATAAATGTTCTTCACTTATCTTTCGTTCAAGCACCCGAGTACGTAATTGATATTTATATAAATCTAGCTGATTCAGTTGCCGAAGTTCACCATCGCAAACGCAAATTTGAATATCGCCAACACTAGCAAAACTTAACTGCCTTCCGTTCATATAAACGAGGGCAATGCTACAACCGCCACTGTTGGCATTCATCTGTTCGCTAATACCACGGTGTGCTAAAAAACACGCTTTCTTTAAAAATTCAGCTGGTGAAAGACTAGCAATATTTGTTTCAAATTGTTTCGTGATGATTTCTTTTGCAATTAAACAAGCTGATTCTCCTGTGCGCACAGCACCTACTGGGTCGGTCACAATGATTAAACACTCACGTCCTCTTTGAATAATGAGTGGATCATGATTTTTATTGCCCAAATTGGTAACTGCAACGTTAAAATAGTCTCTCATTCTACCAAGATAAAGAAACCTTAAAACGAGTAACATGATCAAACAAGCGATAAAAAGATATAGCATCATGACTCAACATCACCCATTTTAGGCAGATTAAGGTCTTCACCAGCCTTTAAACTTTCCCATTCAAAATGTTCACCACATAATGGCATAAACAAAAATTTACTGCTACCTAACTGAATGACATCGTATTGATTCATCTCAGTTGGAATATAAACCGCATCACCATTATGATAAGCAAGTCCTGAGGAATCACCTGGCAAAATAAGCGTATTGCGTTTTAGGGGATCATAAGCAATAATCGCATGATTTCGCCTTGATATTTTGTTATCGCCTAAAATCTGAATGTGCATATCCTCAGCACGACCAACAAAATTCTTCTCTGCCATAATCCGATAATCACGCCCCATTTGCGGCCCCTCAATACAAACAAGCCAACCCACAACTGGATCAATCACTTCAAGTTCTCCTGCATACTCTAACTCATCATCAAAATGCCCATTCTCATTTTGAGCTGACTTTCCATTTTGCTGATCCCTTACCGTCACGTTACAATAAGGACAAATATTGCCATACCTCCTTGAAGAAAACACATGCCCTGAATTACATCTAATTAAACCACCCATTTAAATCCACTTCCTTTATAAATACTTAACATTATTAACTACTCATTCTACAAGCAAACCCAAAGATCCCTTGGGTTCTCTAGTCGTTACTATACAGTGTTTCAGACCAATCCCCCTAGCCATTTATTTTTTAGTGAAGGATGTCTTTTTATCCTTTACTAAAAAATAAATTTTGTAAGGTGAAAGCCGCGCAAGGTAAGAGCGTAGCCCTCAGCAATGACCTACCCAAACTTAGATGTCGTACATTGCTGATCACCGAAAGGGTAATTTCACATCATGAGCCACCACCTCACTCCACCAACTGCAAAATTGTCTTCGCCACATAAATCCGATCCCCTGGATAAACTTGCACCACTTCCTCAGCGACCAATCGTTTAATTTGTGAAGTTTGTACTGCTTTAACACCTGTGCCATTACGGCTACCTAAATCTTCTAAAAACCACTTACCATCCATACAATTTAGTGCTGCATGTTGCTTTTCAATAAGAACGGCATAATCTGCAACTGTCAAATCAATATCAACCCATTGATTCTGAAAATTTTTCCCAATTAATAGGCCTTGCTCATCACGAATATACCATTCTTTAATCACTTCCTCACGCTCATTTAAGAGCTGGATAGCTTTAATCTTTGACTTAGCTTTACGTTTGTAATACTTCAAAACCAAATAACTCATCCATGCTAATAGTGAAAAACCGATAATGATTTGTTGCAAGATAGGATGCTCATTGATCATTAAAAATACGAAGATAAGGATTAGAAATAGGAAAATAAGTAAATCAGTTATCAGTATTAATTTTGATTTCATTTTTATTTGCACACCTTACCTTCCAAAAAACTTCTCAAACATCTGGCTTGTATCAATTGGGTTCTTTTTTGCCTTTGCATGTTTGCCTGTAGGAACAACTTTATCACCATCAGTCGTAAAACCGAAAAAGTTTTCAAATTCATTCATATTCATCGGGTCAATGTTAACCGTTGAAGCATATTTCGCTTCATTTTTCAAACGACGCTTTTTTTCTCCAATATTTAAACTCGCATCATACGCTTTTCTTTTTTCTTCCTCAGCAAGTATTTCATATGCCGCTGCGATGCGGACAAAGCGTTTTGCTGCTTTTTCATCCCCTGGATTCTTATCAGGATGATACTTTTTCGCTAATTGCCGATAAGCACGTTTAATCTCATCCATGGTGGCATCTTGCTTAACACCTAATTCTTCATAATAATTCATCGTTAATCCCTCATTTCTAGAAGTTAGAGGTGGGAAGTGGGAGGTTGGAAAAAGATTTTTCTGTTCTCTCACCTCTAGAAGCTATCTCTTTCCCAATTTAACTGACAAAACCTGTTATCATCTAAATTCGGAAAATGTGCATAAAAATCTAAGTTTTCATGCACACCTTCTGTTTAACTTGGTACTACATTGACCATCCGCCTTCAATTTTAACAAGATCAGTCTTGTCTTTCTTTTGACGAACTTTCAATGTAAATGTTCCAACTCCCTCACTACTTCCGAAGTCTTCCGTATAGTCAACAACGAATGCATGTGGGAATGTGAACTTACGTACAATTTGACTTGCATTAATAACTTCTACTTCAAGCTTGCGATAAGCAGTCATATCCTCAGCAGGAACTTTTGACCACTTGGCAATATTGATTGAGCTATCAGCCGCCGCACCGTCTAAGGCAGTTAAGATTTTCCCAGTGATACAAAGCGTTGCGTTCATATCAGTTGAGCGGGCATTTGAATCATTTGGCGTATCCATGTCAAATGATACCGTTAAGATATGGTCAATACCTAAATCTACCGGCGTTGGACCATCTACTTTAAGTGTAAATCCCATTAGTAACACCTCCTTTTCGTTTGGTTTTTAATCAACAGGGGGGATTCCCTGACTTGCCGGACTACCCAGCCTGATTAACTGATTTGTTAATTTCAACTTGTAAGTTTTTAACATTTCCGTTAAATACAAGGTCAACTGCACACACTGTCTGTGCCTCATCAATCGTATATCCTAAATCATCACCATCTTGGATAATGGAGTTAACATTCGTTCTTACGTTCAACCACTTACTTCTTGTACTCGCTGGGTTGCTGCTAAAGAAGTGCATAATATTATCCATTTTGAAGTCATTACTTTGATAACGTAATGTCCGTTCAATATAAGTAGACACTAACGTTTTATAAATTTCTTCATAACCGTTGTTACCCTCAGCAAGTGTTCGGGCTTTGTATACCGATACATTTCCAACCGTTAAACCACCAACCGATGCATTTTCACTGGCAAAACAGAAACCGAAGTTTAAACGATTAATGTCATTTTTAACACTATTTGTAAAGCCAGAAATTTCTTTTGCCATGCTCGTAAGGACACGCAACCCGTGATCCCTCGCCTCAACATCGAAGCGAACACCCGGATTTTCCATACTTACATCTTTAAAGTGCGATTTCAAATAACCAGGACATTGCCATGCTGCTGTAATGCCAGCTGCTACGTAAGCCGCACCGATATAAATCCCTTCTAGCCATAAACGCATATAATCTTCTTTTTCTTTTGATAGTTCTATCCCGTCTTCTGTATGAATCATCTTGCGATCTAGGAGGACACCGCTTTTACTCTTTGGAACAATCGTGAAATTCGGATAACATGGAATTGCATAAGGACTAATCGTTCTTTTGGCGAGGGGCTTACATTTTTCAATATAAATTTCTGCCCCTTTTGTAGCCAAGCCATCAAATGTTGTTTCTTCACTCGTTTCAAAGTTAAAGAATAGCTGTACTTTGTAATCTTGTAGAACCGTTAATAAACTTCCAAGCGAAGCAATTGTATTTTCTACATTTTTATACATTTTATCGTTGCCTTTAAAACGTTGCCTACGATTTTGTGTCGCATCTTTACCATCAAGGGCAACACCTGAAACGATGCCAAACCAGATGGTGTTATCAAAGTCATTTTTGTTGTTGACGGTGTTTAAGTATTTTTCTAACCTTGGTAAGTTACTCGCTTTTGTTAGCATTTCAAGTGGTGTATTGGTCACGAGTAGCATCGGTGGTGATATTTTGTTTTGTGTCTTGTATTGATCAAAGAACAGTTTTACACCAGCGATTTTTTCAACTAATGGCTTAACCGTCTTAACAAAGTCATCTTTTGCTTTTTTATAGAATTCTAAATATCCATTATAGTTGGCTACCTCTTGTGCATGACTAATGCTTCTTTCAGTTGTCACTGCTGGTAATGGCGCAAATGTTCTAACGACTAAATTTTTAACGTACTCAGTCGGCGCTTCTGATACTTCCTCATAATCATCAGCGAAGTGTTCAGCCAGAGCTAAATTTTGATCACCCTCAATCAGTACCAAGTCTGTTGATTCTTCTTTTGGTGCTTCAATGATTTTTAACTCACCTTCATCACCAATCGTTAACACACCTGCCACAAATTCAGCGGATTTCCCTTCACCATCTGATGCACCTAGTAGTAATCTCGTTTTGATATCTTCGATGGCAAGTGGTAACATCGTCATAATATTGTTATAATTTTTTGATGCTGCATCAAACTTATCATTGAGCTTATCACCAATGTCAAGCTTTTTCGGATCACCTTCCTCAAGTGCTTCATGTTGGTCATATAAGTAGTGGATTTCTTTTCGTGTTTGCCTAATATCATCCATGACCTTCTCAGGGCTGATCATATTCGTTACACTCTCGAAATTAAAATCAGCATTACGTTGTCCTGCACCATCTCTTGCATTAAGCATCGTCATGATCATTTTTAGAAAATCGTTATCTAAAGTTAACGGTATTTCTGTAATGGTTGCGGGATCGATTCCATCTGGCTTTTTAAGTGAATAGCTGACACTTTGATCGGTTGCATTAAAGAACGAGTAAACAACTGGTGCAAACTTGTCCATAAATTCATCAAAGTTTTTAACTAACAACTTTTCATTGATTTCATTGATTTTTTCATCATCAAGACTGTCAATGCCTTTAACCTCACCGATGAGCGTGATTAAATCTGGCATCTCAGGATTGTAACAATGAAAATCCATCGTTCTATTCGTTTGTTTGATTATTGACATAATATCCTCCTTCTGGCTTAATTACAGATTGTAATTATTGTTGACTCGTATAAACTTTACTACCATAATAGTATTATATCACACAGGTACATCAAAATTTGTCACTTCTTGTTGTCGATTTGATGTTTTTGAGAATTAAAATAAGGTTTGACGGGTTTTTAGATAATTTTATATTTTTGGCGAAATAAAAAGTGCTACTTCACTAATTTCTTAGCAAAATAGCACATTTTGTCTCTTACATTCTAAATTGAGATTTATTCTTTTTGTATTAGGGGTTGGATAATCTTTTGGGTACGTTTTTAGCACTGTATGGCTTTCAATACAATGAAGTATTTGCCTATATTCTTTTAGTGATAGATGTGAGCTTCATTGTATTCACCCAGTTGCTTGACTTCGATTAGTTGAGTTGAGTCAATAGGTCAATGCAACAGATTAGGTTCTAAAACTATCGAAATATTTACAGATAGCTACAATAAGCTATGAATTATTAAACTTGCGTTAGCCACCGAAAAATAATTACACTCACAAGCAAATTATCACTGGATTTTCCACTTAAAACTGTCTCTTAACTAAGCATAGCTTGCAATGACACAAAAATGATAAAAGAGGACCATAAAATCAAAGAAATATGGAAGATCACAGACATAATATTAGATATATTTGAAGGTGAAGAATTTGGTGTTTGTTTCTTTATGACAAATCTGACCCCCAATACTAACAAAAAGGGAATGCTAAAGAGATAAACAGCGAAAACCACCCAATCAAAATCTGAGTCAGTCAACCTAAAAAAACTCGGTATATGGATAAGAATTATGCCCGCTAAAAATAGAAATAGCGATAGCTTAGTTAAAAAATTAATAAATTTCTGTCTCATAGCCATGTCTAACTTTTGATAAACAACAGTGGGTGCAACAATAACTATATTTGCAATTAAAATGATAGGCGTCCAAAACTCAATGATATCATTTATAAAAGTAGGACTTCCACCGTAAATCATAAAGAAAACAAATAGATACATACATACAATAATAATAATACTGAGAATAAATGCTTGTTGGATATATTTCAATAGCTTCGTCACCATCCTTTTGCTTCTCGTATGAGATCTACTTTATATAAATCCCATATTGTTTGGCTTGTCCTCATAATACTATGAGCAGCAGCACCAAACCAATTTTCTTCGTTTCTAGGTACATCTCTTGTTACACGTATATTGTTTGTAGCTGATTTTGCTACTTACAACATAGCTAAATAATGTTACTAATAGTAATATGAACTTGCTCCCATTGGGAAAGCCTACCCATTAGGGCTGTTACGTATAAAAACCAGTATATGAGGTACATCAGAATACAACTTAAAACTAAGCTTCTCCAAAAACGCTCACTCAGGAAGCGGGATATAGAAAATGAGCTTAAGACGATGACTAGTAATACGATACTGTTAATCAGATTTCTAGAAATGTCTATTCTTCTCATTATTATTATTCGGTCTACCATTCCTAGAACTATACCAATGATAACGACCAAAAGTATCCTTAACTTTTTATTCTTATCATTCATTTCTTAATTCCCTCCACCAAACGGATGAGGTGTTCGAGTGTGTTCACGGGTATATAGGCAAAGAACAGTGGTACCATAGTTATCTGTGAATCTTATGTTATTAGCCCTCAAATCCCATGAACCTAGTACATTCCCATCACTATCTGGCACTATTCCAAGTCGATCTGCTACATAGTTTTCATGTTCGATAAGCCAACCATTTGCTTGAGCGTATCTAAACGCATCATAACTACTACTGCTTTCATGATCGGAACATGATCCCATTTCAATGCCAAGACTATTATTCCATAGATCTTTGATCGCATCCATATCAAACATTGCTAACATATAATTCCGAGGGCTTCCACGAAATAATGAATCTAACCAAACAAGCTCATTCTGATCCCCAATAAATCTCGCACCACTTGCTCCCCTAGCTACAGTTTCTTCAAACATCCAGGTGAAATGCCTATATGCATCTGCCAAATTTCCCCTAGCGTGTGGTAGTCCATGTCTTTCGGCAAAAGCGATTGAAGATTCAAGTCTTTCATCAGCTAAATTCATTGCTGGAGAAATATTTTGCCATCCAAAACCATTAAAAGGTCCGCGTGTGAGTAAATCCACAGCACGCCTCATATCACGTGTTAAATCTTGTATCCCTTCTCGAATAGAACTTCCCACACCTCGTATATTATCCCACAAATCGCTTGCCCATTGTGGCCATTTCCCATCTAAATCCACTAAGTTCATTGGATCATTCCAAGAATAGGTATACTGGTTAAGTGTAAATGGTGCTTCTATAAAGCCTTTTATCTTGTCTTCACTTATAAACCTACCCACATTTGGATCATACTGCCTTGCCTGGGCAAAAAGAGTTGAACTTATATCATCAACTTGGTAACCAGTAAAACCAAAAGGTTGTTTTGTGCTAGATATTGTGCCAAATTGTGTACCAAATTCGTCATAACTGAATGTGTCAAGTTCTGAACCTGTGCCATCAACTAAACGAAGGGGGCTTCCTAGATCATCCAATAAGTAATTATGATTCCCTTGATCACTACTCGCCGATAAAACACCAGAATCATATGCAAAATTGGTTGTGCTACCGTTCTCGCTTCTCTGTAATAGATTATTATATTGTTTCGACAAATCAATGACATCATCAATCTGCTTAAGTGGGTTAAGTTCATCATCAAAGATTTTCTTCCCCACACGATGACCCAAACCATTGTAATCATAGGTTGCTAGAAGGTGTTTTTCATGATTCAATGCTTCCTCTAATCGATTGTTAGCCCCAAAGAAATATTCATGAGTGATTTCATCATTTCGCTTGGTAACTTCTAAATTGCCCCGACCATCGTACTGATATTCATGCAAAACCTCATCACGCATGGAAATCAACTGATTCAAACTATTGTAATTATATGATATTTCCTTCCCTTTTTCAAGCTTTCTCGTGCGATTTCCAAAAACATCGTAGCGATATGAGCGCAAAGTTTCTCGTTCTCGCATGACTTGTGTCAAACGATTTAAAGGGTCGTACTGATATTTATATCTCCCTTGATCTTTTACACCTTTGCGAATTTTATTGATTTCAATTTTATTACCCATTAGATCATATTCATAATGGAATTGGTCTAAATTTTCTTTGATCTCTTTTCCTGCATAATTTGTGCTTGATTTGCTGTGGATTAAAGACTGCAATTGACCCCATTCATTGAACTTATACTCGCTTGCTGTGTTGTTTGGATATTGCTTTTCAATCAAGCGACTGTACTTGTCATACACGTAATTCGTAAACTGTTCTTCGTCTTGAATCCTTGTTAATCGTAAAAGCTCATCATAATGGTATTGAACGAGCTTCCCATTGGGATATTTGATGCTTTTACGTTCACCTGCTTTTCCATAGCTGTATTCAACACGTTCATGATGGTGATCAACAACATTTAATGGTCTACCAAGCGCATCAACTTCAATACGTGTGATCCCTAGCGAATCTTTCACTTCTGTTAGCTGGCGTAACGCATTGTATGCTAAATGAACTTCTTTGCCATCACCATATTTAATATGGCTCACATCACCTTGAATGGTATAATCATATTCAGTAATGTACGCATCTTTATCAATTTTTTTAATCAATTTACCTGTCGGTGAATAGTTATAATATTCTACTTGTCCCAACGCATCTGTGACTGAGGTAACTTGACCAAGTAGGTTGCGTTGATAAGTAGTGATGCGGTCAGTTGGGTTAATCGCTGTCATGGCTACACCATCTGTCCCATCAACTTCACCCAGTTGCTTGACTTCGACTAATTGATCCAGTAGGTCATAAACATAATGGGTTTCGTTCCCCAACGGGTCAATGACTTTTTCAAGTTGTCCTGTTAGCGTATAGGCATAGTGAGTGGAATGTTCTAATTCATTGGTCATGCTCGTTACATGATCTACTTGATCATACGTATATTTCTTGCTACTGCCATTTACACCAATGATCTCAGTGACACGGTTTAAGCAGTCATAGAGGTAAGTTGTGGTAAGTCCAAGTGGATTTGTGTGGGTTTTGATATTGCTGTTGTTGTCATAGGTAAAATGTTCAACATTACCTGTTGGGTGATGGATGCTTGTTAATCTTCCACCAGCTGCATATTCGTATGTGGTTGTTCTGTCTGCTTCATCTGTTACCGTTTCAATTTTACCAAGTGCTGTGTAAGTGTAACTTCTGAAATCCCCTAAAGCATTGGTTTCTTTAATCAGCTGACCCGCTTCATCGTATTCCAAATAAATCGTATGTTCCATCGCATCGGTAACACTGGTAATTTGTCCATCCGTGTTATAGGTGAACATTTGCTGAGTTCCTTCGTCATTGCTTACTTCTGTGATTCTTTGAAGTTTATCGTAAGTTAAATAAGTGGCATTTCCCGCTTCATCAACAATTTTTGTCTTATTGCCGTTCATATCATATTCGTAGTGAATTTCATGTTCATCAGGCTTCTGGATGGTCACAAGGCGATTATTTTCATCGTAGATAAAGCCAATTTCAGCACCATTTGGTTGAAGTACCTTGCTAACATTCCACATTTGATCATAGGTAAGTTTTGTAGTTCTGCCTAGCTGATCGGTAATGGTTTCTGGTTTGTTTAAACTGTTATAAGAGAATGTTATTTCAGCACCATTAAAGTCAGTCAGATGTGTTAGTTTCTTCGCTTTATTATAAGTGTAAGTACGGCTGTTTCCTTCCGCATTAATGACCTCAGCAATATTGTTGTTTAAGTCGTAGCTAAATTTTGTGTCATTACCGTTGCCATCAATGGTTTTAATCACACGATTCAGGCTGTCATAGTCGTAATGCGTTGTGACACCAAAGGCATCTGTCATTTCGGTGACATTTCGTTTTTTATCGTATTTGACCTTAATAACACTGCCATCAGGTTGAACGATATGGGTTGGTAAACCTCTAGTTTCTTTGTCATAGGAAAATCTCACTTGCCGTTTAAGCGCATCTGATGCTGCAACCAAGTTTCCAGTGCTATCGTACTCACTGCTTAATTTGTTGATCCCACCTGCTGAAATGCCTGTGAGCTTGTTGTTATCATCGTAGCTTAATTCAGTGACTTCTTTTAATGGATTGGTTATTTTAGAAAGATTTCCTTTTTCGTCATAGTTATAATACGTTCTTGCACCAATTTTATCGGTTTCAGATATCTTCTGATGTTTCCAGTTGTATTCTGTTTGGATTTCTCCATAATCAGGGTATTCAATGCCAACTGTCCGATACTGAATGTCTCGGTGATAGATCGTCTTTGAACCATCTTGGCTGATAAATTCTGTTTTGAGCGTTTCGCTGATATTCTGAACTTCTCGATCTTCATAGATGTAACTCATCTCTGTTTGATCGGCATAGCGTTGTTTAATGGTTCGATTTTGGTCATCGTATTCATTTTCAACAACGAGATGACCTTCAGGATTGATTTCATTTAAGAAACGACCTTGTTCATCGTAAGCATAGGTGCGAATATTTCCCAATGGATCAGTAGCACTTGTGAGTAAATCACCTTCGTAGGTGTAAGCAATTTTCCTACCTGTGTGGTCAGTAAGTGTTGCTATTTTATCAAATTCGTAAGTGAAATTAAAACTTCCACTTAATGATGCAATCCTTATGAGCTGTTTATTTTCATAAGTTAAAATAATTTCTACTTGGTTTGCATCATAAATCTTGGTCAAGTTGCCATCTGCATTAAAATAAAGGGTAGTGCCGTCTGCTTTGACAAGGCGATGTCCATTTCTTACTTTAAGCAGTTGACTAAAGTTTCCGTCTGGGGCTTCGTAGGCTTTGTCGTTCAAGTCGGATAATGTTTCTCCTGGCTTGCTTAGGCGATAACCTTTGGTTGGTTCATCTTTCTCTTTTTTTGCATTAGGCGTTGCATCATCACCAAGCTTATAAATTTCATCATGACCATCTTCAAAAGTAATCACAACACCTTCCTTGGTCTCAGTTAAATGAATGTCATAAGGGTGTCGCCACCCTTTTCCAAGAGCGGTTACTTGCTCGTCAAAGGTGTTGTAAAACCGTTGAAATTTTAGTGGGATTCCGCCACCAATCTCTAAATCAGTTCTGGCAAAGATAAAATTCCCTGTTGCCATATTAACGGGATCACCGCCAAAAGCAGCACACATCAGCCTTCCTAATAAAGCACGATCTCCCAGTTTGATCGCTAACATCGCAAGTAATCGTTTCATATCACAAGGGCGTTGCCCATCTTCGGAGATATACAACAAGCCAAATCCTTTTTTGCACACCATAAATGACTTTTCTTCCAGAATACCAAACTCGCCATTGGTTTTTTCTTCCTCATCATAGTCATGCCACTGTTCTTCATCTATTTCTGGCTCACAAGAATAATCAGCTTCTCCGTTTTCCAAACAATAACGACATTTCTCAAATTTAGGCTCAAATTCAATGTCTTTATGACCAAGCTTATATGCGCCTTGTAACATCACACCATTGCTTGTATCTGTCTTTTTCATTTTTGACTGACTTTCAGGCTCATACATTTGTGTACAAACCACTGTTGCACCTTCTACTACTAACCGTTCAGGTGGCTCGATTTCAGCTACCGCATCTTTAATGGCTTGCATGGATGCGGTTTTTAAGCCACTCGCCACTTTCACGGTACGTTTAACAGGCGCTCGAAATACTTTCGTTGGCATGGTACTCCCTCCCTAATTTTCTGTTTCGTCTACTGGTACACGTGAGCCACCTTTCATGCTGAAACTTCCCATACTAGAAAATGATCTCGTGGATGGTGTTGCATGAGTACCATTCATCACTTCATTTATGGCAACTGCTGTTTGACCACCTGTTATTCTTGGCATGGCACTTGTTGCAGCGTTAACTAGCTCATTTTGATTTGCATTCACACCTAAGCTTTTTGGCATGGCACCCATTGCACCGTAAGCAAGTGGTAGCTGATTGGGATTCGTTTTTTTATCTATTGCTTGATGTCTGACTGATGGGTCGTGAGGTCGCTCACTAACTGTGTTAACACCCTTTGGTGCAAAGAGGTTAAAGTTTGTCGCAACATCAATGTTAGAGCGTGAAGTCTGCATGAGAACTTGATCGGGTGCAACTACGGTTACTTGCTTACCTTTTAGCTGAATTTCTCCACTGGCAATCATGCGAATGTTTGTGTGGCTATTTAACCTGATGCCTTCCCCATCTTCAAGGTTTAGTTTAACATCGTGATTCTTTCCCGCTAGAAAAAGCTGACTCGGGTACAAACCGATTGTTTTATCCGCTGCTGTCACAAATTCCTTATTTTCAATTCGTTCAAGCACACCACTATTGGTATTTGTTCTAAGTAAATGCACCCCATAAGCATCTTTTTCATCGTTAGTTGGAAAGGTTAAAGCGACCCTTGAACCTATCTCAGGCATTAAATAGTTGAGATTCCCAACCTCTGGCATCCACCTCCATAAGTAATGTGCTTGTTCGTCATGATCAATGTCGAGTTGGATGGTGAGGGATTCTTTTTCAGTTTTTCGAATAACCCCTTGGAGACTTAAGCCAGCTAAATGACTAGCGTAGATGGTTTGTTGTTGCACATAGCCTTCTGCTCCTAAGAGGTGAGCAAAAGTTAATTCGCCTTGTTCAAAAAAAGCTTGCGTATGAATAACCGTTAATTTTCTATTTCTATCCATCGCAAAATCACCCAGTTGCCAAGGTTCACGATGTTTAACTTTCAAATAGTAGTACCGTTCACGTGGTACATTTTTTTCATAGCCACCATTTTGGTAATAAGCTTCGCTGATGCCAACTTCTAAAATAGTAGCTTCATCGATGTGTTGTCTGACACCTGAGCGGACACCAAAGTAAAGATCAGCACGTTCAGAAAGCAAGCTCACATGAATGGGGCGTTCAAAATAACTGGCAAGGCGTTTGATAAATTCCCAGTCCGTTTCATTGTATTGAATAAATGGCTTCTCTAACTTTTTGTCACCTCCAACTTGCCAACTAAACCTCGCATTTGTCCCTTCAATAACCAAATCTAGCAACGCTCTAAAGCTTATATCTGTTTGTTGAAATGACCTTCGCATCATTTGATTATCTAACTCTACACTGTAGCTAATCGCATCAATGGTTGTGGTAAGAACGTCCGCTTGTTGTTCATAAGCAACACCATTTACTTTTCCACTAAAAATCAAGTGTCGTTCAGAATCAAGCTCTACAGAAAATTGAATATTCTGTCCCAAGTAATTCCCATGTAAAAAAGCATGGTGCATCTCTGGTTGAATAACAGCCTTCATATTTAATGTGCCATGTTCATTTAGCTTGTGGTTCATATGAAGTGTTAACATGTGTGCAATGGGGATGCTTGATTCAATCACAATGTTTTCATGTTGAATACGCATATGATTTCTCTCCTTCATTCTAATTCATATTGATCTTTCCACCTGCGATATCAATGGCATCTTTTATCTTGATTTGAGCTGCGCCTTGTTGGATGTTAACATTTCGTTCACCGTAAACCGTCACACCTGCTTGACTGTTTAAGTTTAGCTCGCCATCGGATTCGATAAAAATAGCACGATTACTTTTGATACTGATTCCTTCGTTGTCATCAAGTTTAACCATTAAGCCGTTGTTGTTCGTAACAGTCAAGCTATCAGGTGTAAATAAGACTTCTTTATGGTGCTTGTTTTTCCACGATTTGTGATCGGGGTTCGTTCGAGTGCCACTTGCTTCTAAGTGAACACTACTTGCGACATAAGCGACTGCTTCATCGGTCGTTGGAAAAATAATTCTCACTTCATCACCGATTTCTGGCTGTGCAAAAAATCCTGTACCATCAGGTGATGAGTAGACAGTGGCGTAGGTGAACCAACGATTACCACTTTGTTTATTTTCATCTTCATGAATGGAGATCTGCACCCGATCACGTTCTACTGCACTTACACTTGCTTGCATAGAAATCCCTCTAATGGGTTGGTTTTCAAATGGTTGTTCGTAAGCAGTTTTAAGCATAGCGAGTGTGTAGGTATGAACAAGTTCGCTTCCTTCTAAGTAGCTTTTGATTTGAGTGATGAACAATCTTCTACTTTGAAAGCTAACGGGGTCTCCTAGTTCATAAATCGCTCTTGTTTTAACTTGATAAACACCACGATCATAGCGAATCAGGCTATTTGGATTTGATGGCTGGCTTAACATATTGTAATGGTCTGAGGAAATTTCTTGTCCTCGTGCATGATTTAAGCCAAGGAGCAATCTTTTACCTTGTGTTTTAATTTCGGGTGAAACGACAACGCCTAAGCGATGTGCGAGTAGTTTAATGAATGCCCAATCGGTACTTTTGTATTGTACAGTGAACTGCCTTGTAGGTTCTTCTTGTTTTTCACGCATGATAAAGTCACCACTTGCAGCTTTAATACAAGTGTTAATCACATCATGATAGGTCATCTCGTTAGGTTGGAAGGTGCGAGTATGAGGAATTTGGTCGAGTAAATAAGTACCTGTTTTCACTTCAATGTTCATGGTGTGGTATTGATGGAGCGAATCCACTGTTAGGCTCGTTAAAATACCATGAAACAGTGTGATTTCTGCATCAGTCTCATCAAGTGCTTTTGCACATACCCACGTTTCACGAGTTGCCATCTCCACATATTTCATTCGGTCGTCTTCGGCAATCAAGCCTTTTATTTTTAACGTTCCATGTTCATTAAACGCTTGTGTGCAATCCCACTGTAAGTAGCTGATAAATTGAAACGGCTCAACCATTAACTTAACTGCTCTTAAGTCGTCTCTTGTAGCATTAGTAGCATCTGATGTTTGTCTGCTAGTAGATGATTGTGGATTTTGTTGAATGGTTGTTTGCGTTATGTTTTTAGCTAGTCGATTCTGATTAGTGTTGGGTGATGTCGATGTAATACCTGCGGCTTTCAATGGTCGTGCTAGTTGCTTTGACTGCTCTAAAGCAGATGCGTTCTTTCTTGATTGTACTGGATTCTCATTACTTATTCGACTTTGTTCAGTTGAGCTTAATTTTTTATTTCGGATTCGATCCGTTAGTTGTATTCTTTCTTTCATCTCGTTAACCCTCCTTGCTATATTCAGCTGATTCCCACATTTGCAGAACTGTTGGTTTCCATTCTTGATGGCTTGAACTGATACAGTTAAATGTTAATTGATAAATGTGATTGTTGAGCTTCATATTTGCAAGCATGTGATAAAGCTCACCATCCATCACAGTTTGACGAAAATCAAAGTAGTATCCTTCAATGTTGTTTAAAGGTTTCACGTCACCAAAATCAAAGTTACCTTGCTCGTTTTCTAAAGCTTTTTTAACATCTTCTGTCACTTTTTTCAGTGTCGTTTCTTGAAGATGATTTGGAAACTGATTAAAGTTTAAATTGACAGTCAAATCAGTGTTTGTCAAAATGCAAGGCGGTCTGAAAACAAAAGGATATTTCACATCAGCAAGGTCATCTGGCATCACGGTAAACGCCTTTGGTGTCATGATAAAA